>ERZ1032009.50-NODE-50-length-27525-cov-8.255661_pt1 | contig 27525 bp, 42 predicted proteins | sample MGYA00516700_ERZ1032009 | MGnify/ENA primary metagenome ERZ1032009 (study PRJEB33719, sample SAMN04261292) | wastewater metagenome | biome: rural village; feature: human; material: feces | host: Homo sapiens | place: El Salvador | collected 2013-01-14 ...
GGAGGCATAGATGGGAGCTGTTAGAATAATCTGTCCAAAATGTAAAAGAATTCTCGGCGATACTGATAAATCAATCGATTGCAACATGAATTGTCGAGGTTGTAAAAGCACCGTTCATATCAAAATAAAAGTTGCTAGTTTTTCTGATTATTTGAGCAATAACACCAAAAAGGAGGTAAAAAATGGGTTATTGGAAACAAGATAGAGCGTTTTCGCTCGCTAATATGGGCAGAACAAAGAATTTTTGCTTGAGAAATGTCCGTTTAGGTTATGGAATTGGTGGTAAATATGCCAATGCCAAACAAGCTATGAATGAAAACGCTAAAAAAGGGACTTTACACCCATTGAATACTATACCTACTAATGTAACGGTGCCAGTATTTTCAGCACAAGGAACTTGGGGGCATGTAGAAGTGTGCCTAAAGGGAACATATTATTCTGATGGTGTAAAAGTTGGCAAACCGAATGCAAGTTACCAATGGGGCGAGTTTTTGAATGGTGTTCGTGTTGTTTCTTATGTGCATTCAGGTGGCGGAGGTTCAACAATCAAAGTTGGTGATACAGTGATTGTAAATGGACAAGGCTATGGCTCATCTAAACGAACTGGTGGCAAGACAAAAAATTTCGTGAATCGTAAAATGAAAGTTATTTCTATAGCGAATGGCATGTATGGCTGTAACCAATACAATAGAAATGGCGGAATAACAGGGTGGTGGTCTGTTGGTCACCTCAAAAAGGCATAAAAATGTTACCACAAAAATTATATGAATCACTACGCTGGATAATTGCAATTATATTGCCAGCTATTGGAGTATTTATAGTTTCAATTGATTCAATATGGGCTTTAGGTTGGCCGGCAGAAGAAATTTCACTCACTTTAGATGCTGTAGGGCTGTTTTTAGGTAGTATTTTCGGAATATCAAAACTGGTAAAAGATTCTAAAGAGGAGGAATCATAATGGAAAGCATTATCGTTGCCACAGTAACGGGCGTTCTAGCGGTTTTAGGTGCTTACATGGGAAATGTAACCATTTCGAAGAAGAAAAGCCGTGAAGACGCTATACGAGACGCTGAGAGGGAGTCTAGACAAGCGGTTATCATGGAAAGACTTGAAAAGAAAGTTGACGAGCATAATGGGTATGCGAAAAAGTTTGAAGATATTGGCAAAGATATTGCAATCATAAAAACTGAACTGGAATTTTTAAGAAAGGAGCATGAAAAATGACAAATCCAGATAATGCAATTGGCACTAATGCGGCTTATGGTGGTCGAACATCAGTAAATGCCTTTAATGACGGAATAGGAGCTTATTCTAGAGGCGTGTTGAGTGGTTGGGAATGTGTGCCTAATAGTGGCATGACAGTCTCGCTAGGTGGCTCAGGCACAACTCGTGATGTCGCTATTGCTGAAGACAATGCTGGTAATAAAACAACGATAAATAATATCAGCGGTTCGCCAGTTGATGTGACAATGGCCGCAGCACCAGCGTCTAACTCTAGAATTGACGTGATCGTGGCTTATGTAGATAATCCACCACAAGGGACATCCACTATTGCCGACAACTACGAGGCTTGTGGAATTATAGCAGTTCAAGGAACAGCGGCAAGCACCCCGGTAGCACCAAATGATAGTGCGATTAGAACAGCCATCACGGCAGACGGGGCATCTGGAACGACTGCTTACTATACGATTTTAGCTAGTGTTACTATTGCAAATGGAACAACTGATATTGTGGATGGCGATATAACAGCTGGCGATAGTGCTCAAATTGGGTCGCCCAACATTGATTTTACGACTTTTTCAAATTTGCCGGTGGCAACTACAACAGCAACTTTATTCACTATGTCCTCAACGAATGCAACAACTAACTATACAAGAGTAGGAAATGTAGTTTTCGCCTACGCAAATAATGTTTTTCCTAGTATTGGGGCTCATGCTGGACAGACTACCTCGAGTGGTGGTGTCCCTAATGGGTATAAACCTGCTGGGAACACTATGATGTTTGGCGGTGCTACCGATGGTGGATCAGGCACAGGAAATTTTGCTATAACTATTACCCCAGATAATACTCGAAAGTTGTATAATAGCTTCACGACTTCCAGTAACACTAGGTTACAGCTTATTGGTACTTGGGTAACAAATGATGCTTGGCCATCTAGCTAAAACTAAGGTTAAAACCACCCTCGACTACAATTGGGCTGTTATTCGGAATAGTGTTATCTACCCATCCACCAGTTTTAACAGCTGATACAGTAATTGTATTTTCAGCACTTATACCAATATTTATAGAGGTAGAAGCAGTTACAAGGTCTGTTCCTTGTAAAATATATCCACCGCTTACTTGACGGACATAAACTTTTGAGCTAGTTATAGATACGCTCGATACATCTGTTAAGGTATGCGGTAAAACTATAGAAAACACCATTTCAGAACGACTAGAAGTCACTAAACCAGCACATACAATATAGTCAGTGTTGGTCGAACCGGAAGTTCCTCCACCTAGAGTCAAAGTATCGCCTGGTTTGTAAGTCGCAAAATCAATGTTCTACGACAAATATATTGAAATTTTATAAATATTTGATATAATGTATATATAACTGGTAAAAAGAGATCCGACTTAGTACATAGTACATTATGTGCAGTCGGATTTTATGTTTAACTGCACAAAAACAAACTAAGTTTTCTATGACTATTCTGCAGGTTGGTTGTGGAAAACTGTATAAAATTTAATTGTGGTTAAAGTGCATAGCCGTGCGACTTGCATTTTGAACCCAAAGGAGGTAAATGAAAACAGATGGGGAAAAACGGAACGTTATTAAAAAAACGTTAGTTTCTCCTAAAGGAGAAAAACGTTATAAAGAACGTTATGATAGTGTTAGTGACTCCCATAAAGCTAGGTACCTTGTGGAAAAGTTTATGGCGTTAGGTTGTGATGATGCACCAAACTGCTTCTACTATTTCGTTAAGTGTTTTAAGAACTTATCGGAGAACACGATCTGGTCTATCTATGAAAACGCTGCTAATAATCCACAAATAAAATCGCCTATTAAGTATTTTATCGGGGCTTGTAGGAATCAAATGCAAAAATAGTTTTACTCCATCTTAAAAGAAAGGAGAAAAGCTATGAAAATTGGGGAGGCATTCGACTTATATGCGGAATATATCAACTGTAATAATTATTCAAAATCAACTGTACAGAGGTGTAGAAGAATTAAAAAGAGGTTGATAGAAAATATAGGCAATAAATCTATATCTAAGTTATCGCTAGAAGAAATACAAGCCTATTGTTTAGAGGAAAGAATAAGATTATCTATAAATAGTATTTATAATGATATATGTATCATCCGTGGAGTCCTAAGATATTGTAAGAAGCGAAGTATAAAATGTATAGATTATGAATTAGTCCCTATTCCGAAGCGAGAGCCGAAGACTAGGGATTTTTTAACAGAAGAAGAAGTTGCCGAACTAATAGATAGCACTACTAATATTAGAACTAAGTTTATAATATCATTTTTATATTCGTCTGGGGTGAGGCTTGGGGAAATGATTCAATTGAATCGTGATTCTATACAAGATAGACAATTCCAAGTGATAGGTAAAGGGAAAAAAGTGAGAATCTGTTTTATTGATCAACGAACTGAAAAATATATGAATCAATATTTAGCAAAAAGAAAAGATGACAATCCAGCTTTATTATTATCTAAAACTTCTAATGAAAGAATGAAAGAGGGTGGTATTCAAATGGCCGTGAAGAATGCAGCTAAAAAGAGCCATCTTGGGAAACATGTTACGCCTCATGTTCTCCGGCACTCGTTCGCTACAAACTTTTTGAAAAATAATGGGAATATCAGGTATCTTAGTACAATGCTCGGCCATTCGTCTATAGAGACCACTGCTATCTATACTCATGTAATGAATGTTGATCTAAAAAGCCAATATCGCAAGTTCCATACAATTTAGCTGTGGAAAAGTTTTCCAATAATTCAAAAAAGTGGTTGAAATTTTAAGCATAATGGCGTATAATAAATAGTGTTAATAAAGTAGCTTAAAAACTATAGAAAAAAGATACGAATAGGGGTAATCTATCAATTTACTATAGTTGTGCCTATAAACAACTATAGTAACACCTCTATAAAATTATCAGACTAAAATTGAGTTTTGGCGGCAATTATTCGCAAAACCATTTAGAAAGATATATCGTATCGACTTCTAAGTAAGTCGCTTTTTTAACGCTAGGTCGGGTCTCTTTTTACCGGTTAGTGTTAGATCCGACAGGTCTTTAACAATTCGGGAATGCTATTGCGAAACAAATAAAATGTTGTCGGCCTAGTGCTGGGAGTCTAGAAGTTTTTAAGTTACTTTTCATTCTCTTTTTGGCTCCTGGCACCAGGTCGACGACGAAAGGAGAAAAGCTATGAAAATAAAAACAATTTTAATATGGGGGATCGTAATAATATCAGCGTTTGTGGGTTTTTCAGAACCTACAGCGGAACTGTTCCCGTATCAGATTTTGGCGTGGGCTGTGCTGATCGGGATAGCTATAAGGAGAAAAAATTATGCGGATAAATGTTAATTATATTGATACTAGCCAGGATAGGTTAGACACGTTTGTAGATGCTTTTGAGATGGGGAGAGAGGCAGCCAAGAAAGTATGGGGGGACGAATAATGAGTAAAACTAATGAAATAGCAACTAAGACGGAGCAAGTCGAACTATCTAATCCTAGTGACATTATGAACTTCGCCACGAATCTAAAAGAGCTGATCGTGCAGAATAAACTCTTTACGCAGATACGAGGCAAGAATTATGTGAATGTAGAGGGGTGGCAGATAGCTGGAGCTTTTATCGGAATTTTCCCTATAGTGGAAAAGGTCGAGAATCTGAGTGAAAAGACTTTTTATAAGTATCGTGCCGAGGTTACACTTCGAGACAAAGAAAACAATATCGTTGGATCAGGAATGGCAATCTGTACTAATCGTGAGAATGGGAAAACTAATTTTGACGAATATGCAGTCGCTAGCATGGCTCAAACTAGAGCAGTTGGCAAAGCATTTCGAATGAAAATCGGTTGGTTGCTTAAGGTCGCAGGTTATGAAACTACACCGGCCGAAGAAATGGATGCTATTCAGGATGCACAAGTTATAGAACAGAAGCCGAAACATAGTGTTCGTGACATATCTTATGCAAAAACGAAGCTAGAACAAGCTAATTCACTTGAAGAACTTAAAGTTACTTTTGCTACTTTAGGCGAAATAAGAAAAGAGCCACAGATCATTGCGAAGAAAGATGAACTAAAGGCAAAGTTCGAGAATCTAGAAGAATCTAGCATGAAAGGGGGTGAAAGTGAGTAAAATCAAGCGAGCCGTTTGGAAAAAGGTCGAGGACGGCACTTTAGAAGACGAAGCAAAAAAGGTTATACAGGAGGAATAAAAAGTGGGCAGGTTTAGGGCGGACGCAGTAGTGGTGAGAGACGTGAACGGTATAAGGATAGTTTTCTATAATCATGAAAGCATATATCTAAGGGACGAGCTCGGCAACTGGACTGTGTTCCATCGCTGGTTCGCTCCTAGAGGCTCATATAACGGGGGGTGGCGACAGTTTCGCCATCTCCTTTTATATGAAAAGAAAATTACTTCCGCTCATTGTTTTCACTTAGCTTTTAGGTGGGATATATTGTCTCAAACTACTAAAGCACCAGATATATCAAATTTTAAGATAGAGGAAAGGTTTTAGAATGGCGTGGACTGATAAACCTACTGAATCGCAACTAGGAGTAGTATTCCAGTGGTTTAGGTGGCAAATGAGTAATGAGCAGGCCAGAAAAGCTATTGCATGGCTTGCGGAAAACGCTGATAGACGTGCAGTTAGCAACGAAATGGGTAGACTTAAGGAATTGAAAGATAAACGGCTCCTAGACCGGAATAAATGCTTTGAGAGCGATATTTGGGAGGGGTTCGAGCATGAATGAATCGGAGTTACAGGTTATGGTAGCTGATTATCTTAGAATGCAATACCCAGACGTTCTGTTCCATAGTGATTTTGGCTCCGGAATTAAGCTAACCATGGGACAAGCTATCAAACAAAAGCGACAAAATGGTGGCCGTAGAGCATGGCCAGATATGTTTATCGCTGAACCAAGAGTAAAAATTCAAGAGCCAGTCAATTTCGGTTTATTCGTAGAACTCAAGAAAGATGGAACTCGTATCTATAAAAAAGATGGGAGTTTTGCGTCGGAACACATTGAAGAACAAGCGAAACAATTAGCAATGCTACAAGCGAAAGGTTACAGAGCTGTATTTGCTGTTGGGTTTGATGAGGCGAAGCGAATTATAGATGAATACTTAAAAAAATAACTATTGATAAGGAGGTATTTATGTCAATTTTCAAAAGAAAAAAGAGTCAAATGTTTTTCCAAGAAGAACCAGTTGAGGTGCGGTTTAACGTCCTCGCAGATTTTGTGAAAGACTTGGACTCTAAAGCAGACTACAACAAGGCAATTGGTGCTATGGAAAGCATATTCAATGCCTATCAAAAATTGCGTGGTATCAAAACAGATGAAGATGTTTTAGATAGCACAGAATACATATTAACTGATAAGGAGGTAAAATAAAATGCCAGGAACAAAAGCAGGTGGCTTGAAAGCCAAACAAACTAATTTACAAAGACATGGTGACGATTTTTACAAGAGAATCGGTAGTAAAGGCGGACAGGCTGGATGCACAGGTGGGTTTTATGCTAACCGTGAGTTAGCAAAGGAAGCTGGGGCTAAAGGTGGTCGGGTTAGTCGTCGTGGGCCAGCAGGAGTTAGAAAAGAAAAGGAATATGTGTGGAGGCCTGGCGATGAAATGTTTTCGAGATAAATTCGGGGGCTTGACTGTAGAGCAAGCCCTCAAACTTAATGAAGCTGCTCGGTGGTATTGTGAGCATGACGTAACAAGTGAGAGTGAGGATGTATGAAAGTAAATACTCAAGACATGAGGCACAAAATTCTTACTACGGTGAGACGAGTGCCGTCTGCAGCGGATAACGATAAATTGCTAATTGCTCTTATATGGAGTAACGAGGGTTGGGACAAAGACTTGAATATCTATTCAAATTTAACAAAAGTCTCAAGCCCGGAGACGATCCGCCGAACTAGACAACGGTTAGTTGAGGAGGGTTTGATAAAACCATCAAAGGCAGCTACAGAAGCAAGATACCAAGAATTTAAGCAAGCAAGGATGGCATTATGAGTTGGGTTGTAAAAGATACAAGTTTATTAAAAGACTATGGTTTTAAGTTGGATCAAGTATATGATGAGGATGCTCGGATCACGGCTTGGCAGTATGATGTACCATTTTCACCGTTTGAAAAGATATGGATAGAGGTAATGGAAACAGATGTGCTAGAAGAAACAGATGAGATTATAGAGATGGAACATAAGGTAGAACTAATGCGAGGTAGTGCATTTGTTATAGACGAGGTTTGGGAATTCTTTTTGCCAAAGTTGGCTGAACTATATAACGACGGAGTAATTGAATGGAGTTCTGAAAATGAGTGATGGGGTAATTATAACAATGGTTATTTGTTTGACTATCGTAACTATATCATTATTCGGGAGGCGTAGATGAGTTTAGGGGATGCTTTTCTAGTGGGACTGATCATCGGATTTGGTGTATGTATTATGCTGCTCAAAATGCTCGGATGGCTGTAACTATGACCCCACTAGAATTTTTAATGAAGATAAGAAAACCTTAAGCAAAGGACAAAAATGAGCTCTATTATACAAATAATTCGGGGGGACACGGCAAAATATAAATTTCAGAGGCTAGATGGTGATGGACAGGTTATAACTACCCTACCAGATTCTTTATATTTCACAGTGAAAGAAAGTGCCAATAAATTGAATTATGTTTTTCAAAAGACGCTCGATGACATGACAGTTGATTCAGATGGGACTTATCATTTTATAGTTGAGCCAGAAGATACCAACGGCTTACAATATGGCAGCTATGCTTATGACATTGAGGTGATAATTGACGGAGTAAAAACAACAGTTGCTTTTGGGACATTCACTATTTTGCCAGAAGTAACTTGGGTTCAAAATGAGGAGGAGTCATAATGGAAGAAACTATACAACTTTTTCCAGAGTCAGATGAAACGATTGTCCCGGTTACTAGAGAAAACATAATTGTCAATCCTGGTGGAACTTCTGATTTTAACGAGCTAGAGAACAGGCCGCAATATAATAGCCAAGAAATGACTGGCGAAACCAATATACCAGTCATTCCAACAAAAGTATCGGAATTAGATAATGATTCTGAGTTTCAAACTGGTAGCCAAGTTGAGAGCTCTATCAGTTCAGCTATAGCTGGCAAGCAAGACACTTTGACAGCTGGCACGAATATCAGCATAGTTGACAACACTATTTCGGCAACGGATACTACTTATACCGCCGGGGCTAATATCACTATTGATTCTGACAATAAAATATCAGCCACAGACACGACTTATTCTAATTTTACAGGGACAGATGGACAAACAGCTGGTGCAGCTGGGTTAGTGCCTGCACCTGCGACCACAGATACTGATAAATTCTTAAAATCTGACGGGACTTGGGATACAGCTGGTGGCGGCTCTAGTGTGAATGTAGTCCAGACAACCGGCACTAGCACCACAGATGTAATGAGCCAAAATGCCACTACGAGCATGATTTTTGATGACTCTGCTACACAAGCAAATATAAAAATTGGCAATGGTGCTACAATAGGACCAAATTTAACTACTAATAATCAAGTTTCTATCGGTAAAAATGCTACTATTGCAGGCAAAGGTTCAGATATTGCTATAGGTGCATATTCCTCAATTAGCAATAAAGCTAATACTCGTGCTATTGCTATTGGTGGGTCTGTCCATAAAGATAATTCAATTGCTATAGGTGGCACAGTTCCTAATGGTGCGTCTGATAACAATATTGCTATTGGATTTAGTGCATCACCTGGTGGTAGTTCACATACATATAGTGTAGCTTTAGGTAATTTAGCAGAATGTAAAAGGTCAGGCGAAGTAAATGTCGGAACAGGTGGAAGCTCGGTAGGTTTTAACTCTACTAAATATCGTGTGATTGGTGGTGTTCATGACGGACAAGATGCTAATGACGCAGCTACAGTCGGGCAAATCAACGCTACTATTGACGCTATAAATACCGCACTAAATACTAATATTCCTCATGTAGGAGCAAGCACTTAAAAGAAAGGAGGTGTGATGAAGCGAGTCGAAAATGTGGTGGAATATAAGAGTTTGGATGAACTCTATCATTTAGAGCGTAACCCAAGGACAATATCAAAAGAGAATATGGACAAGCTGGTGGAGTCTATAAAAGACAATCCAGATTATTTTGAGGCTAGGCCGATTATATGTTCAGACAGAACTGGCAAGCTCGTGATCATAGCTGGTAACCAACGACTTAGGGCGGCCGGGATTGCTGGTCTCTCTGAGGTTCCGGTTGTGATCTTGCACGGTCTTACCGAAGAGCGAGAACGAGAGATTACAATTCGTGACAATGTAGAGCTTGGTGAATGGGATTTTGATATTCTAGCTAATGAGTTTGATGTTGAAGACCTTGAAGATTGGGGTTTGGATAATTTTAAGACTGGTATAAAAGATGAAAAAGAAATAGAGCAAAAAGAACCAACTATAACTTCGTCATTTATAACTTTTGATTATGCAGATGAAATAGAATTAAAAATAAAAGATGAAACGGCCGCAAAACTTATGCAAGAGATGGTCAATTATAGACAAGAACATGGTAATTATGATGGATTTTGGGATGAGAGGTTAAAATGAAAAAGCTGGTATGTTGGGCTTTGTTTGATTCGGAAACTGGGGACTATATGAGTACAGTCCATCATTTTTTTGAAGATAAAATTGACGTGTATGGTGTAGGTATAAGCCACTATGGTAAAAATACTGATCACTACCTAAATTTTGATTTGTCTGATTTCACAGAATTGTTTGGTGGGGAGAATATAGGGAAAAAACTTCTAAAACTACTACCGAAGCCGGATATCATAGTAGCAAGTCCACCTTGTGAATCATGGTCGCATATGACTTCGATAAATAATGGCAATATACACTGGAAAAGATATGCAAGTAAATTATTTCCAGAAAATAAAATTTTTCAATTGCAAGATACAGATGTTCAAACAAAATTTGTGAAGAATAATGGTATAAAAACATTTTACACAAGGGTGAATGGTGAATTATGCCATCAGAATACTTGGGAAATAATTAAGGTGACTAAACCTAGAGTGTTTATGGTGGAGAACCCTGATAATTATTCGTGGGAATATATCCAGAAATATGTCGGGGGGGGCATACCAAAGATATATATGAACAAACTTGTCTATTCTGCATACGAGCCAAAAAGGTTTTCGCCCAAACGAGAAATATTTGGTTCAAATATCAAGCTAAAATTAAAAAATTTTGCTATCAACAAAAATGGAAATTCTATCAAAGCATCAGAAGACAAGAACGGTTTTATATCAAAAAACTATGGAACACGATCAAAAATACCAGAATTGGCATTGAAAGACTTTTTCGACCAGGCAATAGCATATATCGATGGGGGCGAATATGGGAAAGGTTAGGCTACCAGCTATGATAGAGCAGTTAAAAGATGGACCACATAAAAGAGATATGATTAAACACTACAAAAAAGAATTAAGGAGGGCAAATGGCAAATGAAGAAAACTTAACACACAAGCTAACTGTGAACGAACAGCGAGCAGGTGGCAGAAAATCTGGAGAAGTTAGGAGACAAAGAAAGACTTGGGCACAATTATTGGAAAGGCTTGGCTCCTTGCCTACGCAGTCAGAAAAAAACAAAGAAATTTTGAGAAAAGCTGGTTTGAGTGATGAAGAAATGATAAGTGATATGGTAAAAATGTATCAGTTGGATGCTGCAGCACAAAAAGGCGATATAAAAGCCATTGAAACTCAAGCAAGAATTCGGGGGGAATTTGCTGCAATCCATAGTGTAAATGAGAATCATAATATCGAGATGAAACCACTTGTTGACTTGACAAAGAGAAAAAAGAATGGCGAAGATTAGCATAATAATACCAGTTTATAACAAAGCTCCATGGCTGAAACGATGTTTTGATTCTCTAGTCAATCAAACCGAGAAAGATTTTGAGGTGATTATTATTGATGATGGTTCAACTGATAATAGCGGTGATATATGTAAAAAATATGCTAAAGAGAACGGTTGGAGTTTATACTTACAAGCCAATGCTGGTGTTAGTGCAGCTCGCAACTGGGGTATAGATAAAGCTATTGGCGATTATATAGCGTTCTTAGACGCTGATGATTCTTATACAGAGGATGCTATTAAAGTCATGAAAAATATGGCTAAAGACTTCAAATATAATATCATTCAGTTTGGTCAATATCGTGCTGGCACTAGACCACACACTCAAGCACCTAGAGGAGATTATGAATTGCCTAACTGCACAGTAGAATTCTGGGAGTTTACTACCAACAAATTATATAGATTGTCATTTTTGCGTGAAAATAAAATCAGGTTTATTGAGGGGTTACAATTTGGCGAAGATGAAATGTTTAATGTCGAGACTTTTATTGCCAATCATGGTTTTAGACAAGCATCTGTGGCTTTATACAACCATTATTTAGACGATAGTAACAGCTTATGTCGTGGTGGTCTAGATTTAGCTAAATTGACGGTGCTTGATAAACTACTTAGAGAACGAATTGTCAAATTGGTGCAGGATGGTGGTGACCAATGGGTAGATGGTGCTGAGTGGCTTATCAAACAATGTCGAACTCATTATAATTCAAAGACTTTCAAGCGATTTGGGTTTGAACAAAAGCCACGAGGTGATTATGACATAGTTTATTTTGTTAAAAATACTCCGCATAATGAGGAGCTAAAATATTCACTAAGGTCAGTTGAGCAGAATTGGTTTTATAAAGATATTTGGTTTTATGGTGGATGTCCTAAAGATTTAGAACCTGATTATTATGTCAAAGCTGTGCAAAATGCTCCAACCAAATGGGAAAATGTTAGAAACATGATGCTGGAAGTTTGTCAAAATGACGAAATAACAGAGAACTTTTGGTTATTCAATGATGACTTTTTTATATTGAGACCAATAAAAGAGTTTGAGCCTAGATATGACGGAACACTAACTACTAAAATACAAGAAATTCGTGATAAACACCATGGCGAAGATAGTGAATGGTCAAAAAACCTTGGCAAGCTACAAAAATTGTTAAAAAAGCATAGTAAAAGTGAGTTTTGTTATGCAATACATGAGCCGATGCTTATAAACCGCAAAAAGATGCTGGAAGTTCTTAAAATGTTTCCAAATGAACCGATGCAACGAGCCTTATATGGCAATTGGTGGTCAATTGGTGGCGTGCAAGAAAAGGACCCAAAATATACACTCCCCGAAATGAGCGATATTGCTGATAAAATAGTCAAACATGATATTATCAGCACATCTGATGAAAGTTTTAGAGTTGGTTATGTTGGCAAGTGGATTCGTGACAAATTTCCAAATAAAAGCAGATTTGAGGTATAAACATGGCGAGGACTACAGCACTCAATAAGATAGAGCAAACACTCTATGAACCGACCTTTTATAAAGTGATACAAGGTGGCATGAGTGCTGGTAAAACTTTTGCTATCATAACTCTACTTGTTGGCTATTGTCAGAGTTATGAAGATTCTTTAGTGACAGTTGTAGGCTTGTCTTATCCGCATCTAGCTGGTGGTGCTATTCGTGATTTTCAAAAAATTATGAAAGAAGTCAATTTGTGGGATAACGATTGTTGGAATAAATCCGACAAAACCTACACTTTTCAAAATGGTTCTATTTTAGAATTCAAGTCAATTGATAGAATGAGTGCTCGTGGACCGAGGCGTGATGTTTTATTTGTAAATGAGGCAAACGGTATCAGCTACGATACTTTTCAAGAGCTTGCAGGACGAACTAAAGACATGGTTTTGATTGATTTTAACCCGTCCGCTAAATTTTGGGCTCACGAGGAGCTCGTAGAAGGGCTTGGAAGCGATACGACCTATATCATACTCACATATTTAGACAACGAGGCTCTAACAAGCCGTGAGATAGCAAATATCGAAAGTCACAAACCGAAAAGAGGTGAAGAACCGTCAAATTGGTGGGTGGTTTACGGTTTAGGACAAATCGGAACGCTTGAGGGCAATGTTTATAGTGGTTGGGAGTTGGCAAGTCGTGCAGATATTGAACAGAATGGCAGACTGGTTCGCTATGGACTAGATTTTGGCTTTTCTAATGACGAATCAGCTATGGTGGCTATATATGAAATGGAGGATGGCAAAATTGGTATTGTTGAAAAGTTATATAAAAAAGGTTTGCTTGGTAGCCAGTATGGCGATGTTTTGAGGCGGTTAGAAATCGACCCATCTGTGTTGATTGTTGCTGATGCTGCTAGGCCTGAGATTATAGCTGAAATTCAGAAAGCTGGGTTTCGTTGTGTTGGTGCCGACAAAAACGCTGGCTCGGTGTTGAGGGGAATAGACCGTGTGGCACAAAAACAAATCATATACGATGGCGATGATTTGAAACGAGAATACTTGTCTTATGCGTGGCGAAAGAAACGAAGTGGCGAAATACTAGACGAACCTGAGGACGGTAACGACCACTTGATGGATGCTTTACGCTATGCGATAGATGATTTAAGCCGCCAAAGGTTTGATTTTTAGGTTGTGGAAAACTTTATAAAAAAAGTCTAAAAACCTATTGACTTATGCACGCTAGTGTGCTATAATGTAAGTATAGGGGGATACATTAACAATAAGGAACACCAAATCATAATAACTATTAACTATAAAGGAGAAAAGCAATGAAGATGGTAGATTATGTCGTAGATGGCGGCGATTTTAGAGAAGAGGTATATGACACTAAGCGCCAAGCTATCAAGCGAGCTCAAGAGCTTGCTAACGAAAAGAAAGAAACAATGTCAATTTATAGGTGGGTTAGACCGGATAGAGATAGCGACCTAGAACTTGACGAAGGGTATAGACTCTATATCGAGCCGAATAACTAGAAAGGAGAAAAGCAAATGAGTATTGAAGAAATACAAGAAAAAAGAGAAAGTTTATTCCAAGAACTTAAAGATAATCTTGAAGTTACAAAAGCTGAGGATTTTAAGTATTGGGAAACATTCATAGAACTCAGAGGCATAATCGATGACCTCGAGGTCTTAAGAAATAAAGAACTAGACCTTCTCGGTAAAAAGTTTTAACCGGTGGGCTAAAATGCCCACCTTGTATGGAAGGAGTAGTCATGAAGGTTAAAAAAGAATTGACAAAAGCTGAAAAGGCCGAACTTTACGATAAAATGATTGAAGCCAGGCGAAAAGGTGCTGAAATAACAAATAATATATCACCTGAAGCTCGTAAAGAAAGAGCTAGAAAGGCTGCACTAGCTCGTTGGCATAAAAACTAAACAAAGAGCCACCTGCAAAAGGTGGTTTTTTGTGATATAATAAGATTACCATTTCTAAGTTCAAGAAACTCCCTTCGGGGAGTTTTTTGTTGACCCTATGAATAAAGATTATTGTGTAGGGGTAGCACTTTAAGGAGGTGATGGAAAATGAATGAAGAACCCTTCTTCTCACAAGTTGTTGTTGTAGTTTGAAAGGAGGTGGTCCATTATCTCGAAAGCCTTGCTTCGGCAGGGCTTTTTCGTTGCAACATGACCCTTTATATAAGTAGAATATACTAGAGCTGGTGGGAGTTCTTACCAGCTTGTTCTTTTATCACCTAAAATTCATTATGGTTTAGACTTTTTACGAACCATATTCTTTCAAAACGAAAAATCGTCTTTTGGGCGGTTTTTTGTTGTGGCTTGACCCTTTTAAGCAATTCAATGATAGTATGGACTACTTAAGAGCTCAAGCTGTTCTAACTGCAGATAAAAAAACAGAAAACGAACGCCGGTATCGTAACATTATTGCGAATTCTGGTAAAGAAATGGAATCGGGCGAAGTTCGAGACCTAGAGCGTCTTTTTGTTATGGGCAGGGAGGGCAAGCTGATTAAAATCACAGATTTGAATACCAACCCAGATAAACAGGAGGAGAAATATAAGGTCAATTTTGCTGCAAATCATGGTCATAATGATATTGCTACTGGCGAGCGTGTTGTAGATATTGAAGATGTTATTGGTGACGCCAAAGTTTGGATGGAAAAGGATGGGCTCCATGCAAGAGTTTATTTTGCCAATGACGACCCGAAAGCTGACCATGCCTATGCCATATCAGACAATGCAAGTTATTCTATCGGGACTGAATGGTATCCAGACGGTTATTATGGGGCTGATGAAGAAATAGACGGCTTAGTCGGTATTTTGAGGGAAATATCGATGGTAGATACAGGAAACGACCCTCGTGCATATACTTTAGACCATAAACCTGCTGAGACAGAGGCTCAAGGGAGCGTTGATGCTGGTGATGGTAATAACACAATAGAAAATAATGAAAGGGACGAAGAAATGTCTGTAAAACAAGACGAACTCACTCCTGACGAGAACAAAGCTATTAAAAATGCTCTCGCTGAGGTAGTGGACAGCTTTACTACTGATGTTCCTGAAGGCGAAACTGAGCCAACTGCTCGTGAAGCTAAGGACGAAGAGGGTGAAGCTCCTGCAGAAGCTCCTGCAGAAGAAAAGAAAGATGTGTTGCGAACTCCTGTTGTTGTGATTCGTGACAAAGCTGTAAAGCAAGAAAAAGTTGTTTCTAAATATGACTGGCTACACGGTGCTGAGGGTCACAAAGCTTTCGCTGACACCTTGAAGAAAGCTGGCCGCATGGGTGCAACTTTTGATGCTATGTGGCGTGAAGAAGCTAGCAAACACATGAGTTTGGATGGTGTTTCTGGTTTGCCAAATCCTGCACCAGTTGAACAGTATTTTGTAAATGCTATTCAAAAAGGTGATGGAATTGTAAATCACTTCCAATTTATCAATGCAAAAAGCTTTAGAATCCACCTATTGACGAGCGAAAGCCGTGCTGCTGGCCACAAAAAAGGTGATACCAAAGCTAATCAGTCTGTAACTGATACCACTCGTGACCTATTGGTCAAGATGGTTTACAAGCGTTTAGACCTCGATGCGACTGAACTTTATGAAAATCCATGGTTGATTGACTTCCGTTCGCAAGAATTGGTTGATGCTATCATCGCTGAAATCGAGCGTGCCGCTATCATTGGCGATGGTCGTTCTGCTCCATCTGGTCAAGGTGCTGATTATCGTATGTTCGACGGCACTCGTGGCTTTTACAGCGTTGAAGCTGATGCTCAAGCTCAGTCTGGTATTGGAACTAACCTTGCCAGCTCTGTTTCCGTTGACGGCAATCTCTATGATGCAGTTGTCGCTGCTCGTGGTGAAATCAAGACTGAGGGTGGTCAAATCCTCATCGCTTCAAGTTCTGCAGTTACTGCACTCTTGCAAGCTAAAGCTGGCAACGCTTACTTGGTGACTCCAGGTGCTAGAGTTGAAGACATTCTTGGCGTAGAAAGAGTTTACACTCCAGCTTGGATGAGCAGTTCTAACTTTGATGCGTTCTTGCTCGTAAACAATGCCTACAAGCATGGTGGTGAGAACGGTATCCGTGTCCGTGCTGAGTTTGATACTTCAAACAACACCGACATCTTGTTAGATGAAACCCCACGATTCGGTTCGCTTGGTGAATACAAGTCCGCTGTGGCTATCACTCTTGGCAACGAATCTTAATTTTAGAAAGGACTAGAGAATGTTGACGCTAGAGCAGTATACTTTATATACAGGACAAACAGTTTCATTCTTGCAGAGTGACTGGGAGGCTATCGTATCTATTGCAGAGATGCGACTAGCGTCTTTTCTCTGTCTTGACGAATTTCCTGAACTAACTGACGAAAATAAAGATTTGGCAATGTTATTGTCAAACTTTATGGCTGCAGTCTTTAAGTTTCAAGGAGACGGTGACGCTATCGAATCGAAAAGCGTCCGTAACTTTACAATCAATTTTAAGTCAAATAGTGCTGCCGACGCTTTCTCTCAAATTGCAAGCCAATATCAAGACATAATTGATAAATATAGTCAATGTGATTTAGGAGTAAAGGTCGAGCGGTCTAGAAGGTATTGCTGTGGCAATTTCTATGGATGTATTTAATGCTTTTGCTGGTGCGGTGGTCTCTGGTGTATATTCGATTGGTTCTTACCAGAGGGGTTCGTTGGAGGGTAACCAATTCACGAAAATATCAGACTTGGATGTCATAATTGACGAGAGCGATATTGGAATGATTGGTCGAGCACCGAATGCTGAAGTGTTGGATGCAGATTTATTGTTATATGTGAAACCAAGCCAACTACCTACACTAAACCCACGAGCATTGACGGCTGGTTATATGATATATGACAGCAAGGCTGGTGACTATTTTGCCATAATTCATGCAATGATTGGTAAAAATCAGCATACTGGTCAAATAGAGCATGTTGAATTGTTACTCCGCCAGACAGAGGCGACAATATGAGTTCTGTCTCGGTCAATATAAAATGGGATAACACTAAAATTGCATCTATCGAATATCAAGCCAAGCGAGGGTTGGTGCGAATGGGTTATGATATAGCAAATCAAGCTAGACGGAATGCACCATATAAAACAGGTGCATTGTCAAATTCTATCAGAGTAGAAGAAAATGGCGATGAGATAGAAGTTTTAGCTGGTGGCAATTTCGGTGGTAAATCTATCAAATATGCAGCTATACAAGAGTTTGGCGGATATGCTGGCAGGAATCATTCTGCACATATCGTAGGCAAACACTACATGGAAAGAGCCAAAGACTATATTATGACTGGTAACTACCTACAAAAATACTTCGGAGACATATTATGATAACACTTGCTTTACTAAAACAGATGGCCAACGACAATGTTGCTAATCTTGTTATTGACAAGAACCTGTTTTGGGAAGAAATGCCGTTGCAAAAAGATGGTAAACCTGCAAGTGGTGTATGGTTAGTTACTAGGGGTGGGAGTGCTGGCGATGCTAAAGGTCACAATCAACGCTCAACAGTTGATTTTTATGTAGCTTTAGCAAATAAGCCACAAACTGAAGCTGTTCATCAAGCAATACTCCGTTGGATAATCGCTAACCCTTGCTTTTGTGTTTTGAGTGGGAGCGTTGGCAGCACTAGCTACAATTTTACAAATGTGAGATTGAGACCTGCTACGACACCGCAAAATTATGGTGCAACAGAGAATGGTTTGATTGTAAAAATAGCAAGTGCCGATGTCATATACGACCTTGCTAAACAATAACTTTAATGAAAGGAACATAAATGGCTACTAAGACGATAACACAGCTACATCGAATCAGCTTTAGCCGTTGGACAGGTTCTGCTTGGACGGTTGTCAATTTTGAACCAGATGATTTGGGACAAGAAACTCAGGCAACTGTCAATATCGCTCCTCGCAAGGCCGCTAGGTCATCAAGCGTAGGAACGACAAACAAACCTATTCCTGGCACTTTTGATGAGTTCACAGCATCTATCACCATTTTGCTTGGTTACTGGAAAGCTCTAGGACAAGCTCTTGGCGTTTGGAATGCTGCGACTTATGCAAATGCTGATGCAAATGCTGGTAACATGACTGATGGTGCTGGTGCCGATTTATGCGGTGACGGCGTTCCAGTTCGTGTCGTGGTGCAGGGTATTTGTGACGATGGTTCTACTGCTGATGTAGAATTAACTCGTTGTTTCCCATCTATTGATGATGATATTGAGATTGGTGCAAGTGATACATCTGAAATCACTATTGCTCTAAACCCTCAAATCTACAACTCGACTACTATGTCGACTGATGGATACCCAGCTTACTCTTATAAACTTGGTGACAACGATTTGACCACTAACAAGCGTTACAACGCTACAACTGGTCAATATGCCCCTGTTACGGAGTCATAAGGAGTTTGACGAATGACGGCACCTGAATTAACACTAAATAATGTGAAAAAATCCGAAAAAGTCACAAAAAATGTGGTTCGGGTGTCGGACTTTCTATCAAACGAAAAGAAAATTGAGCTAAAACTAGCACAAGAAGCTCGTGCCATGAAGAAAAATCGAGGTTTTGATGATGTGGATGCTTATTCTGCTGAAATTCTTGGGCGTTTTGGTTATGAGGCATGGCTTGCATGGCAGTCTGGACAAATAAAAGGTCAAAGAATGGCGAAAATGATACTTGCAGAGCGTGCTAGACAAAAAAGAGAGTTAATTGGGTTAGAAAGTTTAATAATTGCATCAGTTGCCGGTGCTAATAACCCAACAAAGACAGGGCATGCTCCAAAAAGTTTGAGGAATGCTATCAAAATATTGAAATCAGAACAAAAAGAAGCGAAAGGAGTCTTAAATGGCTAGTAGTGCAACAGTTGGAACGGCTGTCATAAAATTGTCATTTGACGGTAAAGGAGTAAAAGCTGAACTCAATGGTGTCACTAGAGAGCTTGAAACAGCTGGCAAAGCGTCTGGTAGCCGTTGGGGTGGAACATGGGCTGTTGCAGCTGGTAATTTAATTGCACAAGGCATCCGGAAAGTTGGTAGCGTGGTTTCAAGCACTATGGATAGTGCGATTGGCCGTGTTGACCAATTGACGAATTTCCCTAAGGTTATGACTGCTTTAGGGTATTCAGCAGACGAATCAGCCAAGTCTATTGACATGATGGACGAAAAGTTGACTGGTTTGCCAACATCACTCGATGCCATGACTGCAGATGTCCAGAAGTTAGCCGCCACAATGGGGAATCTAGCTGAAGGAGAAGTAAACGCTACAACAGTTGGTCTTGGTCTAAACAACATGTTCTTGGCAGGTGGCAAAGGCACAGCTCAAGCTAGTGCAGCTATGGAACAGTATAACCAGATGTTAGGAACTGGGCGTGTCGATATGCAGAGTTGGCGAACTATGATGGACACAGCTCCTGGCCAGTTAAAACAATTGTCTGAATCGTTGCTCGGTGCTGGAAATGATGGCATGGACTTATATGCCGCACTTCAGGCTGGAACTGTGTCTATGGACGATATGAATGCCGCAATTGTGAGATTGAATGAAGAAGGTGGCGAGAATTTTGCTTCGTTTAATGAACAAGCATTCACGGCTACTGCTGGTATCGCCACACAACTTGAGAATATTGGTAATACCATGAATAAAATTGTCGGTGCAGCTTTAGAAGGAAATCTCGAAGATATCAGTAAATATGTAAAACAACTACAAGAAAGAGTTGGAGCTGTTGCACCAACATTGATAAACGGATTTTCTCAGGCTTTTACAGCACTCATGGGAGCTTTGCCTGGTTTAGTTGAACAATTATTGCCGAGCGTGTTGGATGGTATCAATAATCTCATTATGGGGCTTGTTCCTATGATACCTACTTTCTTGAATTTAATTTTTACAACATTATTGCCACAGTTGATAATGTTTGTTACGAATCTTATCACTACATTGGCGTTACAATTAACTAGGCCAGACTTTTTGCAGCTTATTTTACAGAGTGCTGTGACGCTTTTGTTGAGTTTAGTTCAGGCTATACCGCAGATTTTAACAGCTTTGATTGGTGCGTTGCCACAGATAATCACTAATATCGTGTCATTCTTGCTTGACCCTGGCAATTTGGCAATGATTATAGATGCAGCCGTTCAACTATTCTTAGGGCTTGTGATGGCTGTTCCACAAATACTCGGCTCGTTGCTAGGAGCGTTTGGAACTTTAGTTGGCAATTTATGGAATGGCATAACATCAATGTTCGGCCAGTTTGCTGCTAACTTTGGTAAATTTGTGACCGATATTTTCAAAGGAGCTATCAACGGAGTGCTTGGCTTTATTGAAAACTTTATCAACGCCCCTATTGATATATTGAATGGCTTCATTGATATAATCAACTCCGTGTTTGGCGTAGTCGGTGTGAACATGGGTAAAATTGACCGTATCAACTTGCCACGACTGGCATCAGGTGGTATTGCTATGACTGCTACTACTGCGATTATCGGTGAAGCTGGTAAAGAGGCTGTTTTGCCACTTGAGAATAACACCGACAACTGGGCTGGCTTGTTGGCTAATACTTTAGTTGACGAAATGGAGCGTGAACACATCGGTGGCTCTGGTGTAAATATCGAAAAGCAAGAATTTATAATAAATAATCAAATGGACGCTGAAGAAATTGGGCGTGTCATGATGCAAAGTATAAGGAGGGCTGCATAAAATGGCTATAAAAGGTGTCACCACTAAATGTTATATTCTAGCATTGTTTATTCGTGATGATGGCGAAAGATTTTTGCTTGGCGATGGTGAATATGAGTTCAAAAATAACCAGCTACATTTTCAATCTAATTCCATTGCTAATGATGTAGTTGAAGTGCAAGGGAATGACGGTTATTTATTGGCTGGTCAAGTGCGACGCTCTGGAACGCAGAGTTTTGATGGTTATGTAGCAGACGGGACAATAAGCGGAACAGATACTGAAGAATATAGGCGAGACTTTTTCCAGTTCTTCCGTAAAAATTTCTTCTATAAGGTTGTTTATGTTATGCCAGACGGAACAGCTATTCAACGGAAGCGTGGTTTTCTAGTGGATGACCCAACTGTGAAAGAATTGTATCAGCTATACCCTGAATATCATGTAGCTCTGAATTTTGAGGATGTAAACTACTATTCATATTCTGAAAATGATAGTGGCGAGGAAATTTACGCCAAAGAAGCTACAATCTATTTGTCAGCTGGTGCTACTAGCGGTGGCTTAATATGGGACGAATATGGTGTTGTCTGGGATTCTGTTGGTGCTGAATGGGAAGAAGGTGGTGGCGGTGGACCTACTACGGTGATGGTAGATTCTATTGATAATGTTTACCCAATATGGACTGTTACTGGGCCAGCGAACAATCCGCAGTTGTCTGTTTTAACTACAAACACGACTATTCAATATAATGGAAATATCACAGGGACACAGACTTTGGTGATAGATATGTTTAATAAAACAGCTTTATTGAATGGGACGAGTGTGATTGGGAATGTTTCAGGTGACTGGGCAAACTTTGCACCGGGAAATAACCGTGTAATTTATACAACAACGAATGCTGATGCTTTGCCGTCTAATATTAAGTGGCAGGAGGTGGTCGGATAATGCTTCAAACCGCTTTATATGAAGTCAAACTATATTTAGATGGTCAACTTATAGGCGATTGTCGTAGATTGGCTCAGAACCTGCAATATTCACGAAAGAGAACAAAGGTAGGAGCTGACTCTATTGATTTTACCGTGAATGATGTTTTATTTAACGAGTGGTGTATTCAGCGTGGTGTTACAATCAATGATTTATTAAAACCGTTGGCTTTAGAGTGCAGAGTTGTCAGAAATGGCATTGAATTGGTTGGTGGTTTTCTTGCGACTATGCCAGGATACCAGCCACTCCAAACGAGTGCCAATTTAGCTTTAAGATTTGACGGATATTTGAATTTGTTGGCTGGTGTTTATATACGAAACACAAGCACAAATTTGCCAAGAGGAACTATCACTGGCAGAGCTGGCACGCTTGTGTCAAATATGATTCAGTTTGCGAATACGGTTTCTAATGATGCTGGGAAATCTTATGGCTTTACGGCTGGCACAATAGACACTATGGCTAGTATCACGCACACTTTCGACAATTATAAGACCGTTAAAGATTGGATATGTGATAGATGCGACAATGCGACTGGTGCAGGGCCGTTTGATGTCTATTTTTATGCAGACCGAACTTACGATATAAAAAAGGACGAAAATTTTGGCGATATAATAAGCGATTGGGTGGCTTTTTATCCTATGATGCTAAATAACACCTCTGTTGCTTCTATAACAGCGAGTGAGGTTGGCGATTTTGCTAGTGCGGTGATGGCACTTGGTGCAGGCGAAGTATCAGCTGATTCTAATGAAAATACAGCGGTTTTTGCTTTTACACAAGATGCGAGTGCCGTTTCTGAATATGGTTACTTTGAAACTTTATATCAAGATTCAAGTGTTTCTACTCAAAGTGTTCTATTGCGAAATGCTCAAGCTGAACTATGGAATAGAGAAGACCCAATTTGGCAGCCACAAATCACGCTGAAAGGTATTCAAGTTGAACCAAAGCCAACTGGTTCAAACAAAATATGGATTGGTGATACTATCACGATAAGCAATTCTATTGATTTAACTGGCATGACAAATGGTAGTTTTAGAGTGAATGAGTTGGCTGTAGCTGTATCAGCTAATGGCGATGAAAATATAACACCGGTTTTGGAGCGTGTATGAATCTATTGACTGACAAATTGAAATACACTCAAAGAGAAATAACTAATCTCAAAACTGCACATAAAAGAGGTTTGGGGCTATTAAAAGTTTACCGAGAAAGATTGTTATACTCAGACACTGCAATCCCCAATTATTATCAAGGGAATGCTACATTGACAGTAGATTTTGACCAGTCTTTTGGAGCTTATCCATTTGCGTATGTTGAAGGCAGGATTGATGGCGAAAGAGACACGAGTTATGAAGGATGGTATTCAGCTAATATGAAGCAGATGCGGTATACTAATAATGGACATCGTGCCATTTTTACTGGTGATATATGGTATTATGGTGGTTCTTATTTTGATAGATTATATGTGTATTCTACAGCCCCGATAATTTCAATAAGTATAGTGCAGAGTTAATATGGATAGTTATTTTGACAGCGAAATAAAAAGAGTAGAACAAGAATTGTTGACCATCAAGACAAGTGCTCAAAAAAGTGCTAGCATGATTCAGACCGTAACTAAAACAATCCCTATCACAGTAACATTGTCTGATGACGGCTCTGCTTCCTATCCAACAGCCAGAGCAGCTATACATTATCAAATAAATACCGACGAATATGCAATCACGATACCAACACTTGATTGGTATTTTCAAGATATAACTAAAGCATCAACAGCGTTTTATACCACGAGACAGATACAACTATTTCATGTTATGTTGCCGAACGGCAAAGACGGCTTGCGAATTTATGTTTTCGGAACTGAAAACTCACCAGGTAGCGATGGCGAGCGTGTCGGGCAAGGTGAAACAGTAAAAATTTCATTTAATTTGACCATAAGGAGCACAGTAGATTTTACTGTGGAAGAATATCATGACTAAAGATTTTGAAAGTAGAATAAAGAAAATCGAGCAAGAATTGACTAATCTCAAAACTTCTTCGGAATATAGTTCTGTTAGGAGTGTTCACACGGCATCTACAACCGGTGTATATACTGGGCTATATAGAATTGATTATAATAACCCCAAAAATGAGCCAGTCATGTCTTTATTTTACAAAAATGACAGCAATTTCGGGATACCTTATGGCAGAACTCCTAGCACTACATCTCAGATTGTAGAAGTAAATTCAACAAGATGGAGCAACACCCAACAGCAATATATAACCGAAACTACATCTTTGGTGGTTATTTCTAATGTTGCTGTGACTGGTATCACTAGAATTTCCTAAAACTGTGTTATAATATAAGCATAATAAGGAGAAAAGAAATGGCAGAAAAACCTAAAGCAAACTATACACGACAACAAAAAGGCCACAGTCTAACAGGCTGGATTTTTTTGAGCTTATTTGTGGTCGGAATTCCTTGGCTGATTTATTATTCGGTCAGCCCAAATCATTATTGGCACGCATGACCCTTTAGCAAAGTATTATAGAAAGGCAATTGCTTTTCTCCAATCATAATTGCAAGAAGCTGTTTCGTTTCCGCAGAACGGCTTCTTTTTTGTGCCTTGACCCTTTAGCTATTTTTAATAAAAGTGTAATTTAACAACAAGGAGCAGTAATGGCTTTATCTATTGACGGGCTTGAACCGGTGTCTCTTGGGGGCAAACCTTGTGTGCCAAAGATTGATGCTGAAATGAAGCTACGACTTACACAAATAAAAAGTTATGACGAATCAGCAGACGAAACACTTGCGATGGCGTTTCCAAATGACGAAAAATATGTTACAGATTTTATCAAAAACAAAATGACTGTCATAGACAAGGAAATTTTGCACGCTTATCTGTTAGGTGGCGATACTATGGTGTCCACAGTTATGAATAAAATTGAAGGAGTGATGCAAGATGCCTAAAGAAATAATTGCTGTTTATCAAGATTGTGTCTTATGTGGAGATAAAGGCCGACAAAAAATGGTAGAACTTGCTAAAAAAGGTTTGAATATCCGTAAAGTTAGTTTTACGACAGAAGAAGGTCGTGAATTATGTCATAAGGCTGTGTTTTCTCATGGTATAGAATCTATGCCGTTTTATACTGATGGAACTACATTTTCTATCAGTTTAGACTCATTCTTAGAGAAAAAACCTGCAAAGAAAGTTAAGAAAACAAAAAAAGTAGAAAAGGAGGCTAAAGATGGGCTGGATTCAGAGAGTTAGAGATGACAGGCGACGGAGAAAAGCAACAGAAGTAAAACAAGAAATTGCTAATCAGCTAACCTTGAACCCTATGTGTTCTGACTATGAAAATGTTTTTGCACAAGTTCAGCCACTTATCAATGACATGAAAATGATTCGTCCATTCGGTGTTGGTAAAAATGGTGGACGGTTGCCGATGTCTAGAACACTAGAATTAGCGTTGTTAGATTCACCAAATGACGAAATGGGTTGGGGCGAGTTTGCTAGTGCTATGTTCGCCACATGGCTGACTGAGGATGAGCTAAATATTCATGTTCATAAAGACCGCAATAAAGTTATTGGCTATACAATATTGCCGCCAGGTTGTAAAGTTTATGACTCAGATGGCGATTATCATTTTCAAGTAAATAATGGTGGAGAGTGGTATAACCTATATCCAAGCGAAGTTATGACACTTCGTTTTTCTCGTTCGCCAAAAAATTTGCAGAGAGGTGTTTCTCCTGCTACAGCTGTTCGTGCTTGGGCTCAAGCTGAAGATGTTTTGGCACAATATGAGAGAGCTTATATCGAAAACGGTGCTATACCAGCGTCAATCACTTTCATTCGTGCATCAAGTTACGACAAATTCAACAAAACGAGAAAAGAGCTCGAAGGCAATCTAAAAGGTGCATCAAATCATGGCAAAACTGTGTATGTTTGGAGGCAATTTAACAATGATACTGGCGAAAGTTTAGACCAAGTTGAAGTTAAGACTATTCAAGGGAATAACTCAACACTTGCTATCAAAGAATTGACTGATATTATAAACGACCACTTGAACAAGGCTTATGGCGTGTCTAACTTTATCCTTGGCGACGATTCTTCTGCCAAATATGACAATGCTGAATTATCTGATTATCAGTTTATCAAGCGTCGTGTTTATCCAGCGTTGATGGCGTTCTGGGACCAGTTCCAGTTTGAACTTGACAGGATTGTTGGTGGTTTGGGCTATGCTATTCAGTTTGAAATTGAATTGCCAGACTTGACTGAACGACAGAAAACCCGTGCAGAAATTGCTGAAATTCGCAGCAGAACATTATATACACTTATACAAGCTGGCTCTTACCCGTTGGATGCAGTAAAAGCACTTGATTTGGGTGAAGATTGGCAGAGAGTTGCGAGGGGGATGTGGACAAAGGTATTGACTGAGCAGTCAATGGATAAAAAACAAAAAGAAGACTCGCATAACACACCTCTTTTTATTCAATCTGAAGAACCCACACATAAAACTTCTCACCTAAATCACAAATGCACTTGCTCAGTCAATACACATGATGAACTGCCACCAATGGATGAGGACGAACTCAAAATCTATAACACTTTAATTGCTATGGCTGAAAGAATTTTCGCCAACACTCCGAATATTGATGCTGATGGCGTAATTCGTGAAATAAACGAGGTTTTAGACAATAAGGCTGTTTTAGGAGGTAAAGATGGTGCAGAAAAAATTGCTTCTTTACTTGAAGATAAAAATGTTGTGGCTGAGATTAAAGCTACGATTGAAAACCTAACTTTATCAGATACACTCAAAGACAGAATCAACGATAGGACAACAGAGTTGGTTGATAATTATGGTCAAGAAACAAAAAGAATCATGGACGATGTTTTAGCTAATTCAGCTGGAATGACGGCTGGGGAAATTCGCCGAGAACTTCGTGCCGTGATGCCAACATGGCAAGCTGAGAGAATTGCTAGAACTGAGACAGTTTATGCGTTTAAGAGTGGCCGCCTAGACGAAGACCAAAAATTGTCAGACAAATATAATCTGAACACTAAACTTGTATGGCGTGCAAGACATGACGCAAAGACTTGTCCTGTTTGTGCAGCGATGGATGGTTCTGTTGTGAGTGTTGGAGATGCTTTTGAACATATCAAAGAAACCGCTGATGGAGTTATTGCTTGGGAGCCGTCTGTTTGGAATGACGATGGCAAAATACCAGCCCCGCATCCGAATTGTAGGTGTTATTTTGACGAGATTGTGGAGGCATAGATGGGAGCTGTTAGAATAATCTGTCCAAAATGTAAAAGAATTCTC
>ERZ1032009.54-NODE-54-length-25997-cov-24.603384_pt1 | contig 25997 bp, 17 predicted proteins | sample MGYA00516700_ERZ1032009 | MGnify/ENA primary metagenome ERZ1032009 (study PRJEB33719, sample SAMN04261292) | wastewater metagenome | biome: rural village; feature: human; material: feces | host: Homo sapiens | place: El Salvador | collected 2013-01-14 ...
GCCCCTGCAAAGCGCTACGATTGGGTATGCCATCACTCCAAATCCAGTAAGACCACAAAAAAACGCTTCGCTGAAGAATGGTAGGGAATGCACGTCGCGACTGTTGCGTGAGCCTGCATTTCCGCCTTCCTTAGCGAAGCGTATATATGAGGTGTTATATCAAATGGGTGATTACTTCACCACATACTTCTTGCCGTTCTTGATGAGCACGCCCTTGGCGTTCTTGCCCACGCGCTGACCAGCGAGGTTGTAAACGGGAGCGTCTGCAGAATCAACGGCAGCCGAGATGTGGTTGATGCCTGTGGCTACAGGAGCGACCGTTGGGGCAAGCTCAATTTGGGAGTTATAAGGAATGAGAATGCCTGTGTAGTCCATGGCTGACTCCGTGTTTGGAGTATATTCCAAGTTGAACTTATCGTAAACCTGCAGGGTCTTGTCTTTATCGGTGTAGTAATTTTTATAATCACCAGAAGCGATTTCAACAAGAGTGAGGTTCTTTACAGTGACGAGCTTGCAAGCGTTCTCGGCCTTCGCGGCCTCTTCCACGGTCATCTCGACAGGAGTAACCGTACCGCTAGTGGCGATGATGTTAGACGCGGTGATGTCTGTCAATTCTGGGAGAGCCTTGAATTCATCGTAAGAGCCCTCAATGGTTCCGTTGAGTATCTGGCCAGCGGTATATTTAAGCTCGCTCTGGTAGATGTCGATACCACCTGTCGCGTCAACAATATAAATGTCAGTGCCACTCACATACTGCACCTGAGCGTCTTTCAATTTCAAGATAGCCTTGTTACCTGCACCTATGGCCTTGAATGCGGCGATGTTGTCGACAGTAGGGGTCTCCTCTGGAGTTGTCGTGCCTTTCTTCCAAATCAAAATCTTTGAGATTTGGTCGTTGTTAGCATTCGTTACCTTGATGGTATAAATATTGCCTGCTTTTTGATAATCTGTTGCAATCTTATAATTTTCTGTTCCTTTAGAACCTGTTGTTTGTTTACTAACAGCAGTTTCTCCAACAAAAATATTACGACTGGTTTTTCTGGAAGCAGAAGCATTACCAATTACATCAATTCTTTCAACATCAAAGTTGAACTTTGGCAAAGTTATAGTAGCGCCTTTCTTTCCATAAAACAATCTATTTCCATTCTTTTTGTCAGCCATAAAATAGTAGTTATCTGGTGCTGCTACTGTTATGGTATACACATTAGTGAAATCTTTTGCTTCTGTATTAGGAGCATCTTTGACATAGGTTGGAAATTGCCAATTTGTGTTGTCCGTGAAGTCAAGAGTCACCTCTTGGGCGAACCCCACGCTCGCTACGAGAGCGAGTACCAACGATAGTGAATAGCGTAAAATTTTGTTCATAAGCTAAATTGTTAAATAATTAATTGATTCAAAGCAGTGATATGGAACGAGCCAATTTGCCGGCCCTTTCCCTTCCTTTTGCAAAATTAGGCAATAAATCTTAAACCTTCCCGAAATATGGCAACTATTTTTTCATTAAAATCGTGATACAAGCAGGGGCCAGTTTTATGCCGGCCCACAAAAATCGACGAAGCCGACATCTTCATAATCTTTACGCTTCTTCCATTATCCACTCGCCAAGGGTGCGCTTGGCGCTGTCGTAGTTGACGCCAATCTTCACCAGCCGCTTGCCCGAGGCCGAATAGGGCACGAGATAGCCCTTGTCGTCTATCTGCTTGAGGGCCGCCTCGGCTGAGCCGTCATATTTCAGCTCTATCACGTAGATGGTGTCGGGCAGGTGGATCACCACGTCGGCACGGCCAGCGGCACTGTCCTCCTCCACCTTGGTGTAAGCTCCCATGAGGCTGAAGATGAGGTAGAACACCGTCTCCACGTCGCGCTCGCTCTTGTTAGACAGGCGGTTGCTGATGCTCGCCAGGTAAGCGCGCATGCGCTCAAAGGCGCCGTCGACGTCGCCATCGTAGAGCAGCTCGATGAATTCGCCAAGGAAGGAGTCGTTGTCAATGCTTATGGGCGAGAGGTAGTTGGGCGCGAGACTCTCCAACATGCCAAGGCGCACCTCGCGGTTGGGATAGTCGAGGATGAAGCGGTTGGTTACGCGGTTATACTTCTTTATCGTGAGGTAGCCGCTCTGGTAGAGCAGCGGCAGCGCAGTGGTCATCTGCTCGGGCGACACGTCGAACTCGCGCACGGAGGCCGACTTGCCCTCTATGTCGCGGATGCCAACGTGGAACTTTCGCATCACGTTTATTATATACGACGGCGTGCCGGACCCGAACCAGTAGTTGCCAAGCTCTTGGTGCGACATGGCGAGGATGAGACTGAAGGGGTTGAACACGTCCTCGGAACGCTTGCTGAAATGGTAGCCGTCATAATATTCGGTGAGCCGCGAGAGCATCTCGTCGTAACCCACGCCCTGGCTCTCGGCCAGCAGCTCCACGTCGCGCCGCATCGTGGTCGTCAGCTCTGCCTTGCTGATGCCGCAGATGGCGGAGAACTGGTCGGACATGGATATGTTGTTGAGGTTGTTCAGCTCGCTGAAGATGCTGAGCTGCGAAAACTTCGTGATGCCAGTGATGAACACGAACTCCAGCCACGGGTCGAGCATCTTCAGCGGACTGTAGAAGTTTTGCATCAGGAGCCTCAGCTCGCGCAGGTTCTCCTCCTCGTGCGCCACGTCGAGCAGCGGCGCGTCATACTCGTCGATGATGACCACAACCTTCTGCCCCGTCTTATCGTAGGCTTTCACCACGAGATCCTTCAGGCGGATATTGGCATCCTCCTTCTCGCTCTTGTAGCCGAACAATGCCTCATGGTCGGCGAGGATGTCGTCGAGATAACGCCCGAGCCGCTCCTTGTCCATGTGCTTGGCGCCGCTCATGTCGAAGTGGAGCACGGGGTGCCTCACCCATTCCTTCTCATAGTCGGCTATGGCGAGACCCTTGAACAGATCCTTGCGACCGGCGTAGTAGGCATGGAGCGTGGAGGCGAAGAGCGACTTGCCGAACCGCCTCGGGCGGCTCAGGAAGATGAACTTCAAGCCTCGCTTCAAGAAGTCGACTATATACCTTGTCTTGTCCACGTAGACATAGTTGCCCTCGACGATGTTCTGGAACGTCTGTATGCCGATGGGGTATCTCCTTATCTCCTCTTCCATGTTGTTTTCCTTATTTTGTCGCTAAGTTTCACGCTTCATCCATTATCCACTCGCCAAGGGTGCGCTTGGCGCTGTCGTAGTTGACGCCAATCTTCACCAGCCGCTTGCCCGAGGCCGAATAGGGCACGAGATAGCCCTTGTCGTCTATCTGCTTGAGGGCCGCCTCGGCTGAGCCGTCATATTTCAGCTCTATCACGTAGATGGTGTCGGGCAGGTGGATCACCACGTCGGCACGGCCAGCGGCACTGTCCTCCTCCACCTTGGTGTAAGCTCCCATGAGGCTGAAGATGAGGTAGAACACCGTCTCCACGTCGCGCTCGCTCTTGTTAGACAGGCGGTTGCTGATGCTCGCCAGGTAAGCGCGCATGCGCTCAAAGGCGCCGTCGACGTCGCCATCGTAGAGCAGCTCGATGAATTCGCCAAGGAAGGAGTCGTTGTCAATGCTTATGGGCGAGAGGTAGTTGGGCGCGAGACTCTCCAACATGCCAAGGCGCACCTCGCGGTTGGGATAGTCGAGGATGAAGCGGTTGGTTACGCGGTTATACTTCTTTATCGTGAGGTAGCCGCTCTGGTAGAGCAGCGGCAGCGCAGTGGTCATCTGCTCGGGCGACACGTCGAACTCGCGCACGGAGGCCGACTTGCCCTCTATGTCGCGGATGCCAACGTGGAACTTTCGCATCACGTTTATTATATACGACGGCGTGCCGGACCCGAACCAGTAGTTGCCAAGCTCTTGGTGCGACATGGCGAGGATGAGACTGAAGGGGTTGAACACGTCCTCGGAACGCTTGCTGAAATGGTAGCCGTCATAATATTCGGTGAGCCGCGAGAGCATCTCGTCGTAACCCACGCCCTGGCTCTCGGCCAGCAGCTCCACGTCGCGCCGCATCGTGGTCGTCAGCTCTGCCTTGCTGATGCCGCAGATGGCGGAGAACTGGTCGGACATGGATATGTTGTTGAGGTTGTTCAGCTCGCTGAAGATGCTGAGCTGCGAAAACTTCGTGATGCCAGTGATGAACACGAACTCCAGCCACGGGTCGAGCATCTTCAGCGGACTGTAGAAGTTTTGCATCAGGAGCCTCAGCTCGCGCAGGTTCTCCTCCTCGTGCGCCACGTCGAGCAGCGGCGCGTCATACTCGTCGATGATGACCACAACCTTCTGCCCCGTCTTATCGTAGGCTTTCACCACGAGATCCTTCAGGCGGATATTGGCATCCTCCTTCTCGCTCTTGTAGCCGAACAATGCCTCATGGTCGGCGAGGATGTCGTCGAGATAACGCCCGAGCCGCTCCTTGTCCATGTGCTTGGCGCCGCTCATGTCGAAGTGGAGCACGGGGTGCCTCACCCATTCCTTCTCATAGTCGGCTATGGCGAGACCCTTGAACAGATCCTTGCGACCGGCGTAGTAGGCATGGAGCGTGGAGGCGAAGAGCGACTTGCCGAACCGCCTCGGGCGGCTCAGGAAGATGAACTTCAAGCCTCGCTTCAAGAAGTCGACTATATACCTTGTCTTGTCCACGTAGACATAGTTGCCCTCGACGATGTTCTGGAACGTCTGTATGCCGATGGGGTATCTCCTTATCTCCTCTTCCATGTTGTTTTCCTTATTTTGTCGCTAAGTTACGAAAAAAACATGAGCCAACAAGCCGCTAAGAAAAATAAATGGTATAAATTTGCACTGAAACATTATTTTTACGACAAGACATGAACAAACAACTAATCGGCAAGTCGATGGCTACGTTAGCGTTAGCCGCGCTGTCCACATTCTCGGCCACGGCGAGCGACAACGTGAAGGCCCCCGCGCCAATACTCCCCCTACCCCAGCAGAAGCAAGTGGACTGGCAGAAGATGGAGACCTACGCCTTCATACATTTCGGCCTCAACACGTTCAACGACCGCGAGTGGGGCTATGGTGACTCCGACCCCAAGACCTTCAACCCCAAGCGTCTCGACTGTGAGCAGTGGGCGCGCACCCTCGTGGCCGCCGGCATGAAGGGCGTCATACTCACGGCCAAGCACCACGATGGCTTCTGCCTGTGGCCCTTCGCCGGCAACGACTACAACGTGAGCCGCTCGCCATGGCGCGACGGCAAGGGCAACGTGGTGCGCGAGATGGCCGACGCGTGCAAGAAATACGGGCTGAAGTTCGCCGTCTACCTCTCGCCGTGGGACCGCTCGCGCGCCGAGTATGCCACGCCGCAATACCTGCCCTATTTCTACGCCCAGCTGCGCGACCTCATGACCAACTACGGCAAGGTGTTCGAGGTGTGGTTCGACGGTGCCAACGGCGGCGACGGCTACTATGGCGGCGCAAAGGACAGGCGCACCATAGACCGCAAAAACTATTACAACTACCCTCGCATCTTCGAGATGCTCGACAGCCTGCAACCGCAAGCCGTGGTCTTCGGCGACGGCGGACCCGGATGCCGATGGGTGGGCAACGAGAAGGGAGCAGCCGGAGAGACCAACTGGGCTTTCCTGCGCAAGGGCGAGGTGTATCCAGGCTATCCCAAATACCCGGAGCTGCAATATGGCCACGCCGACGGCAACCAGTGGACGGCGGCGGAGTGCGACGTGTCCATTCGCCCGGGATGGTTCTACCACCCCGAGGAGGACGACAAGGTGAAGTCGCCTGAGCAACTGGCAGACCTCTACTATCGCAGCGTGGGACACAACGCCACCTTCCTGCTCAACTTCCCCGTGGACCGCGACGGGCTGATCCACCCTGTCGACTCAGCCAACGCCGTGGCCTTCCACAAGATAATAGAGCGCGAGCTGGGCCACAACATCGTGGCAGGCATGGCACCCAAGGTCTCCAGCACGCGCGGCAAGCAGTTCGCGGCAAAGGCCATGACCGACAACTCGTGGGACACATATTGGGCCACGCCCGACGGGGTGACGACTGCCGACATAGAGTTCCGCCTGAAGAAGCCGCAGCCCATGAACCGCATCATGCTGCAGGAATACATACCCTTGGGGCAACGCGTAAGGAAGTTCAGCGTGGAATATCTCGCCGCCGACGGCTCGTGGAAAGCCGTGGAGCAGCCCGAGCAGACCACCACGATAGGCTATAAGCGCATAGTGCGCTTCGCCACGGTGAAGACGAATGGCATACGCGTGCGCATCCTCGACGCGCGTGGCCCGCTGTGCATCAACAACGTGGGCGTTTACTATGGCGGCAAGGACGCGCAACTATCGTGGAGCAAGGCCGCCGAAGACATCACCTCGCTGCCACTCACCGTCAACGAGACGGCCGACGACGCCATCGTGATAGACCTGGGCAAGGCCACCGACGTCAGCTCGCTGCAATACCTGCCCATGCAGGGCGACAAGCCCACGGGACTCATCCACAGCTACACCGTCAGCACCTGCGACGCCAACGGCAACGCCATAGCCACGCTCGCTTCGGGAGAGTTCTCCAACATACAGAACAACCCGATAACGCAAACCGTCAGCTTCAAGGCCACGAAGACGCGATACCTCAAGCTGAAGGCCGACCGCATGGTGACGCCGGGCGAGAAGATCCGCTTCGCCAAGATAGGCGTGAAATAACAAGGCATCCGACAGGCACCACATACACACCGTCCTCACGCCGTATGGCGTATCTTGTGGTGCCGGTAAGTATCATGAGGAATGATGGCGCCTTCATCTTCGTGGTGTCGATTTTAGAGGCGAGGAGCTTCAAGTTCTTTGCCCTTTCTTCTATGTTGTTCTCAATGTCAGCGCAAATGGTGTTGACTGATGCTTGCCGTTTTGATTATGCATGCATAAGTTAGCGAAAATACATTGAAAATGAACGGAATTCCATTTCTTTTATGCAAGACGTGGCAATTTCATTATACAACTTGTGGATGTTTCATTATGCCAAATGTGGATGTTTTACCATGCCATTTGTGTACTGTCAAGGTTCCGCCCAGGAAAACAATAGGGAAACGCCTATGTTAAAATAGGGGGAAAGGACGCCGTGGCCCACGCTTTTGCCGTAACTTTGCAAGCAGAACAATAAAAAAACACAAAGAACATGATGGGCAAGTCAATCATTATCGGCATGTCGGCACTGCTGCTTCTTGGCAGTTGCGACACTTACACGGGCACGGGCGCCTACATGGGCAGCACCCTTGGCAGCATCTTCGGCTCGGCCATCGGCGGAATAGCAGGAGGGCCTCACGGCAGCGACGTGGGCACGATAGTTGGCATGGTGGGCGGTGCCGTAGCAGGAGCCGCCATTGGCCAGGCCACCGACCAGAAGCAGCAGGCGCAGCGCGAGGCCGACATCGCCGACATGCGCGCCAGGAGGGCCGAGAGGCAGGCAAGGAGACAAGGCTCGTATGGCAACGACAACACGTATGGCCATGGCAACAACTATGGCTATGACAACCAAGGCTCCGACTACAGCGGCAGCGGCTTCGACGCCAACAACGGAGGCGACGACCGCATATACGACTTCAAGGGCTCCGACTACAGCGGCAACTACAGCGCGAAGCAGCCTGACGTGAACATGCCCATGCAGTCGAGTGTGGACAACCTGGCCGAGAACCTGAAATACACGCCCGACATAGAGATAAAGAACGCGCGCTTCGTGGACGACAACCAAGACGGCAAGATAGAGCGCGGCGAGCTGAGCAAGGTCATCTTCGAGGTCTACAACCGCGGCAACCACACGCTCTTCGACGTGGTGCCCACGGTGGTGGAGGCCACGGGCAACCGCCACATCATGATATCGCCAAACATGCACGTGGAGTCGATACAGCCGGGCAAGGGCATTAGGTACACCGCACTGGTGAAGGCCGACAACCGCCTGAAAGACGGCAACGCCCAATTCTGCGTCAGCGTGGTGCAGGGCGACAAGAAGATTAGCAAGGTGTACGAGTTTGACATACCCACGGCAAGGTGATTATCGCCACGGGCGATATATATAATCGGCACGACCCAGCAAGACACACGATATTTCTTTTCAAACACGGATAGTACGGATTAAACGGAAAAAGGCGGGGCAGCGTCTCACGACGTCGCCCCGCTCAAGATTAAACAACCAATAAAAGAAATAGATTGCTAATTTTTACCTTTATCTGATGAACAGCAGCTCACGATACTTAGGCAGCGTCCAAAGCTCGTCGGCCACCACAAGCTCGAGCTTGTCTATCTGGTAGCGTATGGGCTGGAACCATGTCTCCACGGTGTCGTGGTAGGCCACGGCCTTCTCGCGCTCGTCGGCGATCTTGTTTGCCACCTTGCGGGCGTTGACCATGTCTTCCACGTCTTTCTCGATGATGGCGGTGCGCTCGGAAATCTGCTCGATGATGTTCATGATGCGGTCGGAGAGCTGCTTGCCCTTCTCGGCGCCGTAGATGACCATGAGGTTCTGCACGTCCTTTGAGAGCATGGCCTGGTAGTGGGTCGCCACAGGTATGATGTGGTTGAGCGAGAGGTCGCCCAGCACGCGTGCCTCGATCTGCAGCTTCTTGGTGAAGGTCTCCCATTTCACCTCGTTGCGGGCCTTGAGCTCGTTCTCCTTCATTACCGACATCGACTCGAACATCTTGACGGTCTCCGGGTCGAGGTAGCGGTCGAAGATTACCGGTGCCGACTTCTCGGTGTCGAGGCCGCGCTTTCCGGCTTCCTCCACCCACTCGTCGCTATATCCGTTGCCGTCGAAGTGGATCGGGGCGCAGGTCTTGATGTCGTCTTTCACCACGGAGAGGATGGCGGTGAACTTGTCCTCGCCCTTGGCTATGAGGGCGTCGACACGCTCCTTGAAGCTTGTCAGAGCCTCTGCCACGGCGGTGTTGAGCACGATTTGCGCGCTGGCGCAGTTGGCCGAAGAACCCACGGCGCGGAACTCAAAGCGGTTGCCGGTGAAGGCGAACGGTGACGTGCGGTTGCGGTCGGTGTTGTCGCGCATGATGTCGGGAATCTCTGGTATGTCTATCTGCACGCCTTCCTTGCCCTTGATGAGCAGCGCGTCCTTGTCAGAGTTCATGATGTGCTCAAGTACGCCCGATAGCGACTTGCCGAGGAACGACGAGATGATTGCTGGAGGTGCCTCGTTGGCGCCCAGGCGATGGGCGTTGCCGGCGTCCATGATGCTGGCCTTGAGCAGTCCGTTGTGCTTGTAGACGGCCATGAGCGTCTCCACGGTGAAGACCACGAAGCGCAGGTTGTCCTCGCGCGTCTTGCCTGGTCCATGGAGCAGGATGCCGGTGTCGGTGGAGAGCGACCAGTTGTTGTGCTTGCCCGAACCGTTGATGCCGTCGAAAGGCTTCTCGTGGAGCAGCACCTCGAAGCCGTGCTTGTGGGCCACGCGCTTCATGAGCGACATGAGCAGCATGTTGTGGTCCACGGCGAGGTTGGTCTCCTCGAAGATAGGAGCGCACTCAAACTGGTTAGGGGCCACCTCGTTGTGACGTGTCTTTACAGGTATGCCAAGTTCGAGAGCCTGGATCTCGAGGTCCTTCATGAAGGCCTGCACGCGCTCAGGGATGGTGCCGAAATAGTGGTCGTCCATCTGCTGGTTCTTGGCGCTCTCGTGGCCCATGAGCGTGCGTCCGGTGAGGATGAGGTCGGGACGCGCGGCGTAGAGGTCCTCGTCGACGAGGAAATACTCCTGCTCCCATCCCAGGTTGGAGATGACCTTCTTCACGTCGGGATAGAAATAGTGGCACACGTTAGTGGCGGCCACGTTGACGGCGTGGAGGGCACGCAGCAACGGTGCCTTGTAGTCGAGGGCCTCGCCGGTGTAGGAGATGAAGATGGTTGGTATGCAGAGCGTGTCGTCGATGATGAACACGGGGCTCGTGGGATCCCATGCCGAGTAGCCGCGCGCCTCGAAGGTGGAGCGTATGCCGCCTGAGGGGAAGCTGGAGGCGTCGGGCTCCTGCTGCACGAGGAGCTTGCCAGAGAACTCCTCTATCATGCCGCCCTTGCCGTCGTGCTCTATGAAAGAGTCGTGCTTCTCGGCGGTGCCTTCGGTGAGGGGCTGGAACCAGTGGGTGTAGTGGGTCACGCCGTTCTCGTCGGCCCATTGCTTCATGCCCTTTGCCACGGCGTCAGCGATAGAGCGGTCGAGCGTGGCTCCGTTGTCGATGACATCAATCAACTTCTGATAGACATCAGCGGGCAGATACTTGTACATCTTGGCGCGGTTGAACACCTTCTTGCCAAAATACTCTGATGGGCGCTCCACGGGAGCGATCACCTCGACTGGCTTCTTGTGCGAAGCAGTCACTACGGCATCAAATCTTTCGTTGGTCATACTTATAAAATGATATTAGGGATTTGCTATATTATGATGTTTATGCCTTTACAGCTTTTTTATTCTCTCCATGGCCTCTTCCACGTCCTCGCGGTTGCCGAAGCTGGTTAGGCGGAAGTAGCCTTCGCCCGAGGGTCCGAAGCCCACGCCCGGCGTGCAGACCAGGCCGCAGCCGTAGAGCAGGGTGTCGAAAAATTTCCACGAGCCCATGTCGCCCGGCGTGCGCACCCAGAGGTAAGGGGCGTTCTCGCCGCCGTAGACGTCGTAGCCCAGGCCCACGAGGGTCTCGCGCATGAGGCGCGCGTTGTCCATGTAGTAGGCTATCGTCTCGCGGGTCTGGCGGTGGCCCTCCTCAGAATAGGTGGCCTCGGCGGCGCGCTGCGAGATGTATGAGGTGCCGTTGAACTTCGTCGACTGGCGGCGCTCCCACAGGGCGTTGAGCGACACGTCCTTGCCGTCGAGCGTCTTGGCCATGAGGTCCTTTGGTATGACGGTGTATCCGCAACGCACGCCCGTGAAGCCGGCTGTCTTGGAATAGGAGTGGAACTCTATGGCGCACTTGCGCGCGCCCTTTATCTCGTAGATGGAGTGTGGTATGTCGGGGTCTTGGATATAGGCCTGGTAGGCGGCGTCGTAGAGGATGATTGACTCGTTGTGGAGCGCGAAGTTGACCCACTTGCGAAGCTCGTCCTTGGTGAGCACCGTGCCCGTGGGGTTGTTGGGGTAGCACAGGTAAATCATGTCGACGCGGTGGTCGGGCAGCGCGGGCGTGAAGTTGTTTTCGGCGGTGCAAGGCAGGTAGGTGATGTCGGCCCACTTGCCGTCGACGTATTTTCCGGCACGCCCTATCATGGCGTTGGAGTCGGCATAGACGGGGTAGACGGGGTCGGTCAGGGCCACGCTGTTGTCCCACCTGAGCAGCTCCTGGATGTTGGCGGTGTCGCTCTTGGCTCCGTCGTTGATGAATATCTCGTCCTTGTCGAGGTGTATGCCGCGGGTGAGGAAGTCGCCCTTCATGATGGCCTCGCGCAGGAAGTCGTAGCCGTGCTCAGGGCCGTAGCCGCGGAAGGTGTCGATGTGGCCCATCTCGTCGGCGGCCTTCTTCATGGCCTCTACCACGGCAGGCGCCAAGGGGCGGGTCACGTCGCCAATGCCGAGGCTGATGACGCGCTGCTTGGGATGCGACACCTTGAAGGCCGTGACGCGCTTGGCGACGTCGGCGAAGAGGTAGCTGCCCGGAAGACGGAGGTAATATTCGTTTACTAATGCCATTGTTTCTCTCCTTTTTTTGATTTTAATGGTTGTCTAATGTCTCTTTGTTGTCCTGTAAACACTTATCGATGTCATGGTTCCATCTCGCCGTCGAAGACTATCTCCGCCGGCCCTGTCATCCTGACGTGGTTGTCGGCGCCCCACTCTATGTGCAGCGTGCCGCCGTCCATGACGATGTCGGTTTGCCGTGGTGCCCTGCCCGTGGCGGCCGCGGCCACCGCCGTGGCGCAAGCCCCGGTGCCGCAAGCCATGGTGATGCCTGAGCCTCGCTCCCACACGCGGGTGCGGATGGCCTGGACGTCGCCATTGGAAGGCCGCGTCTCGGCAAACTCGATGTTGCAACGCTCGGGGAAGCTGCTGGAGAACTCCAGGGCGCGTCCCCGGGCGGCAACGTCTATCTCTCTTACCTTACTGACGAAATTGACATAATGTGGATTGCCCATCGACACGAAAACGCCATCCGTGCCGTCGGGCCGCGTGCCGGTGTACTGCTCAGGGTCCTCAAGGCGTGGCTCGCCCATGTCGACCGTCACGCTCGTCACCTTGCCGCCCTCCACGTGAAGCTGGAGCACCTTGATGCCGGAAAGCGTCTGCAAGCGCACGGTGTCGCCCTTGAAGAGGCCGCGCTCGTAGACATACTTGCCTATGCAGCGGCTCGCGTTGCCACACATCATGGCCTCGGAGCCGTCGGCGTTGAAAATGCGCATCGAGAAGTCGGCAACGGAGGGGTCGGCAGGCGCGCCAATGAGCACCAAGCCGTCGGAGCCGATGCCGAAATGGCGGTCGCTCCATTTGATTGACGTGGACGACGGGTCGGCGACATTATATAATAATGTGTTGACGTAAACATAATCGTTGCCCGCGCCCTGCATCTTCGTAAAAGGTATCTTCGTGACCTTTTGCGAGGCTTTTGCCTCTGAACACTTATCTGTAACCGATGCGCCTGTTGACATTTTGTTAAGCTCTATTTCTTTTAAATGAACGCTTTGTGCTGTTCACGGTGCAAAGTTACAACAAAATGACAGTAACCAAAAAATTTTTCTTCTAAAATTATGGAAGTTTTGGTGTTTTCCATCAATTTGTTAGGATGCGGCCTCCGAAACCTTACAAATTGCATTACACGAAGCACGAAATACTTACATATCGTCATATTAGCAACAATAGATGTAACATATCGTCGCGTTATCAACCACAATTCCGACAATATGCGTAACTTTGCAACCGAATTAAGAGCAAAAAGTAAGATTGCTCACGGAAAACTTAATTATAACCTATAACTGACCTGCTTTATATATACACACGGGCCAACAAGCTCAAAAAACGCGCGACGCTGTGAAGCGTAGCGCGTTTTTTTGAGCGTTGCCGTCTTGCCAAGGCCGCTGGATGACCAGAAACACTGCCCCACCCCACATCGGCCACGCCCATGACATGATGTTGAATTGTAAAATATTATTGCCGAAATTTAACACTTGGAAACAGGGTCAAATAGAGCGGAAAAAGGGTAGCCTTTCGCCCTTTCACAACGCCGCCGGCGGCTTTTCGTCAATTTTTGTTTGCCATTACGGTGCAATCGCGTCGCCGTTACACCGTAATCGCAACGCGATCTCACCGTAACGGCGACGCGATATCACCGTAACGGCGACGCGATTGCACCGTAACGGCGACAACATTTTAGCTAATCGGCAACGCCCGGAAACCGCCAAAAACATAACCAGTTAATAATCAACCATTTATCAAAGCAGCCCATAATCGCGTCATTTCCACGCAAGCGACACCTCGGTTGAAAAAAATCGATTCTCAGACGACCATTTGTAAATTATTTTGATGGTTTGCTTTGCTGTGGCGACTTGGGATGGTTAGGGGCCGTCCGCACCCCGAAAGGCCCAACACCCAGGATTTGTCAATGCGTATAACATTGGTTACGGGCGATTGTATGCCAACAATACTGATTCTATATTGTTGGCTATCAGTTAAACTCTATATATCCGTGATTGTAGTCTAACGACACCTTTCCAAATTTGGAAAGAGCAGTTTGACCCAAAAGCAAAGGTGCCTGAATGTTGTCCACGACAGTGGCTTGGACATTGTGCAACATGATGTCGCCAATTTTCACCGCGCGCAAATTGACCACTACACCCGTGGATATTCCTCCAGAGGCATCTTGCATTTGTGAAGAACCCAAAATGTCATCGTCTGAGATCAAGCCCTGACGATACATCACCATTGCTTCAGCGCTTGAAAGCAAAATGCTTGACGCGCCGGTATCAAAAATGAAACGAAGATTAAGGCCATTGACTTCTATTGGGACATAATAGACCCCATTTTCCTTAACCATGCGTATTCGCGTGTGCTCCGTCACCCGGTCATCTCTTGACTCGACCCGGTTGACCGTCCTCTCATTAGCACGCGAATGCCTGTTCCTGTATCCTGACTTATGGACACAAGAAGCAGACACTACCACAAGGCATACGGCCACGATGCCGCGAAGGGTTTCAGTTCTTTTCATCCTGTATTATGTTTTTGGGCAGTATCTGAATCAAGAATCGCTGGTTTTTCTTCTCATCCGCCTCACGCATGGAGCGAGTGTCAAGCGTTCCGTCACCGCTGCCCGATATCTGTATCTCGCAATTGTCGCCAAAATCAAGATGCCTGTCTTCAGTCCAATACTTGAACAATCCATAAGCCCTGTCATAGCTTAAAGGATAGTTGGCAGAGAAGCCATCGCGCAAGTTGGACGCCTGTCCTTCTATTACCAATATATATTGCGCGTCATGATGGCGGAGAAGAAAGTTCCTGATTTCCACGCCCGCGGCATAAAGCTCATCTTTGGTCTTGTCGTCTATGTTCTTGATACTGCTAAGACCGACAGGATATTCCACCTTGATGTTCAGAACATACTTTTTATATTCTGGACGATAAGTGAAATACTCCCTGTTCAAGTCCTTGGTGGAATTGACTACATTCTCTATGTCCTCCAATTGCTGCTCTGTCACTTCCATCCTCTTGTGCAGAAGCACTATGACAAGGACAAAGAGCACAAGCATGATAAAGAACAGACTCGTCATAAGGTCGGAATAGCTCGTCCAGAAAAAAGACTCTTTCTGCTTCTTCATTGATGTCCTGTTTTTTGTGCTGAAGCGGAATCACTGGCCGTGTTTTCTCGAGTTGCCGAGTTGGCAACGAGCGTATCTTTTTTGGCCACGCTGTCTGATTGCACCACCATGTTTCCGCCCATCTGTTCTTGCGAATCGCTGACGTTTGCGGCAGAATAGGAAATCCAACTGTTGGCAACAGAGGCTCCGGCAATAATGGTCAAGAGAGCTATCACCGCCACTTTCATCCACATCGGTATGAATATCTTCGCAGAGCCTCCGCCTTTGCCAGAGGAAGAATAATCCAATGACTTTAGCGCATGCTTTATCTCGCTGGTCATGTTCTGGTTGGCCTGCGTGATACCGGTCACCATCTTTCTGTTAGATTCCGCTATGCTGCCAGAGAGCGCTTGCAGCTGTGAAGGAAGCTTGGTAATATCCTCCAGCCGCTTGGCAAGGTTAGGTATTTGGCTTATCTGCCTGTCAAACTCATTGCGTACCTCTTGGCTCATGTCTTGAAGCATCTGCTTCTCCTGATCAAGGAAGGTTTGCAGACCTTGAGCATGATCGTCGATAGCCTTCTTCAGTTCATCGACCGACGTTGAAGAAGATGTCTTGAGCCTTTCCAAGGCCCCCTTGACATATTCGTCCACATTATCGACGGACTTTCCAATCGCTTGCTTGCGCTGGTCGATTTCACCCAATTCCGTCTTGAAGAAGTTCTTTATGCTCGACAATGTGTCTTTCAACTCCATAAGGAGGTAGACCATGTTGGTCTCTGAGCTCAGTTGTCTCCGGAAAGCCTCTATCTCATTGGTGTAGCCCTCGATGCTGTTAAGATAGAAATTAAACTGTTCCAACTTGTCGGTACAAGCACTGAGAGCATTCAACACCTTGACATTAGCCGTGGCCATCTTGGTTACATTCATTTGCTGAATGGTCTTGATGATGTCTGCCTGTATGGAATAAGACTCATTGATCTGGTTCAAGGTCTGTCCCAGTCCCTGAGTGTTTTCCCTGAACGTGTCGTTGAACCTGTTGAGATTGTCAACAAACCTGGAGAAGGAATCTGAGATGTCGTTGGGGAGCTTTGGCAGCAAAATAGACTGCACCCATGACAGGAACTTGTTTTTACCTTTCTCTTCCTCTCTCTTGAAACGCTTGAAGAGCACGGAGTTGACAGTCGTCAACAAGATTCCCAATATACTCGCCACCATTGCCAACGCGACACCTGCCAGCAGGTCGTTGATGCCACTGGCGGCACCATTCATGGCCAAGGTCGCGCTTTCCACCGACTTTGATCCGCTTGTCATCAAGCTGGATATGCTGTCTTCATGTAGCAAGCTGAACAAGCCCACGATCACACCTGCCATTGTGCCAGCAAGGCCACAATAAAGCGGCACCGGCATTTGGGCATTGATCTCATCCTCTATGGTCTCGCAGTTTCTGTCAACCGCGTCTTTCAAGATGTTATAATCAATAACCGAGCCTTGGCTGTTACCCAAATAGTCGTTGATGTTATCTTTTATCAGCTCAAATATAGAGTTACCATCTCCCTTAATTCCTGATACCGTCTGACGATCTTCATTTGTCTTAATAGCCCACGACGACGGTGCGGAAAAGATGTTACGAAACGTGAGCATCCTTTTCAAGTTCTTCACAAAGAAAGATACCTGAAAGGCGATGACCACAAGTACTATTATTTCTACGACAATCATATCAATTTAATTTGAGTTTCAACTTCTCCACTACTTTCCATAGGTCGCCATCCCTTACCACAGTTCCATGACCTTGCGAGATGATTGCCTGGGCATCTTTAATTTTCTTGGAGTCGACGGTAAGTTGTACCACTTGATCAATTTGGTCAGCAGACTTGATTCTGTTCAGGTCTATCAACTCAAATTTTCCCTTACTCAAAGAAGGATCATCAAAAGTCACCTTGAAAGGCTTGGCAATATCAGACGTGTTAAAAGCTTTCACGAAATAGCCTTTAGAGTTTATCCCAAAATATTTGACTTGCGACAAACCGTTTTCCCTCGGCGACTGCTGTCCGATAGCCTGTAGCCTTGCCTCTATCAAGCTTATTTTTTCCTGTAAAGCCTTTAATTTCTCCGACATTCTTCTTTCCGCCTCTGCCTCGCCCGATGGTCTTCTTGCCAGGGGGACTTGCTTTTGTGACAATGAAACTTGCTTCAATTGCTCAAGTTCTCTTTTCAACTGTCTGCGCTTGCCGCTTTCCCTCTTAAGCCTAAACGACATTATCACCATACCTGCCAGTGCGACAATGCTGACACAAGAAGAAGCAAGCAACAACCTATCTTCTTGTACCTTTTGTCGCACTGACGTATTCTGATCGCTTTCCACGGAACCAGTCTTACCTTCGACGGCTGCTGCGGTACTGTCGTGCTTGGCTGTGGCTTGTGCTTCAATGCTGTCTGCCGCCGTTTCTCCCATTACGGATACTGAAAACAGGCAAATGACTATCAATAATGCAAAATGCTTCATGTCAATATTCTTTAGAATGTAAAACCGTAAAAATCTTGTCAGTCAACGCATACAAGGCTCCCTTCACAGGGTAGAAGAACGCTGTTTCCTCTATCTGCTCTCCTTTCCGCTCGCGATGTGCGTCAAGGGCTTTGGCCAGGTAAGTGTCAAGATTCTGCTTGCACACATCCTTTGCCAAATCCAGCGACTTTTGGCTCATCTGAAAGTTATTAGAGAAATTGAAAGCCTTGTTCATGTCAACATGTATAAAATCGAAGAATCTGGAAACCTCGTCCACGACATCATCCTCATACGCGTTGGTGATGGCTCCGTATTCCTTTGCGGAATCGGCGAAGCCGTCTCCCGTGGCCTTCAAGATGACGCACTTTCCACGGTCGTCGATGTTGCCATCGGTCATCAGGCCGCCCTTGCACGTGGCTTCTTTTGGCGCGGATCCATCTGACAGGCCAAGGATGCACAAATGGGGACAGGCAATTCCCGACACTTTCTCTATCAACATGCGCGTGTAGTTGGTAAGCACACCTGCCACGTCGGGTGTCAGAGCCATGACAATCTTGCTGCCGTTGCCACTGAAAGTCAAGTGACGTGGCATGAACGTTTCATTCTCTGCACAGCCTTGATTGGCTACCTTGACAATCTTCGCGAGATGGTAGATGATGGCAGAATAGTAAAGCAGGAACACGATCTTGAACTTGTCGTCGGCTTGCAGGTTGTACAAGAAGTTCACACTCCTGACATTGATGTCGTTTTTGGCAATCAGCGAATTGTCTTTTAAGCTAAACAAGAAGGAAGCCATGTTGACAGGATCCTGATTGTCTTCATTGTCAAAGACATCAAGCAACTCCTTGAGTTGGCCATTGTTTGCCAAGACATTCCTGAAACTTTGCTTGAAGTGCTCCACGATGCCATTGATGGAATTAACCTTGGAGAATGGCGTGGAGAACAGGTCGTTAGTAGCAAACCTAAACGAAGTGACATAGCTCACCTCGCCCTTCATCTTGGAGAATGCCATGTCGGTGGTACCACCGCCAATGTCAACGGAGACGATTTGCGAGGCATTAGGGTTAGTCTCATAGAATGCCTTGACAGGCGCGGACGACTCCGTGACCGAAGCCGTGACCCCATACTCATCGAAATACTTCTTATACGATTCGTCCCAAATCCTCTTCAAGTCGGCCATGCGGGCCTGCTCCATGCTTATAGGGTAGAACCATGTTATTTTGGTCTTTTTCAAGTCTCCATCGTTCAAGACGACCTTGTTGCGAATCATCAGCATCAGGCAATCGATGTACTTCTCCAAAATGGTCTTCGCTTCAAGGTCGTTACCCCACTTGATGTCGAAATACATCTGGTTGTAGGTCAAGTTCAGACGCTTGTCATAGGTAAAAGGTATATTCACCAAGGCAAAAGCGTCCACGCGAGCGTTCCAGTCGATGTTGCGCTTGGCCGACAGCACCGTGCGGTTTGGGAAGCGGAAGTCGCCTCCTGTTCCCAACTCTCCAGGCAAAAAGTCTTTTTCTATCAACTGTTTTTCCCTTGACAAGTCAAACTCTATACGCTTGGAATCTCTTACGTCAAACGACTGCAAGAACATCTGGCACACTTGGGAGTCAGCCTTGTCAAAACCAAACACCATGGGGGTTATCTTGCCTGTGCTGCTGTTTGGGACGGCATATTCTACCAGCGTGTTTGACGTGCCCAAGTCAACGGAGAAGTCAAACTGGCGGTTGCCTATTCTATTCTTGAATATAGGAACTATTAAACCTTGCACTTGCCTGTTGACATCAGAGACTTGGATATAGTCGAAGGCCTTGTGCTCCAACGTATAATTCTTTGCCTTGTATGGCTCGCTCGCAGTGTCGCAGGGATTCCTCACGGCACATGGCATGTTTTCTATTTCGTTACCTCCCTTAAATACATGATAGTCGAAATCAAGGTCACGACGGCTAATGCATGACAATGTGTAGAAAGCGTCGTTGTCGATGGCAAACTTAAAGTTTGGCATTACAAGCCCTGCAAAATCGAACTCACGAACCGCTCCCTCGTTTCGTTCACGGTCGGGCATGCAGTCGTGGTTGTCGTTGTCATAGTAAGTGCGCGAATAGACCACGCACCTCACTTGTCCGTTGCCCCTGATTGGCACACGCAAAGTGACACGGACTCCGGATGAAGGCTTGGTCTCCATCTCTATCATGTTGTGGCCATTCACTGTCCCCATCAAGTCGGCAGTGGTGAAATAATCAAAAAATCGCTTTTTCAACGGAAGCAAGTATGACATCTGACTTTCGTTGAAACGGAAGAAAATGTTGCCCGAGAAGAAATTCTCGCTGTTCAGAGTGTGCGGAACCTTAACGATATAATCTTCAAGAAAATCTGAAATCGTAAGCCACGGCTGTCGCAAGTTGCCAGGGTTGGGCAATTTACGGTTGTTCAATTCGTTATCGTCATAATATGGGGCCTTGTTCTTGTCTCCCCATTTATCCTCGGTGTATTTCAAGTTGGCATAGTTGATGCCGGCTTCAACAGGAAGGACCAAGGGGAAGGGATGGTTGGTATCATCGAGCAACTTGGAGGCAATCTCAAAGTCGCTGTCAACACAAGGTTTTAGTTTCTTCTTCAATATCGGGAATCCCGTCACTTCCACGTGGTCGGTGGTGCCCACTTCTATCTGCTCAAAATCGTCGGCTGTTTGGATGTTGTCCAATATTTGCCTCTTGTCAATGGGATAGCGGTCTCTCACCAGCGACAGGTAATCGTCCACCTCCTTGAAATCCCTGGCAAAGGCAGGAATGGTGTTGCGCAAGTAGAACCAGAGTTTCACGTATTCGAAGTCCCTCTTGTAAAGCGGCGCGAAATCCATGTCGAAAGGCTTGTCCTGCCCAAAACTGAACACGTCGGAGATGGCTTGCAACTTGTTGGCCGTGCTGAAGAACAAGGTCCTTGGCGACGTGGCTCCTATTACCTGGAGATGATTGTCGCCATTGTCGTATCTCAGCAAGTATATCTTGTCCATTTTGGAGAAATTGAACGACTTGCTGTCGGATTCAAGGTATTTCAGCAACGTGTCCCCCAAAGAATGGTGCCTTTCGTCCACCTCGTCCTCCTTAAGTTTGGTGGCCATGGAGCGCAAGTCGACCGCAACTATCTTTAGCTTGTCGGAGAACTTGTCTATGTTGAAGAACAGCTCACCCACGTCGAGCGTATCGGAAACGGTGCGGCCGTAGATGTCGTCCGCGTCCAAATTGCCAGTCTTCACGATTTCGCGAAACGCGTCTTTCACCAGCTGCATACGGGCGAAAGGCGAAGGGATGGATGTTATGTCGTAAAACTTTGATGCCTTGATCGTGTCTTTGATCTGGGCGCGGTTGGAGGAGTCGTAGGCGTAATTGACTTGTTCCTGCCAATCGGTTATGTTGTTGATGCCATTTTTGAAAAGGCGAAGTACTTTTGACATGGCTGTACTATTTGAATTTTTTTGTTACCAATTCCCGCAGCGCGATATAATACATTTCCATGAACGCATTTGGGTCATCTCTTTTGACTTTGGTCAATTGCTTTGTCGCTGAAGCCAGTTGGTGGAAAAGCAAATCATACTTCTTCTTTGAAAGCCAACCAGACTTTTTGGGCGCGACACCCGTCACCAGCATGAATGGGTCTGCCGCACTGTCGAGGTTGAACAGTTTCAAGCTCCTCTTGTTGCCTTCCATTTCCGCGAGCCAAGCACGGTAATTTTCAAGGAAGTTCTCTAAAAGCTTCATAAAGGCTGTAGTAAATATGTCATTGAACTCTCCCCTTTGGTTATAGTCCTGCGTGCTACTCTTCACGTCATTAAAGTGATAATGGAAAACATTGGCCATTAGCGCGAACTCCACCATCGGGGCAAAGAGCATGTCACGCAAACCATCGTAAAAGTTGTCAAACGTGATGACAGTAGGGTCTTCGTTGTCGTTTACCTTCAAGCCAAGTTCCTTTGAGCAGGGTCTGGCAGGTCTCACACTGCCATCCACCTTGCTGAAATCCACAATTGCGGTGGCTGCCATCATCTCTACGAGGTGCGCGCTGTTCTTCTGGTCCGGTCCGCCCTCGTTGTTCTCATAAGGCTCTGACATCATGTCGTCGCCAATGAAATAGAGCTGGTCTATCTGCTTGTTTTCATAGATGTTCTCCTCATAATATGCCAATGCGGACTTTGCCTTGGACATAAATGTGGATGAATTGATTTTGCTCTCCGACTCGTCAGCGGCCTTAATCGTGAAATAGGGCAGCACCGTCACCGCTCCTATCACGGAAGAAGCCACGACGCTTGCCTTGGCATAATCGCTGGGGGTGCTTTCCCTGAGGATTTTCAACAGAAGGGGGAAACCGCTTGCGCCTGTACCGCCGAAGATGGAATTGATGATGAATATCTTGTCGCCAGCGGAAAACAATGAATCGAAGCCTTTAAAGGCATCTGTTCCGACAAGCTGGTTCAAGACGACACTTCCAACGTTTGGATTACCCTTGAAACCCACTTTCATGTCAGAGTCGAGGTTCTCGCCGGAAAACAACATTTCCGTCATGCTGCGGCTTGCCTCGTCCATGGTTTTCAACCCAATATAGTCGGCAAACTTCACGGAAGAAGTGTCTTTCAGCTCCATGTAATAGTTTGTCGTGACATCGGTAATTCCCGTACCGAAAAACTTGTTCTCATTTGGCTGAGTCAAGCATTTCCTTATGCCATCGTAGGCGTTGAGAAGGCTGGTCGTGCGCGTCAAGTCAGCATTACCCGCATCGGGGTCAATCAAGATTGGCACCACCTCGTCTACTCCTAACTTTACGCCACTCGCCATCAGCATGGTCAAGGAGCGCATTACACGCGCACCCGTTCCACCGATACCAAAGATAAACAATTTTGCCATAATTCCAACTATTTACAAAATGGAGCCTTAGAACAATCGCTCTGCAATGGAGTGATCTTGAAAAGCAGTTTCACAAATATCGTAAAGACGATGAAGACAATGCCGGACATCAGCATATTGGACAGACCGAAATTGAGAAAGTCCAAAGACGTGAAGCCTAAATCATTTTGCTTCTCATCTATCATCAAACCCTCATTATACTGGTTGGCAAGCGTCACGTAACCGATTATTAAGTTGATGGCCATCGGCGCTGCCATGGCTATCAACCAACACCACCAATGCGACAAGGAATACCTGTCAAACACGAAATAGTAAATGATGCCAGACAATATCGTAGTCAAAAGCACCCAAAAGCCAAAAGACGCATAAAGGTTCGCGTCTTGTACTGGCGAGGATATTCCCCAAATATAGTCGGAAAGATCCACGCCATACACGTTCTCGAACAAAGAACTGTAAACAGCACCTAATTTATCACCCATACCTTTTACTTTATAGAGATTTTTATTCCATTTTGTTGCGCTACATTATTATAAGCGTCGGACACGCCACCTATAATATATTTTATGCCTGCTGTCTTGTTAAGGTCCTGCCCGGCCACATCGCTGATTTTGGAAACCCATGATGGCATAGGCTGTCGCTTGAGCACGATATTTTCATCAAGGTGGGCATTATCGAATATGGCCAAGAACATTTCATGAGTATAACCTGGCGTGTTTGTCTTGCGCACTTGCTCAATCATGACCTTAGGATCAGTTTGGTAATTGCCAGGATCCTCCAATACCGCCTCGTTTTGCAGACAGGAAGACAAGTCGGCCCGCAGTATGAACCTTGCCTTTCTGCCTTTCACTTGCGATTGGACTGATGTCGCAGTGCCTGCCTTTCCATGCTCATTTACAACGGTGAAAGGAATGCGAGAACAGGTAGAATAGCCTACTTCATTTTTGTAGCCTTGCAGCTCTGACTTGTCTATTTTCTTGTCTATCAATCCAATGAGACTTTGCGGTCCAACAATCCAAACGTAGTAAGGTCGTGGATGGTCTATCTTTATTGGAGCTTTGCCATATTGATAATACGTGCCGTTGAATTGAGATTTAAGACATAAGACTTCCACGCCTAAGTTTTTGTCCTTCTTTAGCGCCTTAACAAACACTTTCTTTACATTGTCCTTTGCCATGCTGAAATATTTATCAGCTTCACCAAACGGCACTGCCAAGATGCAATCTGATATGAATATTGACACTGTGTTGCTGTCAATATTGTCAACGACAAGACCAAGCATCTTGTCTATGGACGATGATGACGTCACTCCGCCATAACTGTCGAACTTTGAAGGAGTCATGCCGAGGGTATAGTCATCTATATCCCCACGGTATGGTATAATCTGTGAGTTGATGAAATACAGACTGGTGGTGTCGGCTATGTCTTCCAGTTCGTTGGCATAATAGTGGACGACATTCTTGAACTCTGAGCCAGCACACATATAGCCATTCATGCTACCAGAATTTTCCACATAGAAGTTAACCTTAAACTTGCCTTGCTCCTCTGGCTTGACTTCACTCCAAGACAATCTCACCTTGTTGTCACCACCACATGACGAGGTTAGAATACAAGTGAACATAGCCAATATCAAGAATAACAAGTGCGATTGGTTTTTCATTATCATATCAATCCATATAGTTTTCTCGCAACCCGTCCCTAAAGTTGATATTATTTTTTAATGAGAAATTTGGCGTGGGACTATTGTCGTACGCCAGAATAGAGGTTGTGGTAAGACCCATCTGCCGGTGTAAAACAATAGCCCACGCCAAATGGGTATATTATCTCCTTTGACAGGATATAATAATCCATAGCGTGAGCAGCATTGTTCACTATCCAAGCAGATTTCGAAACTACCACATTTCTATTCTAGGATAACGCTCAATACGCTTTTCTTTCGAGCCAATGGCATGTCTGTATTAACAAACACGCTACAACTCAATCACAAAGTTAACTATTATAAATGAAATCGTCTATTATTTATGGTACTTTTTTTTTCATGTTTCAAAAAAAAACATCTTCCACTTCATCGTCTTCGTTCGCTGTGCGACACTCTTAGCTTCATGCTGTCTGATTCCTCATCGCCTAACTAAATAGGGTAACGCGGGATGACATTTGAGTGGGCGATTACGCAAATAGGTTTGAGACGATCTGCAACCGTGAATGGTGTTTTGACCGGAAATTCCCATGCAAGGCTCGCGGTGACAAATCAATGAATTGTCGTCGCGAGGCACAAGTTTTCATTCTTTTGTCGCGGGCGCGATGACGAATATAAAAGATTGAGGAAAAGGCGATTGGGGAAAATATAAATAATCCGCAAGGCCGATTATTTAGACCTTGCGGATTTCGAATAAAAGATAATATGATTTAGATGTCAATCAAAAAAAATCAACGGGAAACTGGTGTTGGTACATTATGCCGCGTCAGAATATGTTCTGCGAGAAGAGAGCCTTGCGCACGTCGTCCTCGTGGTCGTAGATGAAACGCGCCACGATGCTCGACAGGATGGACGAGGTGGTGAGCGAGAGCGGGTACTTCAGGCGATCGAGGATGTTCTTGAGCGTCGGGTCGATGTATATCGTGGCAGGACGGCCACCGCCCGTCTTATATTGCTTGGCGAGGTCGAGGAAGAGATCCCATGAATCGGCGGAATCGTCTTTCTGTATCTGGTAGGTCTTCATCGTATTCTCCTTCTGAGGACGGCCACGGCGCTGTCCCTCATTGTCAGCTTCCTCGCGCGGACGCTCACCTCCTATGGGCCTGTTGGCGCGCGCGTCGGCTACATCCTCCTTCACGCTCGTGCCTTCTTGCGCCTCGGCAGCTTGCTGATTACTGGCCTCTGGAGCCTCCGCAACCGACTTATCCCCTGCCCTATCCGTAGTTGTTTCAAGCTGATTGTCAGGAGCTTGTGCTTTTTGTTGATTATCGTCTTGCTCTCGCTTTGGCGTGGCGTCATCTTGCGCGTTTCTCACGCCTTGCGCGCCGCCGGCTTGAAGGTCCTTAACCAAGTCTGCCAAACTTCCAGGCAACGTCACTCTCGTCTTATTATTTTTTCCAGCCATAACCGTAATATTTATATTCTTATTTCCTTATATAGATATATATTTACATATATGTTTATATGCAACTTATTCTCTCATTCTCCTTATCATGAAGTCGAAAGCGAGCTTGACCGCGTCGCGCTGTGATGCTGAAATCTCCATGGTGTTGATGCGCTTGAGCGAGGCGCGCGCCGTGATGCGGGGCGTTACGGCACCGAGCTGCTTGAAAATGGCGTCGGTCTGTTTCCACATCCTGAGCTCGTCGGCCGTGCCGATACGCACGTCGATGCGGTTTGGCACGAAGAAAAGCTTGGCGCTCATGGATGGGGTAGCGGCGCGAAGGGCATTTATGACCTGCACAAAAGTGCCAGTGGAGTCGAGGGTCTTTTCCTCATACTCGTAAGGACAGATAATGAAATCGGCATTGGTGAACATCGGCACCAAGCCATCCTCGGAAACATTACCCGGCGAGTCGAAGAGCACGAAACCCTCAGTGTCGGCAGCCGAGTCCATGAGCTGCTGCATCACGTCGGGAGCCTGCACGTCGAAATCCTGAATCTCGTAGGGAGGGTCGAGGGTAGGGTAGAGCTCCATGTCCTTCTTGCGCTGCATCTTGATTGTCTTTTGCAAGTCGGTATCAATGACGCACACCTGCTGCTTCTTCCAAGCGAGATAATTGGCAAAGAGAATGCACAGCGTCGATTTTCCCACGCCACCTTTTTGATTCGCGAAAACGATCTTCCTGTTCCTCATATCTAT
>ERZ1032009.55-NODE-55-length-25759-cov-20.017935_pt1 | contig 25759 bp, 18 predicted proteins | sample MGYA00516700_ERZ1032009 | MGnify/ENA primary metagenome ERZ1032009 (study PRJEB33719, sample SAMN04261292) | wastewater metagenome | biome: rural village; feature: human; material: feces | host: Homo sapiens | place: El Salvador | collected 2013-01-14 ...
AGTGTTAAATTTCGGCAATAATATTTTACAATTCAACGTTTACGTCATGGTGCGTATCATGGATTATCCGTTTAATCCGTGTTCAAAAGGAAAAAGAAGCTGATTAGGCGGTTCACACCCTTATGGTGAGAATCTCGTTGATGTTTGTCAGGTAGTTGGGGCTGCGATGCTCGCACCTCACTTTCCACGGCTGCTTGTCCTCGCCCTCCACGGCCAGTCGCAAGGTCTTCAGTCCGTAGCGGTGGTTAAGCTCGTCCATCGCCCTCATCAGCCTCGCGCGCTGCGGGCGGTTGGCTATCTGGTCGAACAAGTTGGCCTGCAATGGACATATTGAAACAATGTCGCCTACTATGACCCCCGCCTTCTTATACATTATGCCTTTCCTGAAGATGCGCGCGAGGATGCTAAGCGCCGCGTTGGTTATCTCCATGGTGTCGGACGTGGGAGTCAGTAGTCGCGCTGAGGCCGCGTTGCCATATTGCTCAAGGTCGTCCCTGAACCTGTTGCTGCAGAGAAACACGGTCACCGAGGTAGCGCCTGAGCCCTCACCCCGCAACTTGTTGGCGCAGCTGCCGGCAAAGGTCGCCACCGCCGCCTTCAGCGAGTCGAGTCCGCCCACCATGTTGCCGAAGCTGCGGCTCGTGCAGATGGTCTTCTTCCTCGCCACCTCCGCCGTGTCTATGCACGGCTCGCCGTTGAGTTCCCGCCACGTCTGCTGTCCCGGCTTCGTGAAGCGCGCCTTTACCCACGACGCGCTCTTGTCGGCAAACTCCAGTGGCGTGCTGATGCCGTAATAGTTTAGCCTCTCTAAAGTGCCGCGTCCTATCCCCCATACGTCGGCCAGGTCGAACAGTCGCAAGGCCTTGCGCCGCTTGTCGTCGCTGTCTATCATGCACACGCCATGATAGCCGTCGTATTGCTTGGCAAACTTGCTGCCCATCTTGGCCAGTGTCTTTGTCGGCGCCACGCCCACGCTCACGGGAATGTCGGTCCACAGCTTTATCTTTCGCGCTATGCCTCGCATCATGCCCTCCAGGTCGAAATGGTCGTCGTAGCCCTGCAGGTCGCAGAAGCTCTCGTCTATGCTGTAGTTCTCCACGTGGCATACCGACTTGCGCAAGATGCTTGTCACCCTCTTGCTCATGGCGGCGTAGAGATACATGTTGGTGGAGAACACCGCCACGTGGCATTGGTCCACGATGTGCCTCACCTTGAAGATGGGGTCGCCGCGGCGCAGGCCCACGGCCTTGGCCTCAGGAGTCAGCGCCACGATGCAGCCGTCGTTGTTTGAGAGCACGACGACGGGCTTGCCCGCCAGACCGGGGTGAAAGACCTTCTCCACCGAGCAGAAGAAGCTGTTGCAATCTACCAAGGCATACATCTGTCTACCCCCTTGGCTTATGTATGATATATGTCACGGTTCCCCAAACGCTGAAGTCGTCGTCTTCGGTCACCTTCAGCTCCGGATAATCGGGGTTGGCGGGAACCAGCCAACCCTCGTCGCCCCGTTTCACGAAGTGTTTCAGCGTGTAGTCGCCGTTCAGCTCGCACACCGCCACCTCCGAGGGGCTTGGGTCGCGGTTGCTCTTGTCCACGATGATGATGTCGCCGCTGTATATGCCGGCGTCTATCATGCTGTTGCCCTCGACCCTGATGAGGTAACTGGCCTCGGGGTTGGGGCACAGCATCTTCAGCAGTTCGATGTCTTGGCTTCGCTCGTCGTTGTCGAGAGGAATGGGGAAGCCCGCCACGATGCCCACGTCGAAGAACGGCAAGCGCAGGTCGGTGATTCCAGACACGGGGTACACCTCTCCCATCTTGCCGATGCCGGCGTCCAAGGCACCCATCTCCTTGGCAATGCAGCCCTTTATAAACTCCGTCTTGCAGTCTTGGGCATCTATAAACATGGCCATCCTGCCAGGAGCCCTGAACGTGTAGAGCTTGCTGTCGGAGCGAGGCCTTCCCGCTCCTTCCCTTTTGCCGCCACGTCGCCCTTTTTTCTCATTTTCCATCATGCCGTCATTAATCATGATGCAAAAGTAAGACAAAAGATTTGATTAACGTAATACGAAATCAAAAAAATAGCATAATTTGCAAGGATAGTGTAAAGTTACGACCCAAAGTCGCAAGTAGCGTTTCTTGAGTGTAGTCATTCGTCTCCATTGCCGTTGGATTCCCGCCTTGCATTTATAACGCTTTTTATAAGGGCATTGCATCACGGTCTTGGCAACCAGCATTGCTTCTTGGAAAAGAAGTTCATGTTTTTGGTTTTTGTGGGCCAAGTTTCAGATAAATGTCGTATATTTGCCGAAAAATGAGAATATGGCATTGAAGTTATATCCCATAGGCATACAGACCTTCGAGGAGATTATCAACCGAAAGCTCCTTTATATCGACAAGACGGAATATGTCTACCGCATGACGCATGGCGGTGGCAAACACTTCTTCTTGAGTCGCCCGCGCCGTTTCGGCAAGTCGCTGTTGGTGTCTACTCTTCAAAGTTATTTCGAGGGCAAGAAAGACCTCTTCAAGGGACTTGCCATCGAGAAACTAGAGACGGAGTGGACTGAATATCCCGTGCTCCACTTCGACATGAGCGGTGGCAAGCACATGGAGAAGGAAGAACTGGAAAGATACCTTGGCTATCTTTTGCAGGACGAGGAGAAAAAATGGGGAATAGATAATCCAAAGGTAGGAAGCAACAACCGTTTGATAGACCTCATCAACACCGCTTATGAGAAGAGTGGCAAGCAGGTGGTGGTGCTCATCGACGAATACGACGCGCCGATGCTGGATGTGGCGCACGAGAAGGAACAGTTGGATGCGCTTCGCAACACGATGCGCAACTTCTATAGCCCACTGAAGTATAGCGAGGCCAAGCTCCGCTTCGTCTTCCTCACGGGCATCACCAAGTTCTCGCAGCTCAGCATCTTCAGCGAGCTGAACAATATCACCAATATCTCGATGAATGATGAGTATGCGGGCATCTGCGGCATCACCAAGGAGGAAATGCTTGCGCAGATGTCGGAGGATATAGACGAATTGGCAAAATCGCAAGAATTGACCCGTGAGGAAACGATTGCCGAATTGAAGGAAAACTATGACGGTTATCATTTCTCAGCCAAGTCGCCAGACGTGTTCAATCCTTTCAGCTTGCTCAATTGCTTTGCGACAAAGGAGTTTGGCGCTTATAGGTTCTCCTCGGGCACTCCAACCTACCTTATCAACATGATGCGCAAGTTCAATGTCGCGCCAGCCAACCTTGGCAAGATGTACGCCAAGGCTTCCTCTTTCGACGCTCCCACTGAGAACATGACCGCCATCACGCCTTTACTGTATCAGAGCGGATACCTTACCATTAAGGGATATGATAAGTTTAGTAAGCTTTACACTCTCGACCTCCCCAACAAGGAGATAAAGGTGGGCCTCTTCGAGAGTCTCTTGCCAAACTATCTGGAGGGCATGTTCGCCCAGAATGGCGATGTCGCCATCGCCCAGATGTCGGTGCTGATACGCCACGACGACATGGACGGGGCCTTGCGCTTGCTCCAGACCTTCCTCGGCAACGTGCCTTACTGCAACGTGACCAACCATGAGGGCCATTACCAGCAGATGCTCTTCATCATCTTCTCGCTCCTTACGGGATATGTGGTGGATGTGGAGGTACACACGCCTAAGGGCAGGGTAGACATCGTGATGCTGACACACACCCGTCTCTACGTCATCGAACTGAAGTTGGACAAGAACGCGCAGGCCGCCTTGGGGCAAATCAACCTCAAAAACTATGCCCAGCGCTTCGCCCTCTGCGGCTTGCCAATAACCAAGGTTGGCATCAACTTCGACTCCACCACTGGCAATGTCGAGGATTGGGTGATAGAGGAATGAAATTTTCAACAATATAGCAATAAGACGCGTCGCCTTGTCATGTACACTTTTCGCTGTCACGAAAAGTGTAAGCCATTGGCAGGGCAGAGGCGGTGAAGAAGCCTGTGTGTAAAAAGTGTTAAAAATATAATATATTCGTTTTCCATATCAAATATTTTACCTATTTTTGCAGAAAAGTCGTTAAGAGCTTTTATACGAAACCTTTTGACGTTAATTATGGTTAATAGAAATACATTTATTATATAATTAATTTTTTAGTCTATGTCAAAACGAGTACAAACAGTCGGCATGCTGCTCGCACTCACTTCAATGGCCATTGGGGGGGGTAACGCGGCTTATGCTGGCACGGTGACCTCTGTCAACGAGGCCCAAGACGTGAAACAAGACGCGCAATGCAAAGGTGTCGTTATCGATGCCGCAGGTGAGCCAGTGGTTGGCGCAACCGTGTTGGTGAAAGGCAAGACAGGAGTGGGCACGGTTACCGATATTGATGGTAACTTCTCGCTCAAGAACGTCAAGAAAGGCGACGTTATCCGCATCTCTTACCTTGGCATGACCACAGCTGAGGTCGTGTTTAATGGAGCAGACCTCAAGGTGACGCTCAAGGACGATTCCAAGGCCCTCGACGAGGTGGTGGTGACCGCCCTCGGCATGAAGCGCGAGACCAAGGCCCTCGGCTACGCTGTCACTGAGCTCAAGGGCGATGAGCTCGCAAGCGCAAATACCATTTCCCCGATCCAGTCGCTTCAGGGTAAAGTGGCAGGTGTGGATATCGCCGCCTCCGACGGTGGTATCTTCGGTGCCACCAAAATACAGATCCGTGGAGCCTCTACGCTCAAGGGCAACAATCAGCCTATCTACGTCATCGACGGTGTCATCCTCGACAACAGCGTATCGGGTAGCGATGACCTCAACTGGACAGCCAACCCGGGCGACTACGGCAATGAGCTGAAGAACCTCAACCCCGACGACTTCGAGACGGTGTCAGTGCTGAAAGGTGCTGCCGCGACCGCCCTCTACGGTTCGCGTGCGCTCAACGGTGCAATTGTCATTACCACTAAGAGCGGCAAGGGCAAGAAGAAAGGTGTGGGAATCTCGTTCTCACAGACAGTAGGCTTCGATGTCATCGTGGGACATCCCGAGGCTCAATATGAATATGGCTATGGCCTGTGGCCTGGCGAGCGCGACAATGTCGGCAACGGCAACCGCTGGCAGGACGACGGCACGCCAAACAACCCCAACAGCTTCGGCAAGTCTACCATTTACGTGAACGGAGAAGGCAAGGCTTCCTATCGCGGCGCGTCGTACACGGGCTTCGGATGGGGACCGAAGTTCGACGGCACGCCGGTGGAGAACTACGACGGCACCATGACCACGTACTCTCCCTATGAGAACCCTGCCGATGAATATTACCGCACAGGTTTCAACACCAACACCAACTTTGCGGTGCGCGGCGGCAACGACGTGGCATCGTTCTATTCTTCGTTCTCCTACAAGCACGCCGACGGCCAGACCATCAACAACTCGTTTGACCGCTACTCCATGCTTCTCAAGGGCACCTACCAGATTACCAAGAAGCTCGACATAGCCGCGTCGATGTCGATGGCATACTCCAAGCCGCGCAACGCACAGCAGGAGATAGGTCTCTACACTGTATACAGTGGTCTTCCACGTTGGGTGAACCCCAAGGACTGGAAAGACAAGTACAAGGGCGATCACGGCGGTCTGGCCAGCACCAGCTACGGCGACGAGTGGGGCTATGTACCCAGCACCGTGAAAGGCCTGTGGTGGAACCTCAACGAGAACGACAACGTGCAGAAGGAATGGGTGTTCCGCCCCACATGGGAGCTCAACTACCATATCCTCGACTGGCTCACCGCAAAGGTCGACGGCAACATCAACTACTACACGCTCAACCAGGAGTATAAGCAGCTCGGCAGCGGCTACGCCATGGAAGGCGGCTACTACGGCCTGGCAAGCTACTCCAAGACCCAGCTCACCCTCGGTGCGGCCCTGAGCGCGAGCAAGCAGCTCGGAGACTTCAACCTTGGAGGTTTCGTGCGTATGGAATACTACAACAAGACCGAGCAGAACAACTCCGTAGGCACTGACGGCGGACTTATCGTTCCCGGACAGTACTTCATCGGCAACTCCAAGAACACGGCAAGCTACGGCGGTTCTATCTCCGGCACCAAGCGCATGGTCTCTGCCATCTTCGCCATCAACGCCTCGTGGAAAGACCAGCTCTATCTTGACGTGACAGGACGTAACGACGTGTCTTCCGCTCTCGTCTACAGCAACGCCACCGGCAACTACTCTTATTTCTATCCATCAGTGTCGGGCTCATGGCTCATCTCCGAGACATTCAGAAAAGACCTGCCTAAGTGGATTTCCTTCGCCAAGCTCCGCGCTTCATGGGCTCAGGTGGGTAACGACCTCGACCCATACAGCATCAACCAGGGCTTCAGCGTAGGCAACATCACCACAGCCAACGGCAAGATTTATACAAACTCCTTCTCTTCTTCGTCTGTCTACGCTCAAGACCTGAAGCCAGAGCGCAAGAACTCGTGGGAGGTGGGTCTCGACTTCCGTGTGCTCAACAACCGCATCGGTCTCGACTTCACATATTATAAGGAGAACACCAAGAACCAGATTATGTCCATCGCCACTCCTGGCGTGTCGGGCATCGACTCAAAGGTCATCAATGCCGGTAACATCCAGAATGCCGGTATAGAGATCGCCCTCAACACTGTGCCTATCCAGCATGGTGACTGGGAGTGGGATCTTGACTTCACCTACACCCGCAACCGCAGCAAGATTGTCTCCCTCTACCCCGGCGTAGATTATCTTGCCCTTCAGGGACAGGTCAGTGCCTACGACTATCGCATAGGCTCTGTGGCAAAGGTTGGCGGTGAGTACGGTCTGCTCATGAGCGACATCGCGCCCGCACGCGACGACAACGGCAACATTCTGCTCGACTGGGACGACTACGACCGCATAGGCTACCAGAAGCGCAGTGGACAGGTTGAGGTAGTTGGCTCTTCACAGCCCGATTTCCTCGGTTCTGTGCAGTCTACCCTCCGCTGGAAGGATCTATCGCTCCACGTGGCACTCGACTGTCGTTTCGGCGGCAAGGTGGCGTCATACGCCAACCGTTACGGCACGGGCAACGGTAACACCAAGAGCTCGCTTAAATATCGCGACGAGGCTCACGGCGGTATCACCTGGACCTCAAAGTGGCTCAACGCCGACGGCTCTCAGTCTGACAGCTACGGCATCACATACCACGACGGTGTCATTCCCGAGGGCGTGTTCGCACAGGGAACATCTATAGCATGCGCCGACGGCGTGACACGCGACATGAGTGGCGTGAGCTATGCCGAGGCAGTGCAGAAGGGATGGCTCGAGCCGGCACACGCAGGTACCTACTGGTACTACATGACCGACTGGGGCGCAGGTGTCCTCAACGATAGCTGGTTCCAGACACTCAACTATATTGCCCTGCGTGAGATTTCTCTTGGCTACAAGCTGCCAAACACATGGGCCAAGAAGGTGGGTGCACAGGGACTGAACGTCTCGTTCTCCGCCCGCAACCTCGGTTATCTCTACAACTCGCTCGAGAACAATATCAACCCAGAGTCAGTGCGAGGCAACCGCGCCGGAGAGTTCCGTATCCGCTCGTTCAACCCGTATACGGCCAACTTCATGTTCACTATCAACGCGAGCTTCTAACAAATTAAAGTGTATCACTTAAAAGCGTATCACAATGAAAATCAATAAATATATTTACGCGGGTCTTGTCGCCAGCGCGCTGTGCATGACCACAGGATGCAGCGACACGGAACTTGCCAAGATCAACACAGACCCGTCGGTGGTGACAACCCCCGACATAAGATACCTCTTCACCACTGGCCTGCAAGAGTTCAAGCCGTCAGAGTATTGGGCATGGTTCTACGACTACTCGGCAATGTGCAAGTATGGCCAAGTGACGGGCGGCAGCAATACCAACCGTCTCAACATGCCCGACCTCTCCTCTGGAGGCGGCATGGTGAAGAAGCCTCTGCTACAGCTGCTCGAGATAGAGAACCAGATGAGCCTTAAAGATGAGGAAACAGCCGCTACATACACGCGCATCCACGCCATGATGCAGGCACTGGTGGTCTACATGGGCATAACGGACACCGACTTCTACGGTTCCATGTGCTACAGTGAGGCTTACCGCGCACGCTACGGCGGGACACTCAAACCAAAGTATGACACCCAAGAAGAGCTCTTCAAACAGTTCTACGACGAACTGAAGAAGGCCACCGATGACCTCACCAACGATGTGGTGGTCAACGGCAAGACCATCAGCCAGGTTTCGCTCGGCAACCAGGACTTCGTCTACAAGGGCGATGTGGCAAAGTGGGCAAAGTTCGCCAACTCGCTCAAACTCAAGCTCGCCGTACGTCTGCTTAATGCAGACCCTGCCAAGGCTAAGACCATAGCACAAGAGGCTGTGGCCAACAAGGCTGGACTCATGACGTCAGTCGATGACGACTTCATCTACAACCAGGGTTCAGAGTGGTATCATAGTCAGGAGAATATAACTCCCGGAACAGCCAACTACAACCTCATCAACTTCCTCGTGGACAACCGTGATCCGCGTGTGCGCTTCTTCTTCGAGAAAAACGACTTCAACTCAGAGGTCGTGCAGGCTTACTTCGATGCCGGACAAGAGCTGCCGGACTACATAGCCAAGAACGTGGAGTACACCACCGATGCCTCGGGCAAGAAGACCTTCAAGGCGTGGAAGGGTGCAGGCGAACCATGGATTCGCTACATAGGACTGCCAGTACAGATCAATGCCAGCGAAAACAAAAAGTGGGAGCAGTACTACGACAAGCAAAGCAAGTGGCTGAAGTTGAAACTCAACGGCAAGGAGAAATACTACAGCGCAACGTGCGGCATGCAGCTCGAGCTCTTTAATGGCACATTGGACTATACATATCCCACCAAACCGGATGGAGCTGTGGTGCAGGACAAGGAAGATCGCCCATTCTACGCGCTCTACATGTCATCGGGTGAGGTCAACCTCTACCTTGCCGAACTCTCGCAGCTCGGTGTCATCAGCGGCAACGCAAAGCAGTACTATGAGGCTGGTGTGAGAAACTCCGTCACAGAGTGGGACAAGATTGCCGGACTGAACGTCATTCCTTACTATGCGGAGAAGTATGACCCCAACGAGGCACTCATTGCCCTCAAGGACGGCGAGATCGACAACATGATGAGACACGATGCCTACAAATGGGACGACGCTCATGCGCTGGAGAAGATTTACCTCCAGATGCACATCGCCTTCATCTTCCAACCACAAGAAATGTATGTCACCATGCGTCGCTCGGGCGTACCGATGAAGAACTCCACCATTCTCCCATACGAGAACTGGAAGGAAGACGGCTCAGACTATCCTATTCCTCGCCGCGCCACGTTCACCGAGCCCGGCAAGGACGACCAGATGCGTGACCTCACACTTGAGGCTTACAAGGCTCAGGGATTCACCATCGGCAACGAGGCACAGAAGCTCCAGGACGAGCGAGTATGGTACGACAAGAACGCTCCTGCATGGGGAGCCGGTCCAAAGAAGTAATTTCTTAGGAGTCTCTTAGCAATAGGGCATTCTCGTCTCTAAGGGAATGCCCTATACTTTTATTATCGACTTTTATTCATTTAAGATATGAGATATCTATCTCCTGTCGCTCTGATTGAATGAAACGAGAAAAGGACTTTCGCTCACGAGCGGAAGTCCTTTTCTCGTTGTCGTACGCGGATTCGAACCACGACAAACAGAACCAAAACCTGTTGTGCTACCATTACACCATACGACAATCGGTTACACCTCGGAGCGCACGTCAAGCATGCGCATTTCCTAAATGTGGTGCAAAGGTAAACTTTTTATATAAAACAACCAAACAAAAACCGACGTTTTTGCTTATTTTTGCCTAACTTTGCCACGACGTAGCCTATATCTAACCCATTGAGGGGTGATAAGAAGACTTTAATCTTTGCGAAGGTGAACATGATAGTCAATCTTTAAAATCATAAACTTAAACACATGAAAGTACACGAATATCAAGCCAAGGGCTTCTTCGAGAAGTATGGCGTGCCAGTAGACCGGCATTATCTTTGCCGCACCGCCGACGAGGCCGTGGAGGCATACCGCGCCTTGGGCGGTGGCAAGGCCGTGGTGAAGGCGCAAGTGCACACCGGTGGCCGTGGCAAGGCCGGCGGCGTGAAGCTCGGCTCAAGCGAGGAGGAGATACGCGAGAAGGCCAACGCCATTCTCGGCATGACGATAAAGGGATATACAGTGGACAGGGTGCTCGTGTCAGAGGCCGTGGACATAGCGGCGGAGTATTACGTGTCGATACTCGTCGACCGCAAGTCGAAATGCCCCATGATGATGCTCTCGCGCTCCGGCGGCATGGACATAGAGCAGGTGGCGCGCGAGACCCCGGAGAAGATAGAGAAGATCATCATCGACCCCACGATAGGCATGGCCGACTTCAAGGCCAACGAGGCGGCATGGAAGCTCTTCGACGACAAGGCGCAGGTGAGGCAGGCGGCCAAGATGTTCAAGGCCCTCTACAAGCTCTTCGTCGAGAAAGACGCGTCGCTCGTGGAGATAAACCCCCTCGTCTTGCTGAAGGACGGCACGCTTCGGGCCATCGACGCCAAGATGACGTTCGACAACAACGCCCTCTTCCGCCACGAGGACGTGAAGGAGTGTTTTGAGCCCGACGAGGACGAGAAGAAGGAGCAGTGGGCCAAGGAGCACGGCTTCAGCTATGTCAACCTCGGGGGAAAGATAGGCTGCATGGTCAACGGAGCCGGACTCGCCATGGCCACCATGGACATGATAAAGCTCTATGGCGGTGAGCCTGCCAACTTCCTCGACATCGGCGGATCGTCGAACCCGGAGAAGATCGTGGAGGCCATGAAGCTCCTCATCTCCGACAAGCACGTCAACACCATACTCATCAACATCTTCGGAGGCATCACGCGTTGCGACGACGTGGCCAAGGGCTTGCTTGAGGCGCTGAAGGTGGTGGGCACCGACATCCCAATCGTGATCCGTCTCACGGGAACCAACGAGGCCGAGGGCCGCGAGATTCTCAAGGGCACCCACTTCAACGTGGCCACGTCGATGGCCGACGCCGGCCACAAGGCCGTGGAGATTTCCAACGTCAGGTGACGCGGATGAGAGGCACACATGCTACAAGGATATACTCAACGAAGCTAATTGATCAAGACAAATGAGCGTACTAATAGACAACAATACGAAGGTCATCGTCCAGGGCATTACCGGGCGTGACGGCAGTTTCCACGCTGCCAAGATGAAGGAGTATGGCACACAGGTGGTGGGCGGCACGTCGCCCGGCAAGGGCGGCCAGCAGGTCGACGGCATACCGGTGTTCAACACCGTGAAGGAGGCCGTGGCTGCCACGGGCGCCGACACGTCAATCATTTTCGTGCCGGCACCGTTTGCCAAGGATGCCATGCTCGAGGCCATAGACGGTGGCGTGAAGCTCGTGGTGTGCATCACCGAGGGCGTGCCCGTGCTCGACGCCGTGGAGGCGCAAAACTATGCCCGCGTGAAGGGCGTGAAGGTCATCGGCCCCAACTGCCCCGGCCTTATCTCCCCGGGCAAGTCGATGGTCGGCATCATGCCCACGGTCGTGTTCAAGCAGGGCCACACTGGCGTCATCTCGCGCAGCGGCACGCTGACCTATGAGGTGGTCTACGACCTCGTGGAGAGCGGACTCGGCATCTCCACGGCAGTGGGCGTGGGTGGCGACCCCGTGGTGGGCCTCTACTTCGAGGACTTGCTGCAGATGTTCCAAGACGATCCCGAGACTGACTCCATAGCCATGATTGGCGAGATAGGCGGCGACGCCGAGGAGCGTGCCGCGGAGTTTATCAAGGCCCACGTCACCAAGCCCGTGGCGGTGTTCATCTCCGGGCGCCAGGCTCCTCCGGGCAAGCAGATGGGCCATGCCGGCGCCATCATCTCCGGCGGCTCAGGCTCGGCAGAGGGCAAGATAAAGGCGCTGGAGGCCGCTGGCGTGCCCGTGGCCGACGAGACCCGCCTCTTGCCGGAACTGCTCAAGGCCCGGCTCTGACCATCGTGAAAACATGAGAGGCACATTGTGCCACGGATAGGGGGCGGCCACACGTATGTCTGGAAGCCGTAGCTTTGCAGGGCCGGTCTTGTGCCGGCCCACAAACAATGTCCCAACCTTTGAAAAGAATCGTGCGGGTATTTATCGGTCGGACATTTTTTTGTGGATAATAATATTTTACAAATTGTCGTCTGAGAATCGATTTTTTTCAACCGAGCCGTCGCTTGGTCGAAAATAACGCGATTATGGGCTGTTTTGGTAAACTATTGATTATCAAGAAATTGTGTTTATAACGGTTTTTCGGTGTCGCAAATTCGCTAAAATGGTGTTGCCGTTACGGTGTAATCGCGCCGCCGTTACGGTGTAATCGCGTTACCGTTACGGTGTAATCGCGTTGCCGTTACGGTGTAACGGCGGCGCGATTACACCGTAACGGCAACAAAACATGGCCAAAAAGTCGCTGACGGTGCTGCAAAGGGGCACCTCGAAGCCGTTTTCCCGCTCTAAATGCACCAGTTATCAAGTGTTAAATTTTGACAATAATATTTTACAATTCGATGTGGTAGCACGGTGCATGTCATAGATATGTTTTGAAATGTCATTTCAAAGCGAAGGGCAAAACAACCCCTTTTCATCAATTTTTCTTGCACGTTTACCATTTCCTTCCTACTTTTGCCGACGTAAGCTTACGACAAAAGAATGAATTTCAAAAACAAGGAAGAGGAACAACAAGAAAGCAGACAATGATGAACGATAACATGTCAACCAACATTTTTTACGGCTCCAACCATGACGACCTCCATTTTGACAGCAGTGAGTATGGCGACAGTTTGTATGGCGCTCCTGACCCTGTGGCTCTTGACGCTGCGGCTGTGGTGGCGCGACTGGTGAGGCTCCCGGCGGGCAGCGTGAGGTGGCGCGGCAGCAAGCGATGCCTGGTGGAACTCGTGGCTCGCGCGGCTGAGGCTCGCGTGCTAACCGATGGCCATGGCGGAGCTGCGACCCGCGTGGCGCTATGCCGCGACCTGTTTCGCGTGATGGGCATGGTGCCTCCACGCCGCGTGTCGTCGGTGGTCTACCGCATACGCAACAGGGTGACGCGGCAACCGCCATTGGCAGTCAGGGTGAGAGAGGCCCTCGGCGAGGCCGCCAAGACGCTGTGAGCCGGCCGGCTACTGCCTATTCACGATAAATGTAAACAACTTAGCAAAACAATTTCAAGAACATGGAAAACACTACAACGACAAACATCAACGATATCAACAACACCATAGAGGCTCTCGACAAGCTTGACCCTCGCACCACTTGGCTCTCGCCCCATTTCCGCCTGATAGAGTTCACGCGGTCGGGCGTGGCCACCGACAAGGGCATCGACAACACCCCAGGCAAGGAGGAGGTGGACGCGCTGCGCGCGCTCTGCGAGAACATACTCGAACCCCTGCGCCATCGCTTCGGCGCCATATACATCTCCTCGGGCTATCGCTGCCGCCGGCTCAACAACGCCGTGGGCGGCGTGATGAACTCGCAGCACATGCGTGGCGAGGCCGCCGACATCTTGCTCTCCACCTTCGCCGACTGGCGCGACGCCGTGAGGTTCGTCAAGGGGCTCGACTTCGACCAGGTGCTCGTGGAGCCGCTCCATGACTCCAGGGCGCGATGGCTCCACGTGAGCTATACCACGCGCCATCGCAACCGCCACTTCCTGAGCGTGGGCGAGCGCGACATGGCGGTGCGAGAGCTGTGAGAAAAACACCGGGAAAAACTTGCCATTCTGAACTTTTTTTCTTATCTTTGCCATAATAATAACTTATATGAATGCATATCTGGTTGATTATCAACTGGATGTGCTTCAGGTAAGGACTTTTGGCGTCCAAACTGGTAAATCGCCCCACATATGACAGAACGATACATAAACCCCCATACCGATTTCGGTTTCAAGCGGCTCTTCGGTTCCGAGTTCAATAAGGAGCTGCTCGTGAGTTTCCTCAACGCCCTGTTCCACGGCGAGCAGACGGTGCGCGACATCACCTACCTCAACTCCGAGCACCTCGGCGACCGCTCCGACGCTCGACGTGCCATCTTCGACGTGTATTGCACCAACGAGCGTGGCGAGAAGTTCATCGTGGAGATGCAGAACGTGTACCAGGAGTTCTTCAAGGACCGCACGATATATTATTCCACGTTTCCCATCCGCGAGCAGGCACAGCGTGGCGGCGACTGGGACTTCCACCTGAACTCTGTCTACACCATCGGCCTCTTGAACTTCAACTTTGCCGAGGGTGAAGAGAACGCCCGCCGCTGGCACCATGAGGTTAAGCTCATGGAGGTAGACACCCACGAGGTGTTCTACGACAAGCTGACTTACATATATGTAGAGATACCTAAGTTCAACAAAAGCGAGGACGAGCTTGTCACGATGTACGACAAGTGGATGTTCGTGCTGAAGAACCTCTCTCGCCTCATGTCCCGCCCTGCGGCCCTCCAGGAGCGCGTCTTCACTCGCCTGTTCGAGCAAGCCGAGATATCCAAGTTCAACCCCCAGGAGCTGAAGTCGTATGAGGACAGCGTTAACGCCTACCGCGACATCGTTAACGCCATAAAGACGGCGGAAAAGAAGAAATACGCAGAAGGCCGAGCAGAGGGACGTGCAGAGGGACGTGCAGAAGGACGTGCCGAGGGCCGAGCAGAAGGACGAGCCGAGGTAGCAAGGAAAATGCTCAGAAAAGGCATAGGCATAGATGTAATCACTGAGATGACAGGCTTGTCAGCAGATGAAGTCGTAGCCTTGAAGGATTGAAATCCTGTAAAGCATGGCGTATATATGACAGAACGAAACATCCCCCCCAGGAGCTGAAGTCGTATGAGGACAGCGTTAACGCCTACCGCGACATCGTTAACGCCATAAAGACGGCGGAAAAGAAGAAATACGCAGAAGGCCGAGCAGAAGGCCGAGCAGAAGGACGTGCCGAAGGACGTGCCGAGGTAGCAAGGAAAATGCTCAGAAAAGGCATAGGCATAGATGTAATCACTGAGATGACAGGCTTGTCAGCAGATGAAGTCGTAGCCTTGAAGTATTGAGACCCTGTAAAGCATGGCGTATATATGACAGAACGAAACAGCATATACACTTTCAAGACAGAGCTGTCCTTGAGCCGAAACGAGTTGATAGACAGGATTCAGCTGATAATATGCTTCCTGTATGAAATTGTATCACGGAACTACCGCGGAATTGAATTTTGACTTCGAGAAACTACTGTTCAAGGAAAACTACAACAATGGGTTTGAATCCTTTATGATTGGGACTAAGAATTAGTGGAAATTTAAGTGAGTGAAATAACGATATGGATAAGAATACAATAACCGTGACATCACCACTTCTTCCGAATCTTGATGATTTTACGAATGAATTGAAGAAGATTTGGGATAGTAAGTGGATTACTAATAATGGTAACTATCACAAGCGATTTGAGGCGGCTCTCGCGGAGTATCTCGGGGTGCCCTATGTGAGTTTGTTTACCAATGGCACACTGCCGTTAATCACGGCCTTTCAAGCACTTCGCATCACTGGCGAGGTTATCACCACGACTTACAGTTTTGTGGCAACCACCCATGCCTTGTGGTGGAACGGCATAAAGCCGGTATTTGTTGACATCGATCCTGCTACGGGTGACCTCGATCCCAACAAGATTGAGGCGGCGATAACCCCACGAACAACAGCCATATTGCCTGTACATGTTTATGGAAAGCCATGTAATGTTGATGCAATCCAGACCATAGCTGACACTTATGGTCTGAAGGTTATCTACGATGCCGCACATGCCTTCGGTGTAAAAGTGGATGCTCGTCAGTCTAAAACCCTTTCCAATGGTGAAGGCGATTATGTCTCAATACTTAACGCTGGTGATTTGAGCACGCTGAGTTTCCATGCCACAAAGGTGTTCAACACCGTAGAGGGTGGTGCCATGATCATGCACGATGAGAAGACCAAGAAGCATATTGACTACTTGAAGAACTTTGGCTTTGCAGGAGAAACAACGGTTGTCGGTCCTGGTATCAACAGCAAGATGGATGAGATGCGTAGCGCCTACGGCTTACTGAACTTGAAGCAAGTGGATGCTGCAATTGAGGCCCGTCGGCAAGTCGCCATTAAATATCGTGAGGCGTTACGCAATGTGGAAGGAATATCTTTCTTCGATGATATGCCTGGTGTTAAGCACAACTATAGTTATTTCCCTATCTTTGTGGATGCAGAGAAGTACGGTATGACGCGTGACGAGCTTTACTTCAAGATGAAGGAGCGTAATGTGTGGGGACGCCGATATTTCTATCCGCTTATCAGTGACTTCTCTACATATCGTGGCTTGGAGAGTGCGGCACCAGAGAATCTTCCTAATGCCCATAAGATGGCAGATAGCGTCATCTGCTTGCCTATGCACCATTTGCTGAGCGACGAGGATGTGCAGAGAGTACTGGAATGTATTCTGAAATAGTTAATAATGAAGAAAATCTATGCCTTAGGGGTCGGGCATAATACCCCTGTTTTTATAGATTTAGCCTTAGATTGTGGTTATGAGATAGTTGGTTTATATCATTATAATGGTGATAGAACTGGCGAGGTTGATCATGGATATAAAATCTTGGGTTCATTTGATGACTTATTTTCAAGAAAGTCATTACAAGGGCAGAACTTTCTGTTGACAATGGGAGATAGTAAGATTCGTACTGAATTATCAAAAAAAATAATAGATAGAGGTGGATTTGTTCCTACGTTAATTCATCCGACTTCTATTATATCTAGATTTGCAAAGATTTCAGATGTAGGAGTCTATATTTCTGCTTTCTCTTTTGTTCAAGCGGATTCATCCGTTGGTGATAATACTGTCGTTCTTTCCCATGTGAACATATCGCATACTACTCATATCGGTAAAGGGTGCTTCCTTGCTGGGGGAAGCATTATCGGTGCTTATACGAATATGGAGGATGATGTCTTTATCGGACAAGGTGCTCTTAGCATTTCTGGCAAGGTGGCAACTATTGGACATGGCGCTTATGTTGGAGCACGAAGTTTATTGACAAAGAATGTTCCTCCAAATACTGTTGTGGCAGGTATTCCAGCTAAGGTGATAAAAAGTACATGCTGTTGATGGTAAAGTCTTAGTGTACTATTCATTGGTTGTAAAAGAGAATTTGAAAGAGCCTGTTCTTACAGGTCTTTGGGAGGTGAAGTTTTTAGTGAAGTAATTATATAAAGTAAATCGGAATAATAGTCATCATAGCGATACAGTACGTAATCAAAATGTTTCTGAACAGTTAATGTCTTACATACTTCATCATAAAGTGCAGTCACATTTTATGAGAGACTCCATTTTGCTAAGCTTTATTGCAGAAAAAGAAGACTATATAACCACTAAGAATAAACTACCAATCTTGTATTTTAGGTTATGAACATACTGAACTCAACTCTTGGCAGTTATTTGCCCTCTTTTTTTGTAATGGAAGTAGGATTCCCTTTTCCATCTACTATGGGCTATACTCAACCTATTGATGAAAAATGGATATCTATTTTTACGCATGAGTATATTCATTTCCTGCAAGACATATCTACTTATGTGGGTATCAACAATGCGTATGTTTATAGTGAACATATTCATGGGTTGGTTAGTAGTGTCTATTGCATTCCCCAAGGGCGTTTGCATATTCCTGTAAATATGCCTAACAATTATAGTAATGTAGATTTAAATCGATTTGTCAATACTGAAGGAATGGGAACATTGACAGTGTTCGATGAGTTCTTTCTTTCTAAAGTTAAAAAGAAATATAAGAAGGTTCCTTTTCAAAACAAATATGTCAATAGATTGACGCAAATTTTCCTTAAATCAGCAAAAGGTGATAAGGTTATCTTTGGGTCAAGAGCTATTATGGAGAGCATGGCTTACTTAATCGAAAGGGAGATTACACATGGTTTTATGGCTGCACCTGATTATCCTTATCATGCAGCAGAAATGGTTGTTGACTATCTTTTCCCAGAGTTTGGTAAGGATAAGTTACGTGTTATAGCTTTGTGTGATGCATGTCTGCAATTTTCAGAACCTGGTAAGATATTTGTACAGTCGTTAGAGATATTCAAGGAGCAAAATTTTGTTCCTCAAAATGCCAACTTAATCATTGATTACTTTTATTCTTGCCCATGTGAGCAAATGGGAGTGTCAACTAAGATGATGGTTGGATTTATTTCTATGAGCATGATGGTTGGGGAAAGATTGAAACTATATCTGAAAGGTAAGGAGTTTAAGCCTTTTCATCGGGTTGTGCATAATTTACTTGGGTTTGGCATGAGGGAAAGGATCAATAATCGGTATTTCATGCTTGACATTGTTCGTAATGGTTACGTTTTGCATAATCCTTTGATGAATAGATATATCAAAAAGATTGGTACCCCCATTATAAAAGATTGTAATGAAGATTATTGGTTTGTTCCACCTATGGGTGTGAATACTTCCGATTATTGGATTGATTATTTTCCTGCAATCGAGCAAGTGTATAAATGTTTGGCTGAAGGTAGTACAATCTGTGAAATGATTCCTTGGTGCGAAAAATCTCCTCATGCTACAGTGGATGATCGTTGCTATATGGAGCCATGGGCGCATGTGAGTGATGTGCGTTTATGTCCTTATGCGATGCTGTGGAAGCATTGGAATCTTCAAGGGTATGTACCAACGGAGGCTTAACTTACAGTTTCAAAATATAAATTTTATGAGAATACTTCACTTTTCAGATTTCCATTTGGATGGAAACCATATTGCAGAGTCGAAAACTGTGCTTGATTATATGATAGGGGCATTGGCTGAAATCAGTAATGAGCACAAAATAGATTTAGTACTGTTTTCTGGCGATATGCTGGTTCAAGGAGGATTGGGCTTTAACCATGATTTGAAACAAGGGTTTGAAAAGTTTCATGAGGTAGTTATCACTCCTCTTATGACAGGTCTAGGATTACCTGAGTCTCGATTTATATTCACTCCTGGAAATCATGATATAGATCGAAACGCAGATAATAAACGTTTTGAAATGAATGTTGAATCTGAGGCTCAAACTTTGGATGGTATCGTAAAACTGGTGAAAGCGGAAGACATAGAGTCATTTACTCACCGTATAGATGACTTCAAATCTTTTGAAAATGAGTATTACTCTCATTTTACGGATTTAAGTTATAAGTATGGCAGATTCACTTCTACTTTTGAAATGGATATTGATGGAATATCTGTCGGTGTGGCTTCCTTGAATTCTGTTTGGAGATGTGGCAAGGATGATGCTCATAAAATAGCATTAGGTTTGAATCAGATAACAGAGCAATGTAAGCCTTTGGAAGGAAAGCAACTTCGTATTGCCTTGACTCACTATCCTATTTCTTTTTTGAAAGAAGTGGAACGTGATGATGTACGTCAAAAGTGTGCAGAAAACTTTGACTTGTTCTTTTGTGGTCATTCTCATAGAGGATATACAAATTTTCAAGCGCCTTATAAAAATGAGGTGTTCTTTGAGATAAATGCCTCTGGAACATTGGCTGGAAATGTTTATGAAGAACATGCAGGCTATAAAAATTCTTTCCAAATAATAGATTGTGAACCTGGTATTAAATATGTTGTTCAGACCTTTTGGCAACCTAATTACCAAAAGTTTAAATTAGACAGATGTGAATTTCCTGATGGTAAAAACGAAAAGTTTATTCCTGATGCAGCAGGTATCCTTAAAATTTACGAAGCCCAGCAATCTGAGTTAGACAATAAAAAGAAAGAATTACTAAAACTGAGCATAGAACCTTTTGAAAAATTGCAAGACTTTATGAATCGTCCTGGTAATGCTCTCATGGAAAGCGCTTTTATTTCTTGTGATAGTATTGATAAAATCATGGATGAGTTATGCAATGGCTCTAGTAATTGTAGGTTGATGGCTCTTTCTGGGATGGGTAAGACTCGAATGGTTATTGAGACCTTCAAAAAGAAAGAAGGAGTGTTCTATTCGAATGCTTCGGATTGCTTGAGAGGTTTGATAAGTCTATTGAAAAATGTACATCCAAATGTCATCATTATTGACAATTGCAACTCAGCCCTCATGTATGAAGCAGAAAAAATCATGAATGAGGTTGGTTCGCCTGCTAAGTTGGTAACCATTTACAATGTGCTTACTCCTGAAGAAAAAGCGACCGGAGGAAAATTATATGAACTGGGCTATTCGTGTACAGAAGAAATTGTAGATAAGATGATCGAGGCATCCAATATACCTCAACACGAACAACAGATAGCACAAGCTATCAAAGATAGAAGTGGATGCATTCCCTATATGGCACTTCTTCTGATTAGGGCCTTTCAGGCAAAAGGAACTCTTGAACTTGAAAATCCCGACTTTGTTTTGAGTGCCATTTTAAAGGGAAATAATACCCTCAGCGAGCAAACCATGGATGCTCTTCGGGCAATTTCTCTTTTTGATCCATTGGGTAAGGATAATGGGGTTGGCGATGAGTATGAATATGTCACCCATTCATACATGATTCACCACATTAAACAACAACAAAGTGTAGTGGATACGGAATTCATGGATGTCGTCAGAGACTATGAAAATCGTCAATTGTTGGAGCATGAAGGTTCTTGTATCAGAGTTCGCCCTCGCCCGTTGGCAGAGTGGCTAACGGAGTCTTGGCTCGATAAGCATGGAAATTTGGCAGAAGTCATAGAAGATATATATAAGCAGGGTGATGAATTGAAAAGGCGTTTGTTTAGAGCTTTGAACAATCGAATCAAGCAAATGACTAATTCAAAGTTCGCTCCTCAAATCTTTAATGCCTTGAATAATCCACAAAACGGTTCTTTTCATGATGAGAGAATAGCCTTCTCAAAAGCTGGCTCACAGCTATTTCTCTCAATGGGTGTTGTGAGTCCAGTAATGGTTGCCAAGAATTTAAATTGTTTGTTGCAATCAAAAAGCATAAACTGGTTGCGTGAGGAATTGGATAGCGATGCTCGGCGAAATCTTGTTTGGGCATTGGAAAATATCTGCCGTAATGAGGCTGCTTTTGAAGATGCTGCTAAATGCTTAGCTAGATTAGCAATAGCTGAAAATGAAGATTTTGCTAATAATGCAACAGGACAGTTTGTTCAATTATTCCATCTATATTTGTCAGGTACAAAAGCAAATTTCAAGCAGAGAATATCTTTGATGCAAGAATTACGAACTGATGAAAGTTATTTACCTCTTATACTGCAAGCAATAGACAATGCATTCAATACAGGTCCTTTTCATAAGAGTAATACTTGTGGAATAGAAGATATGGATGATGACTATACTCCGAAAAGTCAAGATATAGATTTCTATTGGAGAGACTGCTCAATTATATTAAAGGGCATTTTGGAAGAAAAGAAAGATTTGCTTCCTAAAATTAAAAAGCTTTTTGAACATCATATAGGGGAACTTGCAAGAATAGGGGCTAAGAATGTCTTGTTTGATGTTTTGGAGTTTATAGGCGAGAAATGTCATTATGATTGGATAGAGGCAAGAAATGCTTTGGCTCAATATCTTGAACGATGGTTTGATAGGTCGGAAGAACAACGTATGGAATACCAAGCTATATTGGATAAATTTGCCCCAAAGAAATTCTATGATAAACTCACAGCTTTTATTAAGGACAATCATAGTAAAATAGGTGATAATTACTTGGAGTTTGCTAAGAAAATGGAAGAACGAATGATGCCTTTGGCACAGGAGTTTATAGATGAGAAAATTTATGAGCAGGAAGATTTTGTAAAGCTGCTTACGGACAAACAACTTTATAATAATTGGTTTATCAAGGATTTGGCAGCATTGTCAAAAGATTGTTCGACTATGGCTGAAATATTCACGGCCATGTCAAAAGCTGTTTTTGCATTTAAAAAGGAATATGCTGAGAATTTTATTCCCAATTATATATCTTTTATTGGAGACAATGAAGTCGTAAGAGAATTCATACAAAACATTGAGTCTGCAGGATATTGTAGGCTTTCTGCAAGTATCTTAGGTGTGCTTGATAAAACGGAACGTCCATATTTGGCACACGTGATGCAAGGTTATCATGACGGTCAATATGATGATGTTAGCATTTTACAATATCTAAGACGGTATTATTATCAATCAATAGATGATGTTTTTGCTATATTTGATGAATTAAAAGAAGGCGGTGTCAATGAAAAGGCAGTTGGCTACCCATTCTTGCTAGATCATACTTTTCTTATTAATAAAGAAGACATTAAGAAATTCAATCATATAGAGGAATATAAGGAAATTTTGCTGGCCTTTGATTTCAAAGATAGTTCGCGTTACCTCAATCAGCAAGTTGTTAGTCATGTGAGTGATTTGATAGAATTTACAGAAGACAAAGACTTGGTATTACGCTTTCATCAACGAATCATGCAGGTACTATCTTCTTTAGATTATGTAGACAATCCATTTGATAACATATATTTCACATTACTTCCTAAATACCAAGATGTCATATTGGATGATTTGTTGATGCGTTTAGGTTCTTCAAATATATTGTTAGCATATCACATGACTCTCTTCCTCAATTTAGGTTCTGGTATGGGTTCGGGAAAAGGACCTTTGTTTCAATGCGATAGTGATAAATTGAAAGAAGCGTGTTACAAGTATCCTGAATATTTGCCTGCTCGTTTAGCACAGCTATGCCCTGTTTATGAGTTCTCAGCCGAAGGTCGGAAGAATCGCTTTAGTGATTTCTTTTTATGGCTTTGTGATAACTATGGCGACCAACAGGGGATGCTTGATGAGTTCGGCTCAAACATGGGTACTTTCAGTTGGTGTGGCTTAGATGGATTTTCTGATTTCATAGCTCAGCAGATTCCTTGTATTAAGTCATTGCTGTCGCATAAAAATCCAACCGTTAGGAATTGGGCGGAAAAACGATTGGAATATGTCAAGAGTGAAGTGATTCGTGAGAAAGGAAATGAGGCTTATGAGAAGATGATTAGAGGGTAATGGGAAATATATCTCTTCTTGCAAGAAAGAATCTAAGTGACTTTTTGTTGCTTAGGAGCTAACAATGTTATTTATGATAGATAAGACTTTATGTCATCAGAATTAAAACAGAAAGCCACGCATGGTATTTTTTGGAGTTGTATAGAGAGGTTTGGCAACCAAGGGGTATCTTTTTGCTTCTCCATATTCCTGGCGCGCATCCTGGCGCCAAAAGACTACGGTATCGTGGCGATGATAAACATCTTCACCGTCATAGCCCAAACATTCGTGGAGAGCGGATTTGCCAGTGCCATCGTACGCAAGCCAGATCTCAACGAGTATGACAAGAGCACCGCGTTTATTTTCAACATGGTAGTTGGCGTAGCGTGTTATGCAATCCTTTTCATGGCCTCGCCATGGATAGCCGACTTCTACGACACGCCCATACTTTCGCCTATCATCAAGGTGACAAGCATCGGCATCGTCTACAATGCGTTGTGCAGCGTGCAGAGCGCACTGCTCTCCAAGCAGGTTGACTTCAAGACCTTGATGTATTGCTCGCTCTCCACGACTGTCATCTCTGGCATTGTGGGTGTGGTGCTGGCTTATATGGGCTATGGAGTGTGGGCTCTCGTGATGCAGGGCGTGCTGGGTGGCGCATTCAACTGCGTGATGCTTTGGCTCGTGTCTGACTGGCGTCCGCGCACAGGCTTCTCTTGCGAGTCGTTCCGCTACCTCTTTGGCTATGGCTCCAAGTTGCTCGCGTCTGGATTGCTCAACAACATATATAACAATATATATCCTATCGTAATAGGAAAATTTTACTCACCAGCACAGTTGGGTTTTTTCACTCGTGCAAAGATTTACGCAGACTTGCCTTCTGCCAACATCACCAGTGTTCTTCAGCGTGTCACTTTCCCACTGATGAGCATGATACAAGATGACGAGGAACGGCTTCGCGTAGACTATCGTCGCATACTTCGTCTCTCCGCATACATCGTGTTCCCATTGATGATAGGCATGGCAGCCGTGGCGCGCCCGATGATAATAGTGATGATAACGGCCAAATGGGAGCCGTGTGTCGTCTACCTCCAAATTATCTGCGTGGCGATGATGTGGTATCCAATCCATGCTATCAACCTCAACCTGCTGCAGGTGAAAGGGCGTTCCGATCTCTTCTTCCGCCTCGAGGTCATAAAGAAAGTGATGCTGACCCTCGTGATGTGCGTCACCATACCTATTGGCGTGCTCGCCATGTGCTGGGGCATGATATTCACCTCCGTCGTTAGCTTGGTGATAAACACCTATTACACGGGCAAGCTCATACATGTTGGTTTTATACGCCAGATGCGTGACCTCACTCCAGTGCTTTTCGCATCGTTTGCCATGGGGGGAATGGTCTATGCGCTCACACTTGTCATTAATAGCATCTACCTTCAGCTTATATTGGGAATTCCTGCTGGTGTGGCCGTATATCTTGGCATCAGTGTCGCGTTTAAGTTCCCTGAGCTGAGGGAGGTGATAGGAATGGTGAGAAAAGGATAGGATGAACATTATTATAATTAAAAAGACACACTAAAACATGGAAAAAGATTATCCTCTTATGGTTTCCATTCAATGCTTGGTATACAACCATGAACCTTATCTTAGACAATGTCTTGATGGAATTGTGATGCAGAAGACAAACTTCCGGTTCGAGGCGATTGTTCATGATGATTGCTCCACCGATGGCTCGCGGAAGATTATCGAAGAATACGCTGCCAAATACCCCGATATCATCAAACCAATTTATGAGACAGAAAACCAATATTCAAAGAAAGACGGATCGCTAAGGAGAAAAATAAACGAACGTCTTATAGGTAAATATATTGCCTCTTGTGAGGGAGATGATTATTGGATAGACCCTTTGAAATTGCAAAAAGAAGTTGATTATTTGGAAAGTCATCTTGACGTTGGAATGTGTTTCACAAATTTTAACGTTAAATATGAGGAAACTGGTATTGTCAAGATTTCCGCTCTTACCAATTATCAAGACCAGTACCCTCATCAATACGACTTGAAACAGTGGATAGCTCATCCTGGCTATATTGGGCCAATGACATGGTTGACTCGAAATGAATTGTGGAAGTCGGTGCCAAGGATACCATCATCTGATGGCACATATGTGCTTGTGGCTCATTTTATTAAGTCTGGTAAGATTTATTGTTTAATAGATGAAACAACAGCTGTGTACCGTAGTAATAAAGGTAGTATTACTCAGAGTAACTCTTTTAAGGTGCAGTATTGGCAAAAACTTAACTTTTATTATGCTAAGATAGCGTTGGCTGATTGGTACTATCCAAATTCTGATTTTGCGAAGAACCTACGAGAACAAACTTATTCGGCTTTTTTTAATAATATTTATGCTAAGAAAATATTAAGTTATGGAAGTAAAAAAGATATAGCGCTTTTGCGACAGCATTTCGTTTCACTGAGTTTGGTGAATAAGGTCTTGTTCCTCGTTTGTAAGTCTTCTATTATAAGAAAACTCTTTAAGAAAGTATATCTGACTTTAGTACATACGAAAACCCATTTGGAAGTGTAATCATCATGATACGGTGATGCAATTAATTTTATGTTTTGCAGAGTATCGGAGTAAAGATGGTTTTTCTATATTTGCAAATTTAGATAAAATTTCCGAATTATAAGCCAGTTGGGATAAAAAACAGAAA
>ERZ1032009.57-NODE-57-length-25483-cov-6.742489_pt1 | contig 25483 bp, 21 predicted proteins | sample MGYA00516700_ERZ1032009 | MGnify/ENA primary metagenome ERZ1032009 (study PRJEB33719, sample SAMN04261292) | wastewater metagenome | biome: rural village; feature: human; material: feces | host: Homo sapiens | place: El Salvador | collected 2013-01-14 ...
ATGGTGGGCTCCAGCCGCATGATTCTCCGCCAGCACACGCTCGGACAGGTCGTCGCCGGCTTCGTCCTTGGCCTTGTCGCCGGCTACTGGATGATCATCTAACCGCACCGCCTCCACCCCTCGTCGCCAGTCTTCCTCCGCAGGAAAGGCTGTTCGCTGTCAGACCGTCTGGCTTACCAAGCCAGACAGAAACCTGAACATTAACAACAACATCAACAGATATGCAACCATTAGTAAGTATCATCATGGGTTCCACAAGCGACCTTCCCATCATGGAGAAAGCTTGTAAATGGCTCAACGACCAGCAGATTCCCTTTGAGGTGAACGCCCTCTCCGCCCATCGTACACCCGATGCCGTGGAGACCTTCGCCAAGGGTGCAAAGGCACGCGGCATCAAGGTCATCATCGCAGGTGCCGGCATGGCAGCAGCACTGCCCGGCGTCATCGCTGCCTCTACCCCACTCCCTGTCATCGGCGTACCCATCAAGGGCATGCTCGACGGCCTCGACGCGATGCTCTCCATCATCCAGATGCCGCCGGGCATCCCCGTGGCCACCGTCGGCGTCAATGGCGCACAGAACGCGGCCATCCTTGCGGCAGAGATGATTGCCCTTGGCGACCCTGCCATTGCAGAGAAGGTAGATGCCTGGAAGGCCGGTCTTGGCGCAAAGATTGAAAAGGCCAACGCCGACCTCAAGGAGGTGAAATACGAATATAAAGTGAATTAACAGCTTTGAACTTTGACCTTTGTGCACTTCGAAGCCAAAGTTCAAAGTTCAAAGTTCAAAGTTCAAAGTTCAATGATTGATCTCTTTAATTATCACCGACGGGAGACCACGGTGGCACATGTCGGCGCCCTGACGATGGGTGGCGACGCACCCATCCGCATCCAGTCGATGACGACTACGAACACAAACGACACCGACGCCTCGGTGGCTCAGGCCGAGCGCATCATCCGGGCCGGAGGCGAGCTGGTGCGCCTCACCACGCAGGGCATACGCGAGGCGGAGAACATGGCCAACATCTGCGACGGACTACGTCGTGACGGCTTCAGCACGCCCCTCTGCGCCGACGTACACTTCAACCCGAATGTTGCCGACGTCGCTGCACGCACCACGGACAAGGTGCGCATCAACCCCGGCAACTATGTCGACCCCGCGCGGAAGTTCATCAAGCTCGAATACACCGACGAGGAGTACGCCCAGGAGCTCCAGAAGATTGAGAATCGCTTCGTGCCCTTCCTCAACATCTGCCGCGAGCACCACACTGCCATACGCATCGGCGTCAACCATGGCTCCCTCTCCGACCGCATCCGCAACCGCTACGGCGACACGCCCGAGGGCATCGTGGAGAGCTGCATGGAGTTCCTCCGCATCTGCAAGCGCGAGCACTTCGACGATGTCGTCATCTCCATCAAGGCCAGCAACACCGTCGTCATGGTGCAGAGTGTGCGTCTTCTCGTCGACACGATGGACCGCGAGGACATGCACTACCCCATCCACCTCGGCGTCACGGAGGCCGGCGAAGGTGAGGACGGACGCATCAAGAGCGCCGTGGGCATCGGCGCACTCCTGGCCGACGGCATCGGCGACACCATCCGCGTGAGCCTCTCCGAGGAGCCCGAAGCAGAGATTCCTGTCGCACGCCATCTGGTAGACTACATCGGCCGGAAGGCATCTCATCTCCTCATCCCCGGCATCGCTAGCCCATCCTTCGACTGGCTGCACCCCACCCCACGCCTTACGCATGCCGTGGACAATATAGGCGGCGACAATGTCCCCGTCGTCATCGTCTCGGCAAACCAAAACAGCAGCAGTAAGGCTGAGGAAAAGAAATCCGAGGAAAAGGAAACTGAGGAAAAGAAGACTGAGGAGGCTGAAACCGACGTCACGCTAGTCGGTGCTCGCTCATCCATGAGCGAGAAGCCCGACTTCATCTATCTCGGCTCCACCCTACCCGACCACCTCGACCCCGCCCAGCGCTACATCGTCGACTTCAACGTCTATGCCGAGATCATTCAACATTCAACACTCAACATTCAACACTTCAATCCCATCTTCCCCGTCACCGCCATGCCCTTCATCGGCATGATCGATGCCCCGCTGAAATTCCTCGTGCTGAAGTTCGGCACTCCCGCTGAGGAGTACCTTGCCTGTCTGAAGGCGCATCCGGAGGTGGTCGTCGTCTGTACAAGCACCCATCAGAACCGCCTCGGTGAGCAGCGCGCTCTCGTCCACGAGATGATGAATGCCGGCGTCGAGAACCCCGTGGTCTTTGCGCAGATGTACAAGCTCAACGACAAGGATGAGTTCCAGCTCGAGGCCGCCGCCGACATGGGCGCTCTGATGATGGACGGCCTCACCAACGGACTGTGGCTGATGAACGACGGCAACATCGACAGCGACACTATCACGCAGACTGCCTTCGACATCCTGCAGGCTGCACGGCTGCGCACGTCAAAGACAGAGTACATCAGTTGCCCGGGATGCGGCCGCACGCTCTACGACCTTCGGGAGACCATCGCACACATCAAAGCCGCCACAGCAGGCATGAAAGGTCTGAAGATTGGCATCATGGGGTGCATCGTCAATGGCCCCGGCGAGATGGCCGATGCCGACTATGGCTACGTCGGCGCCGGGCCGAAGCGTGTGTCGCTTTATCGCAAGCAGGTATGCGTGGAGAAGAACATCCCCGAGGACGAGGCTGTAGACCATCTGCTGGCACTCATTAACAAGGATAGAGAAAAGTAAAGAAGATCATGGAAGGACGAACCATTCGTGAAATGGAGCTCAAGGGCTCCTATCTCGCCGCTGAGACGCGCTATGACGAAGGCGACCGTCTCTACCGGCGCTGTGGAAAGAGCGGCGTGCTGCTGCCACAGATCAGTCTGGGGTTCTGGCATAACTTTGGCGGTGTGGATAGCTACGAGCGAGCACGGGCCATCACCCATTATGCCTTTGACCACGGCATCACCCACTTCGACCTGGCTAACAACTACGGCCCACCCTACGGCTCCGCAGAAGAGACACTAGGCCACCTGATGGACGACGACTTCCGGCCCTACCGCGACGAACTCTTCATCTCGTCAAAGGCCGGCTACGACATGTGGCCCGGTCCTTACGGCAACTGGGGCTCACGCAAGTATCTCATGGCCAGCATCGACCAGAGTCTGCGACGCATGCACCTCGACTATGTCGACCTGTTCTATAGCCACCGCTACGACCCTCACACGCCGTTGGAAGAGACCTTGCAAGCCCTTGTCGACATTGTGCGTCAGGGTAAGGCACTCTATGTGGGCATCTCCAGTTGGCCACTGGAGGCGCTGAAGGTTGCTACGGAGTATCTCCGTGCCCATGACGTGCCACTGCTCATCTATCAAGGCCGCATCAACCTCCTCGACCGTGCGCCAATGGACGAAGGCATTCTGGACTATTGTCATGAGCAGGGCATCGGCTTCATCAGCTTCTCGCCACTGGCACAGGGGCTGCTCACCAACCGCTATCTGCATGGCATCCCCGACGACTCGCGCATGGCGCACCACTCATCACTCTCAGCCGACAAGCTCACACCAGAGCTCCTCACACACCTCCACGAGCTCAACGACACCGCCGCTGCACAAGGCAAGACGCTGGCAGAGTTCGCCCTTTCGTGGGTGCTCCAGCAGGAAGGAGTGACGAGTGTCATCGTTGGGGCAAGTAAGGTGGCACAACTGGAAGATGACTTCAAGACCATCTTCTGCGAATAAGCCCATGCCGTTTCCGGAACGGGAAATGGCTGCTTACGCGTCAGGACGGTTCAGAATTTCCACCGCAACAGCAACACCAATTCGCCCTTGAGGCTCAAAATTTCCACCGCAGCTGCAACTCGACATCAGTCTTGCTGCTGCGGTTTATTTGTTGCAGCCCCGAGGAGATAACGGCACGGTCGAAGTAGTCGGTGGTGCCCACCTTGGCGATGAGCATCAGTTTCTTGCCGATGTCCGCACGGGCCGAGAGTGCATAGCGTATGCCTTCGCCATAGAACGACGGGAAGGAGAACGTGTAGAGCACACCCCGCTCGTAGGTATACACACGCGAGTCGTAGTCGTCGGTATGGAAGTAACCCACAGTTCCATTCACCCGCAGCCAGCGATGATGCCACGAGATGTTCTCGCTGACCATGAAGCCCTTGCTATCATCCGAAGAGGAACTGTCCGACGACTGCTTGCCCGATGGCTGATGACACAGCGCACCATCCACCTGCAGCGTCGACGTCCAGCTTGTGGCCGTATAGCCCAGCGACAGCCGTGCGCGGTGCTCGTTACGCGTGATGAGAGCCGACTTGTCCGCATTGTCGCGCTCACGCTGCCGCCAGCGGTAGCGGGCAAGGAACGTCCACGCCTTCTGCTGCACGGACAGCAGCACGAAGTTGTCCCAGGCATGCGACGACTCCGAGACCATATATTTCGCCCAGGGGAAGTAGGCATAGTCGGTATAGAACATCACGTTGATGCCGCGCCGTGGCTGCCAATTTCCGCCGACGTAGATGCCGCTCTCGTTGCTTACACTGCCACCATCGGCAAAGCTCTCGCTGTAGAGGGAATAGTATTGGTAAGGATAGTATCGCTGCAGTGCCATCAGTGAGAGGTTGCTCAGCAATTGGTAGCTGATGCTGTTGATGGTCGCCACGTGGTTGCAGTCGCCAGTTGCTGTCTCGCCAGCGATGTTCAGTCGGTTGGAGACGTAGCCATAGTCGACGCTCGCATTCCAGAAGCTCTTCCCCCGTGGATACCAATAGCGGAAGAGCGCCTCCTTCGGCTCCAGCTTTCTGTTGTAGGACGCGTGGAAGCCCGTCACGCCCACATGAAAGCCATTGCGGAAATAGTTGATGTTGCCACCCACGAGTGTTGCCTCAGCGTTGCGTCGGCGGTCCATCTCGCTCTGCGTACGGTGGTAGCCGGAGGTGAGGATAGTAGCGATGGATGCCGTGTCCTTGCTCGGTATGGCATCGTCGTTCAGTGAGGCATCCTTGTTCAGCGTAGCATCGATCTTCCGCCATGAGGCAAAGGCGGTGACGTCCAGGCCCTTCGTCAGCGTCACCGTCGCCGCTGCACCTTGCAGATAATTGGCCTCTGAGCGCGAGCTATGGGCAAGGATATGGTTGGTCGACCGGCCAAGGGTCGCTAAGGTGTTTAGCTTTCCGAGACCAAAAGAGTTGTTCAGGATGAGTCCCATGCCGAAGCGCAGACGGTAGCGGCCCACGGCGAGTGTCTTCAAGGCACCCATGTCACGGATGAGCAGATACGCCGAATAATAGTCGTAGCCCGCACGGTTCTTCCCCGCGAAGAACGGCTCACCGGCATCCTGCGAGGCAACGATGCCCGCCTTGATGCGTTGTCCGTAGGTAAAGGTGTAGCGCAGCCAGTGCTTATACTGGTATCCCAGATATCCATCGCGGTCGCCCTCACGCTCGTAGCATGGGATGTTCAGCATGGCGACGAATTCATGCTTGCCATAGCGGCCAATGGAAGATAGGGTAGGGAAGCGGTCGTCCTTCCGCTCCGGTCGGACGGTGATGAAGTGGCTGAGCAGTTGGCGCACATCCCAGTCGATGGACGGGATGAGCATCAGCTCAGCAGTGGTCTGTATGCGGCGGGCGTGGTCACGGTATTCAAGGATGTCCATCACCTGCTGCGATGACAAAAACGGGAGGCGCTCAAGGTCCTCCCGCGTACACGTATTGATGTCTAATGGATTGGCTGCCAGCTCACTGAGCTCTTCGTAGTTCTCCTCCCAACTATGCGACTCCGCATCCTCCAGTTGGCTCATCTGCTCATATTGCTCCTCCCATGTCTTCCCTGTCTGCGCAAAGACTTGTGCAGAGAACAAGAAGCAAAGGATGATGCTTGTCGCCGTCTTCCAGTATTGGTTGAGGAGATTCTTCAGATGAAGCTTCGAGATCTTCAGCATGCCGGGGGCGATGGAGTAGCCCCGTCCGGCGAAGGTCTCCTCGAGGCTGCTATTGGCGATGTCCGTGGCGTCAACGTTTGGCTGATAGGATGGCTTCACATCGATGAGGATGAGCACCTCCCGCAGGAAGCGGATGAGGAGCTGTACGGTGACAAGTAGTCCTGCGACCAAGATGATGCCGCCGAAGACCCGGTAGAACATGTCCGCGCCCGTCAGCAGCACCCATCCACCGCCCGCCACGAACAGCAGACCGATAAGGGCAAAGGCCAGTAGTTTCCATGTGATGGGGTAAACCTTGATGACGTTCTTTTCCATAAGCGTTTATTAATCATCTATCCAGGTAAACAGATACCAGGATGGGTTATCAACGATCAATCATCAGCGCTTTGGCAAACTCCCAGATGACGATGCCCGCCGTCGTAGAGACATTGAGGCTGTGCTTCGTTCCAAACTGCGGTATCTCCAGGCAGCCGTCGCTCATGTCGACGACGCTCTGCTTCACACCCTTCACTTCGTTGCCAAAGATGACGGCATAAAGGAGTGGAGCAGGGGTATCGGCACCCTGCTCTACAGGAGAGGTGCCGTGGGTGAGGCTTGTGCTTAGCTCCTGCAGCTTCGTCGACCCCTCCACCTGCTCCACACTGTAGACGAAGGCGCCCTGCCGGTGGAGCTCCTCCACGGCATCCTCCGTCCGCTGGAAGTAGCGCCAGTCGACGCTGTCCTCGCCGCCGAGGGCCGTCTTGTGTATCTCCGCATTGGGTGGTGTAGCGGTGATGCCGCAGAGGTAGACCGCCTCGACACGGAAGGCGTCCGAGGAGCGGAACACCGCACCGACATTATAGAGGCTCCGCACATCGTCGAGGACGACGATGAGCGGCAATTTCCGCGCCTCTTTGAACTCTTCAACGGAGAGGCGGTGCATCTCGATGGTTCGCAGCTTTCGCATGGTTATCGCATATTTCTCCGACATGGATGTCGGAGCACAGAACTAGATGGATGTCGGAGTACAGAACTACTTCACGCTGTAGGCCAGGGCGTACGCCTTGATCTGCTTCACCATCGCCAGCAGACCGTTGGATCGGGTGGGGGAGAGATGGTCGTGCAGGCCTATGCGGTCGATGAAGTAGAGATCCGCGTCAAGGATCTCCTTCGGCGTATGTCCGCTGAGCACCTGTATGAGCAACGCGATGATGCCCTTCACGATGAGGGCATCGCTGTCGGCGGTGAAGACGAGCTTCCCGTCGACAAAGTCGCACTGTAGCCACACGCGGCTCTGGCAGCCGTCGATGAGGTTCTGCTCCGTCTTGTATTTCTCGTTGAGGATCTGCAGGTCGTTGCCCAAGTCGATGAGCATCTGGTAGCGGTCCATCCAGTCGTCGAAGTCTGCAAACTCGGCAATGACTTCGTCTTGTGCTTCGTTAATTGTCATGATTCTAATCCTCGTTATTGGTAACTTTGTCCAATCTAAATACTTTATCTCTTTCCCTGACCTTCCCCGGCACCGGCACGCTGACGCGCAAGCCCTGCACGGCATGGTCTATCTTGCCGTTGTCGTCATGTATCTCCGTGACGGTGACCCACATCGCGCCGGTGGTGTTGCCCGTGATGAGGAGCTTGTCGCCTACATGGAAGTCGGTGGCTTCCACGGCAATCTCGCCCACGCCAAGACGGGAGAAGTACTTCGTCACCTTGCCCACGAGCACCTTCCGCTCCGTGGCCAGCGAGCCATAGTGTTTGTTCCATTCGCCGAGCGTCTGGCTCTGGTAGTAGCCGTCCCAGAAGCCACGGTTGAAGACCGTTGCCAATCGTTCGTCCCATGCATCCTTCTTCTCCTCGGTAAAGGTGCCGTCGAGGACGCTGCGGATGGCCTCCTTGTAGCACGTCACCGTGGTGTAGACATACTCTGGTCCGCGTGCACGACCCTCAATCTTGAACACCCTGACGCCCGCCTTCATCATCTTGTCGATGAAACGGATGGTCTTCAGGTCCTTCGGGCTCATGATGTATTTATTGTCAATCTCGAGCTGGTTGCCTGTTTCATTGTCCGTCACGGTGTACGATCGCCGGCATATCTGCACGCACTCGCCGCGGTTGGCGGAGCGGTTAGCATTGGCAAGGCTCATATAGCACTTCCCTGACACCGCCATGCACAGCGCGCCGTGACAGAACATCTCGATACGGATCTGCTGACCACGAGGCCCACAGATGTTCTGCCGCTCAATCTCCTCATGGATATGCGTCACCTGCGTCATGTTCAGCTCACGTGCCAGGACGCTGACGTCGGCAAAGCGAGCGTAGAACTTCAGCGCCTCTACATTACTTATATTAAGCTGTGTCGAGAGGTGCACCTCCACGCCCACCTCATTACAATAGCTCATCACCGCTACGTCCGAAGCGATGACGGCGGTGATGCCAGCCTCCTTAGCGGCGTCGATGATGGTGCGCATCGTCTCGAGGTCATCGTCGTAGATGATGGTGTTCACCGTGAGATAGGTTTTGATATGGTGGGCGTTGCAGGTCTCGGCAATCTCATGCAGATCGTTGATGTCGAAGTGGTTGGCACTGTGCGACCGCATGTTCAACTGTCCGATGCCGAAGTAGACCGAGTCGGCGCCGGCCTGTATGGCTGCCGCCAGCGACTCCCGCGAGCCCACAGGGGCCATGATCTCAAAATCTTCTAGTTTTGCATTCATGGTGCAAAGATACTATCTTTAATTCAAAATTCATAATTCATAATTCAAAATTAAAAGGCAATGTTTCCATTATTTATGATTAAAGCCGTAACTTTGCAATATCATGAAGAATCCGCTTATACTAGGTTTAAGCATCCTTATGCTAGCCTCCTGCGGCCGACATGCGCCGAAGGAGCAGCCGGCAGCGCCACGGGAGTTCATCAACGACAATGTTGTCCGCACCACCCCCGTGCGCGACCAGGGCCGTAGCCCGCTCTGCTGGGCCTACGCCATGGCCGCAACCATCGAGAGCGAGCACCTGATGCAGGGCGATTCCGTGACGCTCTCCACCGACTATCTAGCACGGCTGCTGCTGCGTGATGCCGCTCGCCGCGCGTTTCTCTCCCGTGGCGAGCAACCCGTGTCGCTGCGCGGCATGATGACAATGACCACCGACCTTATGGCACAGTACGGCATCGTGCCGTTGGACACCTACGACAACCTCGAAGGCGTCAACTACACCTCGCTGGCAAAGAAGGCCCAGAGCATCGCCCGCGCCGCGACGACCCTCACCCGTCTGGACCAGCGCCTCGCCGACGTCATGGACGAGAACATCGGCTACCTGCCGCGCCTGGTGGCGATGCTCGGCATGACCTACACGCCCCGCCAGTTTGCCGAGAGCGTCTGTCTGCCCGGCGAATACGATGCTCTGACGAGTTTCACGCACCATCCGTTCTACCAGCCGTTCGTCCTCGAGACACCCGACAACCAGCTCCGCGACCGCTTCCTCAACATCCCCATCGACACGCTGATGCACCGCGTCGTCCGTGCGCTACGCCAGGGACATCCCGTCTGCTGGGAGGGCGACATCAGCGAGCCGGGCTTCGACTGGCCCCGTGGCCGTGCCACGCTCCCCGCCGACCGCGATAGCCATCACCGTTCTCTCTCCCGTCCAGCCACGAACAAGGCAGCCGTCACCCAGCAGCAGCGCCAGCGCGCCTTCGAGCGCCGCCTGACCACTGACGACCACTGCCTGGAGCTCTGTGGCCTCGCCCACGACCGCGACGGCCGCCCGTTCTTCCTCGCAAAGAACTCCTGGGGCCGCACGAACCGCTACGGCGGCTTCATCTACCTCAGCTATAATTACGTCAAAATGAAAACTATTGCCGTTTGCATCCCCCGTTCTGCAAAATAATTGTTACCTTTGCACTTCAAGAAGATAAAATTACAACAATGGGAAAAGTAATATTGACAGGTGACCGCCCCACGGGCAAGCTCCACCTGGGACACTATGTAGGCAGTCTGCGCCGTCGTGTGCAGCTCCAGAACGCGGGCGACTTCGACCGCATGTTCGTCTTCATGGCCGATGTGCAAGCCCTCACCGACAATGCCGACAACCCCGAGAAGATCCGCCAGAACATCGTTGAGGTGGCGCTCGACTATCTCTCCGCCGGCCTTGACCCGGAGAAGTGCACCATCTTCATCCAGAGCTGCATCCCCGAGCTCACCGAGCTCACGACCTACCTGATGAACATCATCACCGTCAGCCGTGTGCAGCGCAACCCCACTGTGAAGACGGAGATCAAGATGCGCAACTTTGAGGCCAACATCCCCCTCGGCTTCTTCTGCTATCCCGTCTCGCAGGCCGCCGACATCACGCTCTTCAAGGCCACGACGGTGCCCGCCGGCGAAGACCAGGAGCCGATGCTTGAGGTCACGCGCGAGCTCGTCAACCGTTTCAACCAGATCTATGCTCCTGTCCTCGTCGAGCCACAGATCCTCCTGCCAGAGAACGCTGCCCAGCGCCGTCTGCCCGGCACCGATGGCAAGGAGAAGATGAGCAAGAGCCTCGGCAACTGCATCTACCTCAGCGACGACGCCGACACAGTGTGGAAGAAGGTGAAGAGTATGTACACCGACCCCACGCACCTCAACGTCGCCGACCCCGGACACGTAGAGGGCAACGCCGTCTTCACCTATCTCGACGCGTTCTCCACCGATCAGGACTTCCAGGACTTCTGGCCCGAGTTCCAGAACCTCGACGAGCTCAAAGCAGCCTACACTGCCGGCGGCATTGGCGACATGAAGTGCAAGAAGCTCCTCAACAATGTCATCAACCGCATGCTCGACCCCATCCGCCAGCGCCGCGCGGAGCTGGAGAAGGACATCCCCGAGATCTTCAACATCCTAAAGAAAGGCACGGAGAAGGCCCGCGAAGTCGGCGCGCAGACCATGGACGAGGTGCGTCGCGCCATGCGCATCGACTACTTCGATGACGCAGCCCTCATCCAGCAGCAACAAGAAAAGTTCAACCAACAATAGAAATAGATTGCACTCCCAGCGGGGAGGCACGTGTTCTGCCATACGCAGGACTCAACGAAGAAAGCGCAGCACCTAGCCCTCGCAAAAGGCTATCTGCTGCGCTTTTTTATCTCTTTCGACTTGGAAAGCCGAAACACGGTGACCGAGTTCACCCCGCCAAAATGGGGCTTCTTAATGGGGTTACTAGCCCTTCAGGTCCTGCTGGATGGTGTTGCAAAACTGGGCGGCGATATCAAGCATATCCTGCTCCAGATAGGGGCAGGCCTGGGCATATAGCTTCTCCGGCACACGGTAGTAGGCCTCTGCGATGCTGCCGGCGATGGCCGCCTTCGTGTCCGTGTCGCCCCGCGCCATGACGGCTTTACGGATGCAGTCCTCAAAGCTCTCGCTGTCGAGGAAGCAACGGATGGCCCAGGGCACCGTCTCCTGACAGGAGGCATCGAAGTGTCCCTCGGCACCAATCTTATAGATGTCGCGCATCGGTGGCATGACATATCCGAAATTGCGCGTTATGGCGCCTTCCAGCTCCTCCTTTGTCATGCGGCAGGTACGTAGCCAGTAGATGACCGCAGCGACGCACTGTGCGCCTCTGATGGCCTCCTTGTGCATGTGGCTGCACATCGCCGAGAGCTTCGCCTGGCGCAGCACCTCATGATAGTCGTCGAAGAGCCAGCCCACAGCTGAGACACGCATCGCCGCGCCGTTGCCCCACGAGTTGTGCGGCTTGGGGTTGGGGTCAGCGAGCCACTAGGAGAAGAAGCCGCCGTAGGCGCCCTTCGGATTGGGGTAGCGGTTGCCCCAGTCGTGCAGCGCGTCCTTATAGTCGCGGTGGTTGAGGATGGCATCGGCCACAGCAATGGTCATGATGGTGTCGTCGGTATAGTCGCAGCGCGGCTTGTCCATGAAAAACTCGAACTTATCCTCGGGCGTTTCATCAAATTCGAAACGCGATCCTACAATGTCTCCTATGATGGCTCCGAACATAGCGTATTAGTTGATGGTTGATAGGGTAGGGGTGATTGGTACTTCCACCGGGAATCGAACCCGGATCAAAGGTTTAGGAAACCTCCGTTCTATCCATTGAACTATAGAAGCCTAGATAACCGCTCACCGCGAAGGGTGAGCGGCTCTATATTAATAAGGTGAGGTCTTATGCCTTAGCAGGAACCACCTCAGCGTCACCCTCTTCCTTGCGACGGTCGCGGATGGTCTTACCCATGACGAGGTAGGCAATCGGCGAAGCGATGAAGATGGACGACAGGGTACCGATGATGACACCGATGATCATGGCGAACGTGAAGCTACGGATACTTGCACCACCGAGGATGAAGATGGCGAGCAGCACGATGAGCGTCGTGATGGAGGTGTTGATGGTACGTGCGAGGGTCTGGTTGATAGAGTCGTTGAACAGCTTCTGCTGGTCAGTACGGCTGAGGAGTCCCTTGCGGTTGCGGAGGTTCTCACGGATACGGTCGAACACCACCACAGAGTCGTTCACATCATATCCGATCACCGTCAGGATAGCACCGATGAACGTCTGGTCGATCTCAAGCGAGAAGCCGATCCAGCCGTAGCAGAGCGAGAAGAATCCGATGACGATCGTCGTGTCGAGGATCAAGCCGGCAATGGCACCACAGGAGAATCCGAGGTTGCGGAAGCGGACGAAGATGTAGATGAAGATGAAGATGATGGCGAGGAAGACGCTCTTGATGGCGCCCCATGTGATGTCCTTAGCCACCGACGGACCCACCTTCGAGGAGCTGATAATCGATCCGCCCTCACGCACATCCGGGTTCTTGAAGTTCGCCATGCTGGACTGTGTGACGAAGCCGCCGGCCTTCAGCTTGTTGTAGAGCTGTGTCTCGATGCGGTCATCCTCCAGCGGGTCGTTGGAGTCGATGTTGTAGTTGGTCGACACACGGATGGTCTTGCCGTCGGTACCGATAGCGATGACGGACGTCGTAGCAAGCTTGCCCTTATCCTTGCCCACAGTGTTGGTGAAGGCATTCTCGAGCACGCCACGCACCTGCTCCACCTGTACAGGCTTAGCAAGGCCCACGACATAGTTACGACCACCGGTGAAGTCGATGCTCTGGCTCAGGCCACGCGTAGCGAAGCTGATGACGCAGATGAGGATGGCGACACCCCAAACGGTGAACGATACCTTGTAGGCGCTCATGAACTTGTAGTTCGTGCCCTGCATGAGGTTGCGCGACCACGGTGTCCAGAACTTCAGGTTCAGCCACTTGCCCTTGTTCACCTGGTGGTTGTAGACCAGACGGGTGACATAGACGGCGGTGAATACGTTACAGCAGATACCGATGATCCAGGTCGTAGCGAAGCCCTGGATAGGACCTGTACCGAAGATGTAGAGGATGATACCCGTGATGAGAGAGGTGAGGTTGGAGTCGATGATGGCCGAGAAGGCGTTGGAGAAACCGGCATCGATGGCCTGCTTCATACCCTTACCGGCGAAAAGCTCCTCCTTGATACGCTCATAGACGAGCACGTTGGCGTCAACACCCGTACCGAGCGAGAGCACCATACCGGCGATACCCGACATGGTCAGGGCAGCCTGGAACGACGTCAGGATACCGAGCGTGAAGAACACGTTGAGCACCAGTGCGCCGACAGCGATGAAGCCCGGGATGATGTTGTAAATGCAGAGCATGAAGATGATGAGCAGGATGAAGGCGATGATGAACGACACGATACCCTGCTGGATGGACTGTGCACCGAGCGTAGGACCGACAACCTCCTCCTGCACGATGTGAGCGGGAGCGGGCATACGACCTGACTTCAGAGTGTTGGCGAGGTCCTTTGTATCCTGGATGGTGAAGTTACCGGAGATGGAGCTCTGTCCACCGTCGATCTCACTGTTCACACGGGGAGCGGAGTAGACCACACCGTCGAGGACGATGGCGATGGCCTTGCCGATGTTGGCCTTGGTGAGCTCGGCCCACTCACGGGCACCCTCAGAGTTCATTGTCATACTCACCTCGGGCTGACCGGTAATATTGCTGAACTCATCCTTGGCATCTGTCACGACGTCGCCCTCCAGCGGTGCACGGCCGTTAGGCGTGGTGACCTTCAGGGCATGCAGCTCGAAGATGGTCTTGTTGTTCTGGATGACATCGGATGGCTTAGCACTCCAGAGGAGCTTCATGTCGGTGGGAAGCACCTGCTTAGCCACAGGACCATAGATGATCTTGTTGATGGCAGCGGTGTCGCGCACGCTGGCATAGCCGACGGTGCTCAGACCCTGGCCCTGCACCTGCAGCATGGCGAGCAGCGGATGGAGCTTCTTGGCCTGTGCGAGCTGGTCGTCAGGTGTGGTCTTGATGTCTTCCTTCTTGCCCTTGTTGAGCTGGAACTTCGGCTGAGCCTTCTTCGTCTCGGCCTTGGCTACCTCCTTGGTCTCGGCAGCAGTGCTGTCCTTCTGTGCAGTAGCGGTGTCCTGGTCGCCTTTGGCGAGGCGCTGGTCGAGCTGCTGAAGGTAGGGCACAGCCTCCTGAGCGTTGTAGGTCTCCCAGAACTCGAGGTTGGCCGAGCCCTGCAGGAGCTTACGCATACGCTCGGGCTCACGGATACCCGGCATCTCCACCATGATGCGGCCCTCGGCACCCTGAATCTTCTGGATGTTCGGCTGGACGACACCAAACTGGTCGATACGCGTACGTACCACGTTGAATGAGTTGTCGATGGCGTTGCCGACCTCGGTGCGGAGCACCTTCTCCACGTCAGCGTCGCTGCTCGTGGGGCTCACCTTGCCCTGGAGCTCGCTGGTGGCGAAGATCTCAGCCAGCTTGTGGCCGGGGGCATTCTTCTGATAAGCCTTGATGAAGAGGCTGATGAAGTCGCCCTGAGTAGCTTCCTGCTCAGCGCGTGCCTCACTCATTGACTTTACGAAAGCCGGATCCTGCTTGTGATCCGCGAGGTTCTCAACGACGTCAGGCACGGAGATCTCCAGGATGACGTTCATACCGCCCTTCAGGTCCAGACCCAGTCCGATCTGCGTCTCGAGACACTTCTGATAGTCGTAGATGCCCAGATACTTCACAGAATCCTTATAGTTCTGCTGTGCAACGGGATCCTTCAGCTTGGTTGCCTGTCCGTCATAATAGCGCGTGGCGAACGAGAACGACAAATAGAAGATGCTTGCAAGCGTCAGTAGGACGGCGGTTACAATTACAATTCCTTTGTTTTGCATTTTGTTAGTAATATTTGTTTTATTTCTATATTTGCGCTATAAGTCGTGCAAAGTTACCACTTTTTTCAGAGTTGGGGAAAACTTTTACCCCCTTTTTTGCCTTTTCCCTATATAAAAGGTGTTTTAATCCAGCAAAAGACGGGGAAATGGTCACTAATCTTGACACTGTTGTCCACTGTGCAGCGATAGGGCTTGCTGTCGTCGGAGCAGAGGATGTTGTCGATGCGCACGTTGATATGGTTTTGGCGGAAGCTCCAACCGAAGCCACGGCCGGAGGCGACGAAGCAGTCGGTGAGGTGCTCTGTGAGGCGTGTGTGGGAGTAGGCAATGGGGCTCTCGTTGAAGTCGCCGCAGACGATGACGCTCTTCCCGTCACGGTTGTGGGCGATGTAGCGGGCCACGGCGTCGACCTGCGGGCCCCGCAGACGTGAGGCGACGGCAAGCTTGTTGATGAGCAGGGAGGAACTGACGCGGGCACTGTCCTTCGTGAGTTTGCCGTCGATCATGTTTCGGAAGTTGTTCTTCTCCGTGGGGTTGATGCGGTTGCTCTGGAAGTGGTTGTTCACCAGGAGCAGGCAATGGCCGTGGATGTTGATGTTGTAGGCACAACTGACGTTGCCCTCGTTGGCGGTGGTGTAGGGGATGACCTCCTTGCTGGCGATGGGGTAGCGGCTGTAGACGATGATGATCTCGCCGTTGGCCTTCTGGCGGTCGTGGCTACTGTAGGGGTAGCGGGGACGGAGGAAGGCCGTGATGGAGTCTATGGCGTTCTCCGGTACCGTCGCCTCCTGCAGGCAGACGATGTCGGCCTGACTGTCATAGATATACTTTACGGCAGGGTTCTCCGCCGCGGGGAGGATGGCAAACTCGTAGTTGAAGTCGCACACATTGAACGTGAGGACCTTCAGCGCTCCCCTGGGCGGTGCCTCGTCAGCGTTCAATGGGCAATAGTCACGAACGGGGATGTAGCACACCAGAAACGTCAAGAAGGGTATCACGACATAGCGGAACTTCACGAACACCCAGAAGATGAGGAACGCCAGATTGATGACGATGAAGAGCGGAAAGGCCAAGCCTGCATTGGCCAGCATTGGGAAATGAGCGGGATCAAGGTGCCCGACATATCCAATGAGAACCATGAGGACGCTCGTAGCGATGTTGGCGCCAGCGATGGTCTGTAGGGTGAACTTCTGCAGTTTGTGGAACATGCTTATTCTCTCTTTGGCAAGAGGTCACTTATTTCTTGCTCTGGTCGAAGAGTTTCTGCTTCTCCTCACGGCTGAGGCTGTCGTAGCCACTCTTGCGGATCTTGTCGAGGATGCGGTCAATCTCTTCCTGATCGGCTTGCTGACGGGCATTATAGTCCCAGTCGGGGTTGCCAGTAGTCGTCTGCGAGCCTCTGGAGGACGAACCACGCTGGCTGTGAGCACGCTTGTAGTTGCGCTGCTCCCAGTTGGCCCGCAGGTTGTTGAAGAACCGTTTACCGCCATCGATGCTATCCAGTCCGGCATAGGGGTGCTTCATCCAGTAGCGGATGAGGAAGAAGCCGAAGAGCATACCGCCCAGATGGGCCATGTGCGCCACGCCGTCGCCGGTGCCCAGACCGGAGAAGAACTCCACGACGATGGAGCCGATGACCATCCACTTTGCCTTGATGGGGATGGGGATGGGGATGATGAACATCCGCTCCTCGGGGAACATCATGCCGAAGGCGAGCAACAACGAGTATATCGCTCCGGAGGCTCCAACTGTTGTCCAGAGGTTGAGATAGTCGCCCACGCTGATGACCGCCGTGCCGGTGTTGACGCTGCTGTAGCCGCCAAGGTCCATGGAAGCATACTGGACATACTGTGCCACCTCCTGGCAGAGGCCGGCGCCGATGCCGCAGAATATGTAATAAAAAAGAAAACGCTTCGATCCCCACGTCTGTTCCACCACCGCACCAAACATCCATAGCATAAACATGTTGAGCAGGAGGTGTGTCCACCCGCCATGCATGAACATGTAGGTGAATAGCTGGTAGAGGTGGAAGTCGGACGCCATGAAGAAGTGCAAGCCACAGATGTTATTCAAGTCGAAGCCCATCGTCTGCCCGAAAGCGAGAGCCGCCAGGAAGCAGAGGACATTAATGATGAGCAGATTCTTCGTGACCGTAGGTATTCTGAACATGATTTCTGAAAGTTTTCCTTATCTGAACAATTAACGTTATAACTGTTGCAAAAGTACGAAAAAAGAACGTCAATTCGACCAAAAAAGCCCTAAGAAGTAGAAATTTTCAGCAATTCCATCATTTTTTTGCGCTTTTTGTTTGTTGTATCAAAGGAATGTCCTATATTTGCCACACAAACAATCCCCTACGCACTAATATCTTAATAAATAAATTAATAAGTTATGAACAAGACAGATTTAGTAAAGAAGATTGCCGCAGCAGCAGGCATCTCCGCTGAAAAGGCCAAAGTAGCAGTTGACGCAGCAACAAGTGCCATTAAGGAAGCCGTTGTTGCAGGTGAGAAAGTACAACTCATTGGCTTTGGCACATTCGCACTGAAAGAGCGTCCCGCTCGCCAGGGTGTGAATCCGCAAACAGGTGCTAAGATTGAGATTCCTGCCAAGAAGGTGGTGAAGTTCAATGCTGGCGCAGAGTTTGAAGAGGCTTTGAACAAATAATGTAAATATTATTAATCCCTACTGCGCTATATGAGGGTAGGGATTAATAAAACAAATCCCCATCTCTCCTCAGCGGGAGATGGGGATTTGTGTTTCCTGAAACAAATCTTTTCCTAAACCTTAACTAACTAATAACCTAAATCGAAAACTATAAAATTAATCCTAAACCTAAAAACTAAAAACCTATATGAAACAATCTACTAACCTTAAACCTATTGAACTGTTGTCATTGGAATCACTTCTCACGAGGTGCTTTATTTCCTTTTGACACTGCAAAGGTAGTAAGACTTTAGTAATCTCGCAAGACTTTAGTGTCACTTTTACATTCCTTAAGACCTTTTCTTGACTTACGTCAACGTATTGTGTGCGCACACATCAGCCTCTTACTACTTCACCCGGGAGGTGATGTTGTTGCGGATGCCCTTCATTCCGGAGCAGAAAGCCTTAGCGGAACCAAACTTCAGATGCATGTCGAGGCGGATAGGGATGTGGTTGCTGTCGTCGCTGATGAAGAAGTCGACGATCTTCTTGAAGCCCTTGCCATGCTCGTTCTCCATGTAGGCGAGCTTCAGGCAACGATAGGTATGTCCATCGTCAGCCTTGATGTTCTGCTTGCCTTGGTACTTGATCTTTGCGGGATACTCGCTGTTGCCGTCGACGATGCGGAAGTTGACGTCATAGCCCTTGGCCCAGCCAGTGGGGTTGAACGACCGTGCCCGGAGGAAGATGCTCATCATGTCGTATACACAATAGTTGTAGACGTGCTTCTCCCACGAGTGTGTGCCGTTGGTATGCTTGCGGTGCTGCTTCACCTGACAGCGGCCTCCGGGGTAGGAGTAGAACACCTCGTCGACGTTGCGGCGCTTGCCCTCATAGGCGCCCTTGCGGTAATAGAGCGGTACAAGGTCCAGCGTGTTGTAGCAGAGAAGAGTGTCGCGCATGATGAAAAACTTGTCCGCCTTCTGGCTCGTGCGTGTGATCAAGCTGCCTTTGTAGGCTGGCTGTCCGTCGTAATGGGTCTTCACGGTGTTGAAACTTGCGCTTCCCACCTTCACCCAGACGAACTGCCAGTTGAAGTAAAGATTATAGGAGAGGTACTCCCCTGTCGAGAATGCCGTATTGTGGAACGGACATTGCGCTGATGCCGCAGTGGCTGTGAGCATCAGCATCATGGTAACGATATATGCTTTTAAGGATCTCATACTGTTGATAATGTAAACATTAGTCCCAAGATACATTGATCAAGTCCCCGCAAGTGTCACACTTTCGGGATATATTCTATTCCGAGCTTCTTGGCCCGGTCGAGGTTACGATGCTGTAGCACCTTCTTTTTCTTCGAGTCCTTTTGCTTGACGAGGGCCGCCGGCTTCTGATTGTAGAGTGGCCGTGCCGTGAAGTTCCATGTCACGGGCAGGTCCCACTTCGCCCGACACTCGAGCTGTTCGGGGTAATAGTAGACCTCCTCCGGTTGTCGGTGCGCGTCATAGTCGCCCGTATCCCACTGCCGGTTGCCATTGGCATCGATGTAAGCCCTAAGGAAATACTTTCCCGCCTTGATGTAGAAGAACTCCGCCTGTCCATTGTCGGTGTATACCTCCTTGACCAGTTTGCCGGAGGCGTCGATGACTTGCGCCATGACATGCTTGCCATCTGTGCCGGGCATGCTGACGATGATGGTGGCATACTCGCTGAGCGCACGGACCTTCAAGCCTTGCTTGACCTTGTCCGCCACCAGTCCATAGATGTTCGATATAGCGGCACTGTCTATCTCCAGGCTATACTCCATCTCCGGTCGCCATGCCGCCTTGAGGCGATAGCTCTCGCCATTGATGCGCTGGAGCTCATAGCGCTCATTGTACCATAGCGTGTCGCCCTTGGGATGAGAGTATAGATGCACCGCTGCGGTGTCGATGTCGTTGATGGGCATCGTGGCGGAGATGGTCACATTCTCGTCCGGATCCATGTCGCCACGCGGCGTGATGTTGAGCTTCAGGGGCTCGATGGGCATGATGGAGTCGATGGGCTCTCCCTTCTTTGCCTTCTTCTTCTCGCCCTTCAGCCATGTCTCATATTTCTTTTGCTGATCCTTGAGGCGTTTGGCGTAGGGTGTCTTGGCTAGGATATTGATTGTGTCCACCTGCTGCTGCAGGATGCCGAGGGTGTCCGTGATGTGGTGATGCAGGGCTATGGACAGCGTGTCCTGGTTGATGAGCGTGGTGTCACGCAGCCAGTAGGTGATGGTGTCCTTCTTCGCCGATGGCTCAATGACGAAGGCGTTGTCGGCATTGAAGTTCAGACCATGGATCTCCGGCAGGATGCTGTCGCCGTAGGTATAGAAGATGGTGAAGTGGTCCGCGTCCTTTCGTTCGGCCTTGATAAAGTATCTGTCGGTGACCACCTCGTTGAACGCCCTGAGACAGATGTCGTCGGGCAGGAAGTGGGTGTAGTGCACCCGCTCGATGGAGGCGATGTGGAGCGAGTCGGTCCACGTCGTATCCTGCCGGATGTCCGGCTTGCAGGTAGGTTCGATGCGCTGGTCGTCGAAGGCGATCATCTCGCTCTTTTGGTTGAACATGTAGTTGCCATCGGCATCCTTCAGCGCCACGGCACGATAGTATCCCGGCGCTATGCCCTTGATGACATAGTGTCCGGAGGCATCGGTACGGGCGATGCGCATCATCGGCTGGGTGTGGAACACCGAGTCCTCACTGGTGCCATAGAGTCCGACGAGGATGCCTGCCACGGGCTCCAGGTCCTCGGCGCTGAGCACATAGCCCGACACCTCCAGTGTGTCGATGTGGTCGCCGGTGGAGAAACTATAGGTGTAGTTGCCCAGTGGGTTGCCCTCGTTGTTGTCCTTGATGGCGTCGGAGAAGTCGATGGTGTAAGTGGTGTTCGGTATCAGCGAGTCGATAAGGTTGATGTTGATGCGCTGTCCCTGACCCTTGATCTCTGGCGGCTCCATCTGTGGTGGGGAGATGACGACATTCTCCGTGGCATTCTCGATGGTGACATACTCATCAAAGAAGATGCTGATGCGCTTCTTCGTGACGTTGATGCCCTTGTCTTCGGGTGATGCTCCGATGACCTTTGGTGGCGTCTCGTCGTACCATCCGCCATCGGGCTGCCCCATCTTCGCACAGGAAGAGAGCAGACACAAAAAGGCGCTAACGAATATTATGATTTTATTAACCTTCATGAGCAAAGAGTGTTGTATCACGACACACTAGTCAGCCTTGTTCAGATCCAGCATCTCGTCGATGTTCTTCCGGGAGTTGGAGAGGCGCGGAATCTTATGCTGTCCGCCAAGCTTACCCTTCGCCTTGAGCCAGTCATCGAAGAGTCCCGTGCGAGCCTTGACAATCTCCAGATGCTGAAGCGTGATGTTGTGGGAGCGCTTGGCCTCATAGTCGGAGTTGATCTCCTGCAGCCGCTCGTCGAGGAGGTCGGCGAAGTGCTGGAGGTCGTCGGGGTCCTTGGCAAACTCGATGAGCCACTGATGGCGGCACTTCGCATTCTCGTCCATGTAGACCGGTGCAGCGGTGTACTCCTTCACCTGTGCACCCGTCTTCTCGCAGGCATACTGCAGTCCCTTCTCGGCATTGTCCATGATGAGTTCCTCGCCGAAGGCATTGATGAAATACTTTGTACGGCCGGTGATGATGAACTTATACGGCCGCTTCGAGGTGAACTGCACCGTGTCGCCGATGAGGTAGCGCCACAGGCCGCAGCTGGTCGTGATGACCATGGCGTAGTTCTTTCCGAGCTCCACGTCCTCCAACGGCACGACGGGAGCGTCGTCCTCGCCAAACTTATCCATGGGGATAAACTCGTAGAAGACATCGTAGTCGAGCATGAGGAGCATCGACGGATCCGCCGGATCGTTCTGCACACCGAAGAATCCTTCGGAGGCATTGTAGGTCTCCATGTAGTGCATACGCGGCGAGGTGATGAGCTGCGTATACTGCTCCCGATAGGGCGTGAAGGCGATGCCGCCATGAAAGAACACTTCGATGTTCGGCCACACCTCTTCAAGGTGCTGCTTACCGGAGATCTCCATCACGCGCACCAGGACGCTGAGCATCCACGACGGCACGCCAGAGATGTTGGTCACATTCTTCTTCATGCACTCGCGTGCGATGCGGTCGCGCTTCACCTCAAAGTCGGAGAGCAGCGCCGTCTGCTTCTTCGGCACGCGGAAGTGGTTGGCCAGGGGGTTGATGTTCTCGATGAGGATGGCACTGAGGTCGCCTACGAGTGACCCGGCTACATTATAATTAGGTGAGTGGCTGCCGCCGAGGATGAGCGACTTGCCGTCGAAGATGCGGCTGTCGGGGTTGTTGCGCAGATAGAACGCCACACAGTCGCGAGGACCCATATAATGAATATGGTGTAGTCCTTCCGATGATACGGGGATGAACTTCGACTTGTCGTTGGTTGTTCCCGACGACTTCGCGTACCATTTCACCAGCCCTGGCCACAGGACGTTCTGCTCGCCATGGCGCATGCGGTCGATGTCGCCCTTGAGTTCCTCGTAGGTGTTCACCGGGATGTTCTTGGCAAAGTCGTCGTAGCCACGGAAGCTATCCATGAGGTGGTTGCGGCCGTATTCCGTGCTTTTGCCTCGTTCGATGAGTCGCTTCAGCACTGCCTGCTGCAGTGCCTCCGGTTGTGTGGCATGCTGTTCAAGCTCGCGGAGGCGGGGCAGGAACAGTTTGCTCGCTATCTTTGTTAAACCCATATCTTGCGCATAATATCAGTTTTCGTGGCAAAATTACTGATTATCCGTGACAATGGGGAATAATTTAGGTATTTTAATATTATAGCAATCCTTTCCAAGCCCTCCCAAAGGGAGGGATGTATAAATGCAAAAGAGCCATTCCTTGGGGTAATACCAACGAATAGCTCTTTATGTAATCCACATCCCTCCCTTTGGGAGGGCTTGGGTAGGATTTCTGGCTATTTTGCTTCCTCGAACGCCGCTTGCTCTGCCGTAGCGATGATTTCCTCGCGGCTCTTGTCGCCGGCCGAGATGTCACTCAAGTCAAATTCGTCCTGCTCCACCTTTTCTACCGTTTCAGCATCTGCTTCATGCTGTTCCTCAGCAGCACTCTCCTGCTCGGTGTAGACACGCTCACGGAAGGCTGTCTGGTGCTTCGGCTCAAGGGCGTCGCTGGCCTCTGTCGTCGTCATGAACGCCTGCGTCTCGTCGGTGTTGGGGATGGCCTCGACGGGTTCCTCCTCCATCTTCGTGCGGTTGCCCTTGGCGGCAAACACCTCGTCGATGAACTGCGGCTTCTTCTTCAGCTGGTCGAGAGTCTCCTTGGATGCCTTTTGCTGGCTCTCCTTCTTCGAGAAGCCGTCGCCGCGGCACCCTTCGATGCCCTCGAGCATCACCACATACGAGAAGACGGGGCTGCCATTCTTGTCCTTTCCTTGCGAGAGAAGCTTGAACTCCAGCTTCACACGGTTCTTCTGGCTCCACTCGATGAGCTTACTCTTGAAGTTCACCTCCTTGTAGGCGACCTTGTCGATGTTGATCATCTGTGAGAGGATGCGCTTTTTCAAGAACGTCATGCATGCGTCGTAGCCGCGGTCGAGATACATCGCGCCGACGATGGCCTCAAAGGCATTGCCGCCCATATAGCTGTTGTGGGAGGCGGTGTGGCCACTGGAGAGGATCAAGGAGTTGATGCCCATCTCCTGCGCCAGCTTGTTGAGGGTGTCGCGCTGCACGAGTTTCGACCGTGTGTTCGTCAGGAACCCTTCACGCTTGCCGGGAAAGTGGTGATAGACAATGTCGCCCACGGCAGCGTCAAGGATCGCATCGCCCAGAAACTCCAGCCGCTCATTGTTGACCGGTTTGCCTTTCTTGTTGCGGTGCATGACGCTCTTGTGCATCAGCGCCAGCTTGTAGTAGCTGATGTCGTGTGGATAGAAGCCGATGATGTCACGCAGAGAAGAATAAAGCTCCTTGTCCTTACGGAACGGGAGCCTTATTCTGTCAATGATGTTATTCAACATGAACGCTGTGTTATTCAGCATACTTCTTGAAGATTACGCAGCAGTTGTGCCCACCGAAGCCGAAGGTGTTGCTCAGTGCGGCGCGCACCTCGCGCTTTTGTGCCTTGTTGAAAGTGAAGTTCATGTTGTAGTCGAGGTCGGGATCGTCGTCACCATCAACGTGGTTGATGGTCGGTGGAACGATGTCGTTCTTCACCGAGAGGACGCAGACCATGCCCTCCACAGCGCCGGCGGCACCCAGCAGGTGGCCGGTCATCGACTTTGTCGAGCTGATGTTGAGCTTGTAGGCTTGGTCGCCGAAGACGTCCTTGATGGCCTTAGCCTCAGAGATGTCGCCCACATGTGTCGACGTGCCGTGCACGTTGATGTAGTCGATGTCCTCGGGCTTCATGCCGGCATCTTCGAGCGCAGCGGTCATCACGAGCTTGGCACCAAGGCCCTCGGGATGCGATGCGGTGATGTGGTAAGCGTCGGCACTCATGCCCTCGCCAACCATCTCGGCATAGATCTTCGCGCCACGAGCCTTGGCATGCTCGAGCTCCTCAAGGATCATGCAGCCAGCACCCTCACCCATGACGAAGCCGTCACGCGAGCCACTGAACGGGCGGGAAGCCTTCTCGGGCTCCTCGTTGCGTGTGGAGAGCGCCTTCATGGAGTTGAAGCCGCCGAGGCCACAGTCGCAGATGGCTGCCTCAGCGCCACCAGCGAGGATGGCATCAGCCTTACCCAGACGGATGAGGTTGAAGGCATCGGAGAGCGCGTGGCTCGACGAAGCGCATGCGGAAGTGGTGGTGTAGTTGGGTCCGTGGAAGCCGAAGTGGATGGAGATCTGACCGGCAGAGATATCAGAGATCATCTTCGGGATGAAGAAGGGATTGAACTTCGGGCCATCCTCATAGTGCTGGCCGTAGTACATCACCTCATCCTGGAACGTCTTGATACCGCCGATACCCACGCCATAAACGACGCCGATACGGTTTTTGTCAACCTTCTCCAAGTCCCAGCCACAGTCGTTGACGGCCTGGATGGCGGCGGTCATGGCGAGCTGCGTGCAACGGTCCATCTTGCGCGCCTCCTTGCGGTCGATGTAGTTCTTCGGGTCGAAGTCCTTCACCTCGCAGGCAAAATGTGTCTTGAACTTGGATGTATCAAATAAAGTAATAGGAGCAGCGCCACTCTTACCGGCGAGGAGATTGTTCCAGGTCTCCTCCGGAGAGAGTCCAAGGGGAGTTACGGCACCAAGTCCTGTTACTACTACTCTTTTTAATTCCATTGAAATGTTAGATTAGAAACATTAGAGTTTAGCGTTTAGTGGAGAAAACAAAAAGACAGCACTAAACGCTAAACTGTGTTGAGCTTCAACTAGTTGGGCTAATTACTTAGCGTTCTCCTGAATGTAGTTGATAGCGTCCTGAACGGTCTGAATGGTCTCAGCCTTATCGTCGGGGATAGAGATACCGAACTCCTTCTCGAACTCCATGATGAGCTCTACAGTGTCCAGAGAATCAGCACCGAGGTCGTTCGTGAAGCTTGCTTCGGGCTTTACCTCTGCCTCATCAACACCCAGTTTGTCTACGATAATAGCCTTTACACCGATTAAGATCGGAAGAGCGTCGTGTAGGGAAAGAGTGTAGATCTCG
>ERZ1032009.58-NODE-58-length-25392-cov-23.117733_pt1 | contig 25392 bp, 13 predicted proteins | sample MGYA00516700_ERZ1032009 | MGnify/ENA primary metagenome ERZ1032009 (study PRJEB33719, sample SAMN04261292) | wastewater metagenome | biome: rural village; feature: human; material: feces | host: Homo sapiens | place: El Salvador | collected 2013-01-14 ...
TTTCTGTTTTTTATCCCAACTGGCTTATAATTCGGAAATTTTATCTAAATTTGCATAAGATAATACACAATTGATATTTAATGAAGGAATTTGAATACTCCGAGGCCGAGGCCAGCAAGGCGGAGACCGCCATCCTCGTGGGACTGGTGACTCCGACGCAGGACGAGGCCAAGACGACAGAATATCTCGACGAGCTGGAATTTCTCGCCGATACCGCTGGCGCCGTTATCGTGAAGCGGTTCACCCAGAAGGTGGGCGGCCCCAACCAGACATCCTACGTGGGCAAGGGCAAGCTGGAGGAGATACACCAGTATATCAAGGACGAGGAAGACAACGACCGCGAGATAGGCATGGTCATCTTCGACGATGAGTTGTCGGCCAAGCAGCTGCGCAACATCGAGAACGAGCTGCACGTGAAGGTTCTCGACCGCACGTCGCTCATCCTCGACATCTTCGCCATGCGCGCCCAGACCGCCAACGCCAAGACACAGGTGGAGCTGGCGCAGTATCGCTACTTGCTGCCACGCCTGCAGCGAATGTGGACCCACCTTGAGCGTCAGGGCGGCGGCTCGGGATCGGGCGGCGGCAAAGGCTCCGTGGGATTGCGCGGACCTGGTGAGACGCAGCTCGAGATGGACCGCCGAATAATCCTGAACCGCATGTCGCTGCTGAAGAAGCGCCTGGTGGAGATAGACCGCCAGAAGACCACGCAGCGCAAGAACCGCGGACGGCTCATTCGCGTGGCCCTCGTGGGCTACACCAACGTGGGCAAGTCGACGCTGATGAACCTGCTGGCCAAGAGCGAGGTGTTCGCCGAGAACAAGCTCTTCGCCACGCTCGACACCACCGTGCGCAAGGTGGTGATAAAGAACCTGCCATTCCTGCTCGCCGACACCGTGGGCTTCATACGCAAGTTGCCCACCGACCTCGTCGACTCGTTCAAGTCGACGCTCGACGAGGTGCGCGAGGCCGACCTGCTGCTTCACGTGGTGGACATCTCGCACCCCGACTTCGAAGAGCAGATACAGGTGGTAAACTCCACGCTGAAAGACCTTGAGTGCGCCGACAAGCCGACGATGCTCGTCTTCAACAAGATAGACAACTACAGCTGGACGGAGAAAGACCCCGACGACCTGACGCCGGTGAGGAAGGAGAACATCTCGCTCGACGACTTGAAGAAGACGTGGATGGCCAAGCTCAACGACGACTGCATCTTCGTGTCGGCGAAAAACAGGGACAACATAGACGAGTTCAGGGACGTGCTCTACAGGAAGGTGAGGGAGCTGCACGTGCAGAAATACCCTTACAACGACTTCCTCTATCCAGAGGAGGAATAAAACCGGGCCTGCTTCCGGAACCGAGGCGGGCAAAGAAACAAAAACATTATGGCATACAGGTCTTTAACCGAAGAGGAAATAAACGTTCTCGACGACAACGGCTGTTGGGCCGAGAACTGGGACAACGTCAAGGTGAGCGACGACTTCGCTCCCAAGTACATGCGACACGTCATGCTCTACGGCGATGTCGCCATAGGCAATTTTGAAAAGAACATCGAGGTGTCGCCCGGATTCCTCAAGCATTCGGGCATCTGCAACGCCACGCTGCGCAACGTCAGCGTGGGCGACAACTGCCTGATAGAGAACATCGGCAATTATATCAACAACTACACCATCGGCAACGATTGCTACATCTCCAACGTCTCCACCATGGAGACCACCGAGGGCGCGACCTTCGGGCAGGGCAACCTCATATCGGTGCTCAACGAGGTGGGCGACGGCAACGTGGTGCTCTTCGACGGGCTCAACAGCCAGATAGCCGCGCTCATGGTGAAGTATGATCGCGACCGTGGGTTCTGGGCCGCCATGCGCCGGCTCATAGGAGAGGACATCAAGGCCACCTCGCCCGACCGTGGCACCCTGGGCGACGGGGTGAAGATAGTGAACACCAAGGAGATAACCAATACCGTCATAGGCGAGGAGTGTGAGGTGAACGGCGCGGCAAGGCTCAGCGACGTCACCATTCTATCGGCGCCGGAGGCCACCGTCTACATCGGCACGGGCGTCATCTGCGAAAACTCCATCATCAGTCACGGCTCAAGCCTCATCAACTCGGTGAAGATGCAAGACTGCTTCGTGGGCGAGGCGTGCAATATAAGCAATGGCTTCACGGCAGCGCAGAGCGTGCTCTTCGCCAACTGCTACATGAGCAACGGCGAGGCGTGCGCCGCCTTCTGCGGACCGTTCACCGCCAGCCACCACAAGAGCTCGCTGCTCATAGGCTCGCAGTTCAGCTTCTACAACGCCGGCTCGGCGACCAATTTCTCGAACCACGCCTACAAGATGGGACCGCTCCACTGGGGCGTGCTCGAAAGAGGCACCAAGACGGCAAGCGGCGCCTACCTGCTCATGCCGGCCACGATAGGCACCTTCAGCGTGTGCTTCGGCAAGCTGATGCACCATCCCGACACACGCAACCTGCCGTTCTCGTATCTCATAGCCTACGGCGACACCATGTATCTGTCGCCGGGACGCAACATAACCACCGTGGGCCTCTACCGCGACATACGCAAGTGGCCCAAGCGAGATGTCAGGCCCAAGGGCACGAGGAAGAGCATTGTCAACTTCGACTGGCTCTCGCCCTTCTCCGTGGGGGAGATAATAAAGGGAAAGAAGATTCTCGAAGACCTGCAAGCCGCGTCGGGCGAAGACGTGAGCTCATACAACTTCCACGAGTATGTCATCCACGCCTCGTCGCTGCGCAAGGGCATAAAATACTATGACATAGCCCTGCGCATATACATGGGGGCCGTGCTAAAGCGCGTGCTAAAGCGCGACCCGACGCTGGCTCCGCCCGCCACCGAGGTGGGACTGGGCGACTGGAACGACCTCTCGGGCCTGCTCTTGCCGGCAAGCGAGGAGCAACGTCTTGTCAGCGACATCAAGAGCGGGGAGCTCGACTCAATAGAAGGTGTCACCGCCCGCCTGACCGACATCGACAACCATTACCGCGAATACCAGTGGGCGTGGACATACCGCCTCATCCTGGACTATTACGGTCTGAAGGAACTCGACGCCGACAGTGCCGAGAGCATCAGGCGCGACTACGTGACCGCGCGCAGGGCGTGGATTGCCGAGATAAGAAAGGACGCGGAGAAGGAGTACCGGATGGGCGACGTGGACCAGGAGGTGCTCGACAACTTCATCTCGCAACTCGACCATGAGGTCGACTTCGAGAGCTAAGGCTGCCCGTGAGGCAAAAGATTATCATCATACGAGACACATATTTACACATTATATTATATGAAACATTTGAGGACACTTCTTTGTGTGCTTGTCGCTGCGCTCGCCGTGAGCGTCCAGGCGCAGAAGAGTTACCATTACTCAACGGTGGCGGGCGACCCGATGCACGCTCGCGTCTATACCCTCGACAATGGATTGAAGGTCTACATGAGCGTCAACCGTGAGACGCCGCGCCTTCAGACATATATCGCCGTGAAGACAGGCTCGCGCAACGACCCTCCTGAGACCACGGGCCTGGCCCATTACCTGGAGCATCTCATGTTTAAGGGAACCACGCATTTCGGCTCAAGCAACGTGGCGGCTGAGGCCCCGCTGCTCGACACCATAGAGTGTCGCTTCGAGCGTTATCGCCACATCACCGACCCCGTGATGAGGAAGAAGGCTTACCACGAGATTGACTCCATATCGCAGCTGGCAGCCAGATATAACATCCCCAACGAGTATGACAAGCTCATGGCGAGCATTGGATCGCAAGGCAGCAACGCCTACACCTCGGAGGATGTCACGTGCTATGTGGAGGACATCCCGGCCAACGAGATAGACTCCTGGGCCAAGGTGCAGGCCGACAGGTTCAAGAACATGGTCATACGCGGCTTCCACACTGAGCTGGAGGCGGTGTATGAGGAATACAACATCGGCCTTGGCAGCGATAGCGAGAAGCAGATACAGGCCATGAGCAAGAAGCTCTTCCCAGGTCATCCTTATGGCACGCAAAGCACCATCGGCACGCAGGAACACCTGAAGAACCCTTCCATAACCAACATAAAAAACTATTTCCATCGCTACTACGTGCCAAACAACGTGGCGATATGCCTTGCCGGCGACTTCGACCCCGACAAGACCATTGCCATCATCGACAAGTATTTCGGCGACTGGAAGAAGAGCGACAACCTCTCTTATCCGCAATACGCTCCGTTGAAGAAGCTCATGGCGCCTGTCGACACCACCGTCGTGGGCCTTGAGGCTCCCAACGTGTTTATGGCGTGGCGCACCGATGCTGCCGCGTCGGCCCAGCAAGACACGCTATCCGTTATAAGCTATTTGCTCAGCAATGGCAAGGCCGGACTCTTCGACTTGGACCTCAACAACCCGATGAAGGTGATGGGCGCAAGCGCGCAACTGTCGGCAAACCACGATTATGGCATGTTCTACCTTTATGGCTTGCCAAAGGAGGGACAAGACACCAAGGAGGTGAGGCGGCTCATGCTCGGCGAGATTGAGAAGCTGAAGAAGGGCCAGTTCTCCGATGACCTCTTGCCGTCGGCGGTGAACAACATGAAGCTGAAATATTACCAGTCGCTGAGGAAAAACGATGAGCGCGCCGACCGCTTCGTTAATGCTTTCATCAACGACAAGAAGTGGGACGACGAGGTCCACTCTCTCGACCGCATTGCCAAGATGACGAAGAGCCAGATAGTGGACTTCGCCAACAGGTTCTTCACCGATGGCTACGTCACCGTGTTCAAGGCCCAAGGCAACGACACCACTATTCACAAGATAGAAAAGCCGCACATAACACCTATCCCGACCAACAACGACAAGCAGAGCGAGTTCTTGAAAGAAATTGTCAATACCAAGCCGGAGCCAATCCAGCCAAGGTTTGTCGACTTCAAGCGTGACCTCACCGTGGGCCGTACCAAGAAAGGCCTCGACTATCTGTACAAGAAGAACACCAACGACGACATCTTCTCCCTGACTTATCACTTCCCGTTCGGAACGGAGAGCGACAACCAGTATGCCATTGCCGCCGACTATCTCTCGTATGTCGGCACCGACAAGTTGAGCAACGAGAAGATACAGCAGCTGTTCTTCAAGCTCGCGTGCAGCTATAACGTGAGCGTTGGCGACGACGCCATCAACGTCACCCTCAGCGGTCTCAACTCCAATATGCCAGAGGCCGTGAGACTGCTTGAAAGCGTCATGCAGGGTGCCAAGGCCGACAAGGAAAGCTACGACAAGTATGTCGGCATAGTGCTGAAGACGCGCGCAGACGCCAAGAGCGAGCAGCGCGCCTGTTTCTCAGCCTTGAAGCTTCTTGGCCAATATGGCACTTACAACCCTCAGCTCAACGACATGTCGGAAAGCCAATTGCGCTCTGCCGACCCACAGGCGTTGCTCAACAAGCTGAAAGACCTCAACCGTTACCAAGCCATGGTGATGTATTTCGGCCCGTCTGATATGAAGACCGTAGACCGCATCGTGAGCTCTGCCCATGTCACGCCAAGGAAACTTGCCGCCGCTCCGTTGTCAAGGCCTTACCTCCACCAGCTTACCAAGGAGACAGAGGTTTGGGTGGCTCCTTATGATGCCAAGAACATCTACATGACAATGTACCATGACGAGGGCAAGAAGTGGACACCGGAGAAGGCGGCCATAGAACTTCTCTTCAACGAGTATTTCGGTGGCGGCATGAACACCATCGTGTTCCAGGAGCTGCGCGAGGCGCGTGGCTTGGCTTATTCGGCTGGCGCTTACTATTCTGCTCCATCTAATCACCCTTATAAGGACACCGAGAGCTTCACCACTTCCATCATAACCCAAAACGACAAGATGATGGACTGCGTAAACGAGTTCAACAACCTGCTCAATGACACGCCGGCACGTGAGGCAGGCTTCAAGTTGGCGCAGCAGAGCTTGATGAAGTCGCTTGCTACAGCCAGGACCAACTATGAGAACGTGTTCTGGAGATGGATTGACGCCAAGAAGAAAGGCATCGACTACGACCTCCGTCAAAAGATTTACGAGACCTTGCCAAAGCTGACGCTCAACGATGTCATCAACTTCGCGCGAGAGAACATCGCCAACAAGCCTTACCGCTATCTTATCCTCGGCAACGAGAAAGACATCGACATGGACGCTCTGCAAAAGTTGGGACCGGTGAGAAGGCTGACCACGGAAGAAATCTTTGGATACTAATACGTTTGATTAAACATACAAGCGGCAGGAATTAGATAGACAACATATAATATTATACAATAAACATTTTATATTATGGCTAAACCAGTAGATTTTAAGTACGCTCCAATGTTCCAGCTTGGAGAGGACAAGACTGAGTATCGCTTGCTTACCAAGGAAGGCGTAAGCACGGCTGAGTTTGAGGGTAAGACTATCCTCAAGGTTTCCAAGGAGGCCTTGACCTTGCTCGCGCAGCAGGGTTTCCACGACGTGGAGTTCATGCTCCGTCGTGAGCACAACCTCCAGGTGGCAAAGATCTTGAAAGACCCGGAGGCTTCTGAGAACGATAAGTATGTTGCCCTCCAGTTCCTTCGCAACGCCGAGACTGCCGTAAAGGGCATCCTCCCATTCTGCCAGGACACTGGTACCGCTATCATCCACGGCGAGAAGGGTCAGCGTGTATGGACCGACTTCGAGGACGAAGAGGCTTTGAGCCGCGGTGTCTATAACACTTACACACAGGACAACCTCCGTTATTCTCAGAACGCACCTCTCAACATGTATGATGAGGTGAACACTCGTTGCAACCTCCCTGCACAGATCGATATCGAGGCTACAGAGGGCGACGAGTATCGCTTCGTGATGGTTGCCAAGGGTGGTGGTTCTGCCAACAAGACTTACTTCTACCCTATGACAAAGGCTACTATCCAGAATGAGGGCACACTCCTCCCGTTCCTCGTGGAGAAGATGAAGAGCCTCGGCACGGCGGCTTGTCCTCCTTACCACATCGCCTTCGTTATCGGTGGTACTTCTGCGGAGAAGAACCTCTTGACCGTGAAGTTGGCTTCCATCAAGTATTACGACGAGTTGCCTACCACAGGCGATGAGACAGGTCGTGCTTTCCGTGACATCGACTTTGAGAACAAGCTCCTCGTAGAGGCTCACAAGATCGGCCTCGGCGCACAGTTCGGCGGCAAGTACTTGGCCCACGACATCCGTGTCATCCGATTGCCACGTCATGGTGCCAGCTGCCCAATCGGTATGGGCGTAAGCTGCTCTGCCGACCGTAACATCAAGGCCAAGATCAACAAGGACGGTATCTGGTTGGAGAAGATGGACGACAACCCAACAGAGTTGATTCCAGAGGAGTTGCGTAAGCCAGGCGAGGGCGCCAAGGGCATTGAGATTGACCTCGACAAGGGTATCGACGCCGTTCGCGCCGAGTTGACCAAGTATCCTGTCAGCACACGTGTCAGCTTGAAGGGTACTATCATCGTGGCTCGCGACATCGCTCACGCCAAGCTCAAGGCTCGCTTGGACGCAGGCGAGGAGATGCCTCAGTACTTCAAGGATCACCCAATCCTCTATGCAGGACCAGCCAAGACACCGGAGGGCTATCCTTGTGGTTCAATGGGCCCGACCACGGCCAACCGTATGGATCCATACGTGGACGAGTTCCAGGATCACGGCGCAAGCTTGGTAATGATTGCCAAGGGTAACCGCACGCAGGTTGTCACCGACGCTTGTAAGAAGCACGGAGGTTTCTATCTCGGCACTATCGGTGGTGTTGCCGCCGTTCTCTCTCAGAGCTGCATCAAGAGCATCGAGTGCGTAGAGTATCCAGAGCTCGGCATGGAGGCAATCTGGAAGATAACCGTGGAGGACTTCCCTGCCTTTATCCTCGTGGATGACAAGGGCAACGACTTCTTCAAGCAGTTGAAGCCTTGGAAGTGCACTTGCTAAACATTCCGACAACTAAATAGGCGTGGGGCGGCCATGATGGTCGCCCCATCTTTTTATAACATGCTATATTATGGAGCAGGGCTTACAATGGACTCCCGACAAGTCGCAACAAGAGATTCTTGACATAATGAGTGGGCAACACCTCGTGCTCGCGCCTCCAGGGTGCGGCAAGACGCAGATCCTTGCCGAACGCATACGGCAGGCTCTCGCCAATGGGGTGAAGGCCGACGACATGTTGTGCTTGACGTTTACCAATCGTGCGGCGCGTGGCATGCGCGAGCGCGTGGACCTTAGGGTTGGGAAAGACAAGGCAGAGGATGTTTTCGTGGGAAATGTCCACAGGTTTTGTTCCCGCTTTCTTTTCGCCAACAACATAGTGCCGGCAGAGACCGCCATCATAGATGATGATACCGTGGACAGCATCCTCGCGCAATACCTTAACGAAGATGAGGATGCGGTAAGGTCTGACTTCGGCAAGAGAAGGACGCATGCGCTGATAATGTTCTTCTCGCATTTCATGTACGATATCATCAATGGCGTGCCACGCGAGTTGCGCACGCACCCGGAATGTGTAACGAAAGAGGATGTGGCTTCCATGAAAGCATTGGCTAAAGCCGTGGGCAAGCCTTTCGACGCCTCGCTCATGATAGACCTTTACGATCATGCCGACTTCTATCTTGACCTCGTGTGCCAGCCTGTCTTCCCGCAACTTATGCGTTACCAAGCCACACAGTTGCTCACGAAGGCACGTTATGCGCACGCTTATGTGGCTTATAAGCGACAAAACAACTTGCTCGACTTTGAGGACCTGCTGCAACTTACTTATGACGCCCTTAGCAATGGCGACGACTATAAACGCTATGCATGGATTCAAGTGGATGAGGTGCAAGACCTCAACCCGCTGCAACTTGCCATAATATCCCAGTTGCGCGCCGAAAAAGGCTGCTGTGTCTATCTTGGCGATGAGCAGCAAGCCATATTCTCGTTCATGGGCGCTAAGCTCGCCACGCTCAACACCCTCAAGGAGCAGTGCGAGGGCAGGGTTCACCATCTTGGCATCAATCATAGGCAACCGCGAAATATCGTGGAGATGCTCAACGATTACGCCATAGCCAACCTGCGCTCCGACCCGGCTCTCCTTCCCGAGCCAAGCGACGCTGTCGTTGCCGATGACTCCAGCCTCCGTTTGTGCCGTTCGGATACGGTGACGACGGAGATTGACGATGTGGCGGCGTTGGCCCGGAAACTCGCAGAAGAGGACAACTCGAAGACAACGGCAATCGTTGTCAACTCCAATCGTGACGCCGACGCGGTCAGCGACCGCCTCCACAAGGTTGGAGTGCCTCATTTCAAGATTTCCGGCACCGACCTGTTCTCCACGCCAGAGGTGAAACTTCTCGTGGCTCACCTCAGTGTCGTGAACAATGAGCTTAACTCTCTTGCCTGGGCGCAGATATTGCAAGGGATGAAGGTCTGCGTGACGGCTGCCACGGCCCGAAACCTCGTGCATAAACTAAGGACGCTCGCCATCGCGCCAGCAGACTTGCTAAGTGGCGCGACAGATGACCACGACACTTATCTCAAGCGATTCTTGCGAGCCTATGACAGTGGTGACATCGTAGTGTTTGACACGGAGACGACAGGGCTTAACGTCTTTGAGGACGACGTGATACAGATTGCCGCGGAGAGGATAAGGCAGGGCAAGGTCGTGGACAAGTTTTGCGTCTACTTGGAGACCATGCGCCCTATACCATTGATGCTTGGCGACATCGTTAACCCTATCATAGAGGAGCGCAAGCACAACAAGCTTTATCCGCCCGCAGAGGGATTCAAGGCGTTTCTCGACTTCGCCAATGGCGCGCCGCTATTGGCGCATAATGCCGCGTTCGACTATCATATAATGTACTTCCGCCTGAAAGACTGCCTCCCCGATGCCGACTGGAAAGCCCTGCATCCTGTTTGCTTCGACTCGCTGAAGCTCATGCGTCTTATCCGCCCGGAGCTGAAGGCTTTCAAGCTAAAGTCGCTGCTTGCCGAATTGGGTTTGGAAGGAGAGAACTCTCACCTTGCCGATGATGACGTAAACGCCACGGTGTCGCTCGTGAACTATTGCCATGAAATGGGACTTGGCATAATCAAGAGGCAGGAAGAGTTCCTCGACAAGCCGACTGTAAAGTCGGTTGCCGACAAGCTTAGGCGCGACTATGGCGACATCTATTTCGCGGCGTGTGACAGGCTTTACGACAGGGTCATGGGCAGTGAGCCGGCTTTGACTGCCGAGATGAACCGCTTTTATCATTTCTTGATAGAGGTGAGGCGGATAAAACCAAACAGTAAAATCAATTACGTGTCGCGGTTTCTCGACAGTGACGTAATAAACCAAGCCGAGGAGCCATCGCTCAAGGAACAACTGGAGAACCACATCATGGAAATCAGCACGTTTAAGGAAGCTGACATCTGCGGCTCTTCATCGCTCGACGAAAAGGTGTTTGTCTCCACTATCCACAAGGCAAAGGGCCTGGAGTTTGACAACGTGATAGTGTTTGATGTCGTGGATGGCAGAATACCCAACTTCTATAACCTTAACGACGCGTCAGCCATGGAGGAAGACGCGAGAAAGCTCTATGTGGCGTTGTCGAGAGTCAGGCAACGGTTGTTCGTGTATTACAGTGGATGGTCGATGTCTATAAGCTATCCGCGACCGCAAACCGTGTCGCGCTTCATGAAATCCGTACAGGGGTTCTTCAAAACGAAAGAATGAACAATTTAGTGTAGTGTCACGACAAAAAAAAAGCAGGCAGAAATCTCACGATTGCTGCCTGCGTATTGTGAATTACAATTAATTCCTCTTTTGTTTTGAGCTCGATTGAAGGTTTCCGCCTCACGGCGTCAACCAACCATCTTGCATCAAACTGTTACCTGAAAACTAAACTAATCTTTAACCTAAAAACTAAATACCTTTGAATCTAAAAAAACAATCTATCAAAACCTAAAAACTAAAAACCTATATGAAAAATCTACTAACTTGTTCTGTTCTTTACTCTTGAGGTGTTACCCTCTTGATTACGTTTGCAAAGGTACGCATATATTCGATACCCTCCAAATCTTTTTGAAAGAAAATGCTATCGTTTCCTTTGTTTTTGACATAAATCAACATACTGTGTACGGACACACTTACGCTTTTTACGTTTGTTTGCTTTTGTTTCGTGTCATTTTGCATTTTGAAAGGTAACCAGTCGTGCACCCATCCTGCTTCATGTTGCCAATGGAGCGCAGCGCAAACATTTCTCAAGTAAGCTATATACAAAAAAACCGTAGGCACTTCACAGTGGCTACGGCAACTAAACATGTATAAAGTTACGAAAAATATTATTCTTTGTGGGTGGTGATGGATTCGAACCACCGAAGGCAAGAGCCAGCAGATTTACAGTCTGCCCCATTTGGCCACTCTGGTAACCACCCGAAGCTTTATTTCTCAAAAGCGATTGCAAAGTTAATGCTTTTGTTTCGATATAACGAATAAACCCCGTGCTTTAACTTTTGTTTAACACTTCTTGCGTTCCACGTCGCTTTATTTGATGTCGCTTATGTTGAATGGCGTCTCTTGGTAGACATAATAGTCTATCCAGTTGCTGTAAAACAGGTTGGCCGCCGAGCGCCATCTCACCTTGTAGCCTCGCTCCGGGTCGTCGTCGCGATAATAATGTTGCGGCAGCGCCACGTCGTCGCGTTTGCCGAGGTCACGGTGATACTCGTTGTCGAGCGTGTTGGGCGCGTATTCCAAGTGGCCGAGTATGTAGAAGTCGCGGCCATGGCGCGAGCTGACGATGCTGACGCCGGCCTCGGGCGACTTGGCTATGATGTTTAGCTCTGCCACCTTCTCTATGTCGGCTTGCCTCACCTCGGTATGGCGTGAGTGTGGCATATAGAACAAGTCGTCAAAACCGCGGAATATGGGCAGTTGCTCGTCAGACGGGTATGTCTTGAATATGCCAAACTTTTTCATCGGCAGTTGATACTTGGGTATGCCGTAGAAATGATACAGTGCGGCCATGGCGCCCCAGCAGAGGTAAAGCGTCGACTGCACGTTGTGGCGTGCCCAGTCCACAATCTGGTTAAACTCTTTCCAATAGTCCACGTTCTCGTAGGGGATGGTCTCAACGGGCGCGCCGGTGACAATCATCCCGTCAAACTTTTGTTTCATCAGCTCTTCCGAGTCGCGGTAGAACATCATCATGTGCTCCACGGGCGTGTTTTTCGACGTGTGGCTCTTGAGCTTCATGAAGTAGATCTCCATTTGCAGTGGCGTGTTAGACAGCAACCTTATGAGGTCGGTCTCCGTTGTCACTTTCATTGGCATGAGATTGAGAATCACGATGCGCAACGGGCGAATCTGCTGCGAGTGGGCGCGTGTCTCGTCCATCACGAAGATGTTCTCTTTTTTCAAGATGTCGATGGCCGGGAGCTTATCTGGAAGTCTTAAAGGCATTTCTTTTCTTTCTTTTCTTTATTCTAAAGCAAAATTACGAAAATAATGGTAGAAAGGTGAAGAAATGGATGTAAAAAAAAGAAGAGTTGTTTGGCTGACGCGACTTATCGTCACTGTCCGCAAACAACTCTTCTTGTGTCATCTTATATATAATATAATGTGTAAGCGTCGTTGGTTACCTTCTGCCGAACGATCCGCTACCGCCTCCGAATGAGCCACCAGAGTTGCCCCTGTTGCCAAAGGAGCCGCCGCTGCGTCCGCCGAACGAGCTTGACGATGACGAGCGCGTTGGAGCCGAGAACGTGCGCGACGGACTGCTCTGCTGCGGCTTGAACGTCTCTCTTGGCGTGTCGTTGCGTCTGCCGAACGATCCGCTGCCGAACGAGCGTTCAGGCGTGCGGTTCACGGTTGAGCGGGTGCTGCTCTCGCGTGGCCTGCCAAACGAGCGGTTGCCGCCGCGCAGCGGGCTGTCGGTGCCGCCTTGCTGTCTCATGTTGCCGAAGGTGCGGTTGCCGAATGAGCGGTTGTCGTTAGGCTTGAAGCCGCGTTGCGGTGCCCATGTGCGTTGTCCGTGGTGGTAGACATACCCGGCGCCGTAGCGTCCGTTGTCCCAGTTGTGTCTCATTCCGCGGTGAGGGCCGCCGTCGCGCGGACCGTTCCAGCGGCGTCCGTGATACCATGAGCGTCCGCCGTTGTGCATCCATGAGTGGCCGCCACTGTATGTCCACACGAAGTTGGGGCATCCGAAGTAGAAGAAGTCGCGGTGTGGGTATCGGGCGTAGATGCCGAAGTGCCAGTAGCCGCCGTTCCAGTAGAGTGGGCGATAGAAGTAGGAAGCGTCGACGTAGGCGCGATACTGCCAGTCGAGCAGAATGTAGCTCAGGTCGAGGTCCCTCTGCCTCCAGTAGGCACCGTAGAGGTCGTCGGCATTGTCGATACGCATCAGGTAGTCGAGGTTTATCTCATATGCGGCCTCATATTGTTGGTCGGTGAGGTTGAGCTCGTATGCCATCTTGTCAGTCAGGAAGAGAGCCTGATTGCGAGCCTGCTCGTAGCTCATGGCTGATATGCTCAGCGTGAATGTGAGCAAGAGCGCGAATGCTGTAAATAACCTTTTCATAGCTATATCGTTTTAGAATTGCCGTTCATGTTGTTTTTCATGTTGCAAAGTTATGATATAGTTTTCATAGTCAGCGTGGCTTTTCCCTATGTCGTGAGGGGGAAACCCCTACAAGGCGTTTCTTTCGGAGTTTTGCCGTTCGGTTTGCGGGTTGTTAGCCCTGTGCCCGTCCGTTATCCGAATGTCGGTGCCGTCACTCTTGCGACACCGGTTCCTCACTCGTGGTTTCTGGCTTGCGGTCGCTGAAGGTCAGTTCGTCCTTGTCGTCCGCCTTGTCCACGACGATGGTGTCGCCCTCGCTTGTCTCCTCCGAGAGTATCATCTCGGCTATTCCGTCCTCAATGTAGGTCTGTATGGCGCGTTTCAGTGGTCTTGCGCCAAACTGTATGTCGTAGCCCTTTGTCGCCACAAACTCCTTGGCCTTGTCGGTGAGCGAGATGGTAAGTCCCAGTTCTGCCACGCGCTTGTGCAGTCCGGCGAGCTCAATGTCTATTATCCGCTTTATGGCGTCGAGGTCGAGCTGGTCGAAGGTGATTATCTCGTCGAGACGGTTCAGGAACTCAGGCGAGAACTGCTTGGCGAGGCTCTTCTGTATTATGGAGCGCGCGTATTGCTTGTCCTTGCTGTCCATGTTGGCGGCGTTGGTTATGCCCCCTGCGTTGAATCCCACGCCCCGGCTAAACTCCTTCAGCTGGCGCGTGCCGGCGTTGGAAGTCATTATTATCACCGTGTTGCGGAAGTCTACGAGTCGTCCGTTGCCGTCTGTCAGCCTGCCCTCGTCGAGCACCTGCAGCAAGAGGTTGAACACGTTGCCGTGGGCCTTCTCTATCTCGTCGAGCAGCACGATGGAGTAGGGGTGACGCCTCACCTGCTCGGTGAGCTGTCCGCCCTCGTCGTAGCCCACGTATCCTGGAGGCGCGCCCACGAGTCGCGACACGTTGAAGCTCTCGGTAAACTCGCTCATGTCCACGCGTATCAGCGCGTCTTTCGAGCCGAACATCTTCTCGGCGAGCCGCTTGGCGAGGTAAGTCTTGCCCACGCCCGTCGGGCCTAAGAACATGAACGCGCCTATCGGGTGGTTGGGGTCTTTCAGGCCCACGCGGTTGCGCTGTATGGCTTTCACCATCTTCTCTATGGCACCGTCTTGCCCTATCACTACCTTCTTCAGCTCCGCGCCCATGTTGCGCAGCCTCTTGCCTTCTGCCTCGGCCATGCGTTGCACGGGTATGCCCGTCATCATCGACACCACAGAGGCCACCTCGCTCTCCGTCACCGTTTGGCGGGTCTGCGCCTCGTCTTTCTGCCACTCTTGTTGCATGCGGCGCAGGTCTTGCTCCAGTTCGGTTTGCTTGTCGCGATAGCTGGCGGCGAGCTCAAAGTTCTGCGCGCCCACGGCTTCTTGCTTTTTCTGCTTCACGGCCTCTATCTCGTTCTCCTTGTCGGTAATCTCCTGCGGCACCTTGGCGTTTCTCAGGTGTACGCGCGAGCCCACCTCGTCGATTATGTCTATCGCCTTGTCGGGCATGAAGCGGTCGGTGATATACCTGTCGGCGAGCCTGACGGCCTCTTTCAGCGCGTCGTCGGTGTAGCTCACGTGGTGGTGCTCCTCGTAGCGCTCCTTGATGTTTGCGAGAATCTGCAAGGTCTCGTCCTTCGTCGTGGGCTCCACCATCACCTTCTGGAACCTGCGCTCCAGCGCGCCGTCTTTCTCTATCGACTTGCGGTATTCGTCCACCGTCGTGGCGCCGATACACTGTATCACGCCGCGCGCCAGCGCCGGCTTCATGATGTTGGCCGCGTCCATGCTGCCCGGTGTGGATCCCGCTCCTATGATGGTGTGTATCTCGTCGATGAAGACGATGATGTTGGGGTTGCTTTCCAGTTCCTTGAGCAGGGCGCGAATGCGCTCCTCAAACTGTCCGCGGTATTTCGTGCCGGCCACGATGGCCGTCATGTCGAGGCTCACCACGCGCTTGCTGAAGAGCATGGGCGACGTCTTGTGGCCGGCTATGAGCTGAGCCAGGCCCTCCACTATCGCGCTCTTTCCCACGCCGGGCTCACCTATGAGTATGGGGTTGTTTTTCTTCCTGCGCCCCAAGATTTCCACCACGCGCTGTATCTCTTTCTCCCTTCCCACCACGGGGTCGAGCTTGCCTTCCGCCGCCGCCTTGGTGAGGTCTACCGAGAAGTTGTCTATCACGGGGGTCTTGCCGTTGCCTTGCGGTTGCGTTGCCGTGGCTTGCTGCCTTGCGTTGTCGTTGCCTTGCTTTGCCGATGGGTTGTCCTCGTCGGCATCGTCCATGTCCTCGTCGGGCAGGCCGATGCCGTCTTTCGTAGCGGGCTTGCTTAGCAGTCTGAGGGCCGTCTCATAGTCGAGGTCGTTCTTTTCGAGCACTTCCTTGGCCGCGTTGTCGGCATGGTCGTGCAGCATGGCGAGCAACAGGTGTTGCACGTCTACCAATTGCGTATGTTGCAGGCGGGCCTCGAGCACGGCAAGCCTCAAGATGTTGCTTGCCTGGTTGTTGAGCGCGAGTTCGCTGGTGTCCACGGGCTCAGCTATCTCGTCTTCGCGCACCTTTTCCTCAAGCTCCTCCTTAATGGTCTGGCTGTTGATGTTCAGTTGCCTGAACAAGTCGGCCACGGGAGAGGTCTTCTCCCTCAGGATGCCGAGCAAGAGATGCTCTGGCCCCACGTAACTGCTGGCCAGGCGTGTCGCCTCTTCCCTGCTGAAGGCAAGAATCTCTGATACCTTTGGTGAAAACTGACTGGTCATATATGAAGTCTTCCTTTTTTGATTAATCGATGCAAAATTACACTATTTATTTAATAAGCTGCAAGTATTGTGCCAAAAATCATCGCAACCTTTTATTATGCGCGAAAAACACGCATCTTCCGGATTTTGATTACCGTAGTGCTTTGCAGGGCCCGCCCCTGCAAAGCAGATGAAACAGCGTGCCACCCGTCCGCGTCATGCAAAGCGTCAGCAAGATAAAATGTAAAATATTATTGCCAAAATTTAACACTTGGAAACGGGTGCTTTTAGAGCGGGAAAACGGGTCCCGGCAGCACCGTCGGCGGCTTTTTGACCACATTTTTTTGCGATAGTAGCCAAATGGCGTCGCCGTTACGGTGTAATCGCGATGCCATTTCACCGTAACGGCGACGCGATTGCACCGTAACGGCATCGCGATTGCACTGTAACGGCGACGCTAAATCAGCTAAAAAGCAACGCCTAAAAATCTAAAAATGCGCAACGTATTGATAGTCAACGACTTGTCAAAATGGCCCATAATCGCGAAATTTCGAGCCAAGCGACTGCTTGGTCGAAAAAAAACGATTCTCAGACGACCATTTGTAAAATATTATCATAATGCAGGGGCCGGCACAAGACCGGGCCGCCGCTATCTCGCCGTGGTCACGAGCCTTGACGGCAGGCTCTCGGCGTTGCAGCCTTTCCTCACGGCCGTAACGAAATACGTTGCGACTGACTTTGCCGTGGCGTGGGTGTCGTAGACCACGGCCTCCAGCTCCGCCTTCTCGCCGTAGGCCCTGTACACGGCATAATAGCAGCCGTCCACCGCGGCCCAGCTCAGTTCCCTTCCCGAAGCCGTGAGCCCTCCTGGCGCCTCTGGCTTTATTTCGTCGCCCTGTCCGAGATATGGCGCCAGGGTGAGACGCGGGAAACGCGATGCTATCACGCCGTTGATGTTCACGGGGTTGTTCATCAGCCAATAGGCACTGTAGAGGGCTGCGCCCGACACCTTGCCGTCGGCGCGTGCCGCGTCTATCTGCCGTGCCAAGTCGTCTGCCGTGCGGTAGACGTTGCTCTTCGCCTTCTCGCCAAACCGGTAGAGCGCGTAGCCGATGAGCAGCTTCGTCTTCGACGTGGCGTTCTCGGAGAACCACTTCAGGCGAGGCAGGAACCATCGCTCCGTGCTCCAGTAGAGTTGCGGTATGATGACGTCGCACCATCCCCGCGCCGACCACAGGGCTATGTCGGCATACATGGTGTTGTAGTTGTTCTCATAGTTGCCTTGCGGCGATATTGAGAACACGGCGCTTGGCCTGATGGCCTTTATGGTGTCGTGGGTGGCCACGATGAGCGAGTCGACCATGGCGCGTCGAAAGTCGGCTATCGAGGCGAAGCCCTTGCCGTAGCGTTTGTATTCGGCCTCGTCTCTCATCTTCTCGCCCTTTTGCAAGGCGGGGTAGAAATAGTCGTCGAGGTGTATGCCGTCCACGTCGTAGCGTCGCAGCAGGTCGGCCACGATGGAGCTGACCCTTTGCCGGGTCTCGGGCATGGCGGGGTTGTAGACCCTCACCATGCGGTAGTCTTTCACGAGGTGTCGCGGTATTCTCGCGTCCAGCTTGCCGAACTTGTCGCCCCGCCGCTGCTTCTGGTCCACGCGGTATGGGTTTATCCACGCGTGAAACGACATGCCGCGGCGGTGGGTCTCGTCGATGACCCATCTCAGCACGTCGTAGTCGGGGGCCTTGCCCCGATACCCCGTCACGTATTGGCTCCACGGCTCATAGGGCGAGTCGTAGAACGCGTCGGCCTTGGGGCGCACCTGGAAAAACACCGTGTTGACGTTGAGCCGTTGCAGCGTGTCGAGCATCTGCGTGTACCAGGCCTTCTGCGAAGCCTCGGTGAAGCGGCGGCGAGGCCAGTCGATGCCGCCTATCGTGGCCACCCACACGGCGCGCGCCTCCTTGACGGGCATGACGAAGCGGGGCGGCTTGGCGGTGGAGTCCTGCGAGAGGGCGGTGGCGTGCTTGTTGTTCTTCTTGTTGCTTATGTTGTTCTTGGCAGTGCCGCACGAGGCCATCAAGATGATTGCCGTGGCGAGCGTCAGACCAAGGATGACGCGGTCTTTTCTCATTATTATATATATGAACCCGTTGGGAATTGAATTCTGTTGACGAATTACAAATTTCGTCATAATACTTGACATACGCAAGCAATTCCCTGAAAATCTTGCGGATTTATTCCTCTGCCATGCTCCTGCGGTATTCGGCGGGAGTCATGCCAAACTTCTTGGAGAACAGGCGATAGAAGGTTTGGCGGATGGGAACGCCACACTCGTTGGCGATGGCCTCGATGGTGTAGTTCGACTTGTCCTTCAGCAACTTGGCGGCATGCTCCATGCGCAGGTTGTTGATGAAGTTGGTGAACGACTGGTCGGAGAACCTTGCAAACATTTCGTTGAAATGGCTGGTGGAAATGCCCATCTTCTTCGCCACATCCGAGCGCTCCAACTTAGGTTGAAGGAACAGGCCCCTGTCGATAACCGTTTTCTCCATCCTCAGGAACTCGTCGTACTGCTGTTGCTTGTCGTCGTTGGCCTCGAGGGTCTTGCGATTGTTTTTCGCGTTGTTGGCTTCGTCGGCCGCCAAGTGGTCCATGAGCTGCTTCTTGTATAGCAGCAGTTCGTTGACGAGCGTGGAGGCCGCTTGGTTCTTGGCCTTCAGCTTCTTGTTGATGCGGAAGCCGTTAATAATCAAGCCGATGCAAATCGCGAGCAGGGCGCCAATGATGATGTCGGCGATGTGGTTGATTCTCAGAAGGGTTTCTTGTCGCTCAATGTATTTCTTAAGCATCTTCTTGCCCAGTTGCTCCGACACCCTGAGCGCGTTTTGGGCCTTGATGCGCCTGTTGAGCGAGTCGTTGAGGTCGTAGGCGCGTATGCCCGTCTCCAAGCTTTCCTTGTAGCGGCCCATCGCCTGCAATGTCTTGGCTTTGTTGGCCAAGATGTTATGGATATAGTTGTAGTCGATGGTGTCCTTGCCGCTACGGGTCCACACGCTTTCCATCTCGTTCACTTTGCTCAGGGCCTCGTTGTAATGCTTGGTCAGCATGAGGTAGGGCACAACAAATGTGGCGCCCTCGGGCGTGTTGGCGGCGCGCGTCACGATGAGCTTGTCGTAGAGGGCGCTGCCCTGGGCGTGGTTGCCCGTCTCCTCGTAGCCGATGGCGTAGATGGAGTAAAAGGTGGCGTTGGCCAGGTCGTTCACGCCGCTGATGTCCTCTGGCAGGGTGTTCAGCTTATTCAGCGTGCCCTCATAGTCGGGCTTCATCTGGAAGAGTTCCTTGTATTGTTTCATCTCCAGGTAGGTGTTGGCCTTCAGCGCGTTGCTGGTGGTCAGCGCGTAATAGAGGTTCCAATTGGGCGACTTCTTTACCTCGCCCTTGAAGATGATGATGCTTCGGTCGAAGCAGTTGATAGCATGGCCCACATTGCCTATCTCGCTGTGACACTGGCCCATCGTGGTGAGCACCTTGCCCACGAGCTGGCGGTTGTCGTATTTGTAGCCGGTAGTGATGGCGCGGTCGGCCATGTTGAGGCACTTGGCGTAGTTGCCACAGTTGTAATACTCCAGCGCGGCCAGGTACAGCAGGCTCATCAGCTGCTCAGGGCGGTGTTTGATGTCCGGGTCGTTGAGCGCGGCCTCGGCGTAAAAAGTGGCTTTCTTGTAGTCGAGCATCGAGTTGTAATACACCATGCTCCTGAGGATGTTGATGTCGATGGGCGACATCAACTTATGTTCTTCGGCGTGCTGCAACACCTGCAACGCCTTCTTAGGCTGTGTGACGCTGATTTTCTTAACGTATTCGTATGAATAGCGTTTGTCGGTATTCGTCTGTGTGGCTCTCTGCGATGCGTACTTGCTCGTGCAAGCGACCATGACCGATAGTAAGGCCATGAGAAAGAGAGCGATCTTGATAGGTAGTTTCATAAGCGAGTCCTTCCATATTAGGCTGTGCCTACCGCATGGGTGCGGCTACTGCCATTTCATAGTAGTGATGCAAACGAATTTCTTGATTTCCTAATTTTCCCACAGTCCGTATGCTAACTGTCTGTTTGCAAAGATAGCGCATTTTTGTAACAAAACAAGGGATGTGACACCTTTTTTTCATCGAAAATGTTACAAAACGATGAGTTCATGCCTATTGTCTCATTTTATGGGAAATGTTACAAAAGGTGGATTCCTTACGACGTCAGCCCTGTAATGGGCTGTGTTTAAGTGGGTTCCGTCTTTTGAGGTTTGTAACATTTTCGCATGGGGTCTCCCTGGGCGATCTTTGCGGTGTCTCATTTTCACTTTTGTGGGAATGAACCTGTAGCATTGTGAAATGCTACAAAAATGCGACTTTCAAATGTTACAATGTCACACCCCAGATGTTACATATATGAAAGAAATTGTAAGGTTCTTAATGATTTTTTACGCTATCTTTGTAACTATAAAATTTGGGGAGGCGCGTGGCGGCCAAACCGTGAAACCATAACCGAAACGCCTAATAGCCGTAAAACAGAAAACAAGGCGTAAATGAAATGCAAAGGTCGACACCTATTATATAATGTTTAACCTCTTGATCAGTTGGTCGAGGCTGCGCTCAAGAGCAATATTCGATTGCTATATGAAAAAGTTAAAATTATAGATTTCAAGTTGCCGTGGCATGATCAGATGCGTCGCAACTGCGGTTCTGTTGACGGTGGGAATGGCGGCAGCCGCCCAGACAGTCAGCATCAGCCCCAAGACGGGTAATGTCATTTCGGCTGTTAGTTATGAAGACGAATCGCATCTTGATAACTTTGGTGGTGCGTGGGTACATAATCAGCTGCCCATGACCTTAATCAGTTCCGATAAGAGTCCTATTACCGAAGTTGGTTTGATGAAGGAACACGCCAATAACATAAGCGTAAGCAATGATGGATATTTGATATTCGCATCTGGATCAAAAAATACGGTACACAATCACCTGAGCCTTTCGCTGCCCAAGGGCTATCGTTTCACCAGTTATAAGATTGTTATGGATTATGATGATAGTGAATCCGAAGCGGCCTCTACGGTAAAGGAGATGGACGGAGAGTTTGCCAATACCTACGTTAAGGTAGTTGTGGGTGAGAAGAAGAAGAATGTTGTCTTACAGCGCACGTCGCTCAATGTGTCAGATATGGGCAATATCCTCTATTTCCTTCAGGATCATGGAAATAACAGCAGGATGGCACGCGTGAAGGTAACGTCTTTCGTTGTCACCTTCGAGTGTACCGATAAGTTCAACGAGTCGTTACACGCGGATTTGAGAACGTTTCTTGACAACCCCGTGAGTTGTCTTGCACTGCCGTTCAATACCCACCGTACGGACCTGGGTAAGATTGAACAGCAGACCAATGGCAAATACACCTCTTATAAGTATACGTACACTAATGTGAAGGACCTCAAAGCTGATTTCCTTCTCTACGATGAGTCGGGTGTGGTGAGTGGTACGGCTGTGCCGGGCACTGTAGGCGACAAGAGCATTTCTTCAGTTCATTATAATGGTCAACTCACATTTGTGGGTCTAAAGAACAACACCTATTGGTTGGAGACACCGACGGATGCTGTTACACAAAATAATACACGTATCCCAGTAGGCTACCGTATTGTGGGTGCCCGTGTGTTGTATGCCAATAATGCTGAACACGTCGACTTCCAAAGGGGCGATAACATCTACATCACGGATGGTCATGGCAAATATATGAACTCATCACTGAAGTTCACCAATACTAAGGTTGAGTGGACTTACGGTGAGGATGGCAAGGTGTCGACGGGGAGCAGCGGAAACCAAAAGGTTTATTTGCTGCATAAGATAAAAAAGAATTTATGGGGTGATGTAACCTCCGTTTCTTTGTCTACAACAACGAGAGCCGGCCAAGCTTCTGTTTATAACACCAAGGGTTTGTATCTCTTCTATGGAAGTGGTGCGAACGCTTACACCATCTCATACGATGATGATGACAATGCGGTCTATGACTCCGATTTGCAGGACAATGCGGTGGTGGTCAATGCGAATCCTACAACAACCTCAACCACGGGATTCACCATCAAGCTGTTTGATAGGACAGGAAAGACGGTGCGTCAGCAAGCCACGGTCAGTGCCGACCACCCACAGGGCGACCTGATATTGGCTAAGATAAACAACGACGCCATCAAACTTCAGATCGAGGGTCTGGAGGAAGGACAAGAGGCTTTCGTCTGCTTCCAAGTGCAGCTCGAGGCGCTCAATCCTTACATCGACAAGATGGATATTACGTGCACGCAGCTCTCGGGTGGGCAGGCACTGAAGAATCAGTATCTTGCCGACGACTTCACCATTGGCACTGATGGTAAGGTGGACTTCGGTGTGCCGTCAAACTTTGGCGCAACAGGTCTGAAGTTTGCGTTCGACGGATTGCACTCCAAGAGCGCCGACGAGACCTATCCTGGTGGACAGGTGGGTGAATATTCGCGCTATCATTTCGTAAAGTCCGATTATTACAACCTCATTGATGAGAACCTTCAGGACCATCGCAGCGATGCTGCCAATTACGACGACTGTACCAAGAAGATAAGTGTCGACGTGGCTGGCGACAAGGCCTTCTACTGCAACAACTCTGATAAGTTTAAGGCGGGCTCAACGGGTTCGGACACCTTCTATTATGAGGAGTACAGATATTCCAACGCCGGGTATGCCAAGCAAGGTGGCAAGTGGAACGACATCACCACGACGGAGAACGCTTACCGCGACTTCTACATGGTGGTTTGCGACGAGACGCGTTACAACATCGCGCCTACTACCACACCGCGCCATGCCTATTATGCTTACTATTCCACGAGCATGAAGCTGGAACGGGAAAACTATAAGCCGGTGGTCACCTATACGCGCCTTTACGACAATGCCATGCTTGAGGGCGGATTCGATAATAATTTCTATGCTGGCATAAAGGTCACGTTGAAAGACAATAATGGCAACGTAATGCCGGATGGCAGCGGATATGTCTACGCACGGCAGGTCATCGACATGATGAACGAGGCCGCCGACGGCAAGCCTGTCGACCTCCGCCATGTGCTCTATGTGGACTTGAGCAAGGTGAAGGCTGTCATCACGAGCGAAAACGACGACGCGATAGGCAAACTGTCTGACATTAAGGCTTTTCTGGGTAACAACGCCTTGATTTACTTGCCTCAGGGCGTGACGGCAAATCTTGACAACGTGGCCACGAAGTCGGAGGCGGGCGATGACTTCAATGCCGAGAACGACATCGTGCTGACCGACAAACTGCCGTTCTATTCGCTTTACGACATTCGCCTGAACGCTGACAATGAGGTCGTCTACAACCGTACTGTGACAAAGGCCAACAACACTTGTAAGTGGGTGTCGGTGGTCATGCCGTTCACCATGGCCCTCGACCCGGGAACAGGCGTCTACAGGCAGTCTGAGGATGGCGCTGAGTTCATGTTCTACACCATGAACGCCGACAACTCCTTCAGTTCTGCGGGCGAGCGCTATGAGGTAAACGCTCACTTCTCGCCTTACTTAGGCGTGCCGAAGACGGAGGCCAACAAGCCTTACCTCGTTAACATTGAGAAACATCCGGGCTCGGCTACCGATGACAATGTGATGTTCACGTTGCGGCAGAGGGGCACTACCATTGTCAAGACCCCGTCTTCGCTCGATGGCGAGACGGCACAAGGCACGGTAGATGGCACGGCCATGTCGCTTGCCAACCGCGGCACTTACTCTGGCGAGAAGATAGCCAAGGCCAAGGGCGTGTTCTATTTCAACAAGGACCGGTTCGTGTCGTCGCTAAATCTCGATGAGCGATACCCTGATGTCTACGTGCTTCCGTTCCGCACTTGGTACGACCGTGTAGGCTCTCCCAACAGAGCCGTGCGTTACATCCGTATCTCCACTGAGCCCAACACTAACACTACCAATATCTCGCAGGTCGCCGTAGATGCCGTCGATGCTGGCTTCGATTGTTCCGCCAACTCAGGCATGTTGACCGTCAAGGCCACCAAGGATGTGCGTGTCAGCGTGAGGGCCATCAGTGGCAAGACCCTCGGCGTGGCAATGTTGAGGGCAGGCGATTCGCGCATCTTCTCCCTGCCTAATGGCATATATGTGGTCAACGGAACGAAGGTCATGGTGAGATAGCCCCATACCTTATTATATTTATCCTGCTAATTTAGAATCCTATGAATAAGAAAATATGTGTCAACTCCGCTCTGGATAATCAAACGAGTGCTTTTCCTGCCATGCGCAAGAAACTTTATGCTCGTCCGGCCATTGAAATATTGAGCACCAGCTCCGCCAGTTCCTTGTTGTCGTCCTCGCAGGGGCCGTACGCTGACGCCAAGCCGCGCAAGCCCGATTTCAACAACAACTTCTGGGATGACGAGATGGACGACACTGGCAATGCCGCCAACGAGGGCGCCAACTGGGCTGGCTACCAGCAAAACATGTCCATTTGGTAGAGAGGCTGTCGATACCCTCTCGATTCCAAGCATTGTTTACCTGTTTTTCCAGCGGTAAAACACCTTGCTTCAAAAGCGGTAAAACACCTTGCTTCAAAAGTGGTAAAACACCTTGCTTCAAAAGTGGTAAAACACCTGCTTCAAAAGTGGTAAAACACCTGCTTCACCTTCCCACTGATATGGCGACGCGATTTCACTTATATCGCGTCGCCTTTTCAGCGATATCGCGACGCGATTTCACTTAAATTCCCAACATTATCATTTTCAGTATCTTCCACGCCTCCACCCATCCTGTCCATCCAGCCTATTCCACCCATCCGGTCTGTCATCGTCTATTCCTGTCTATCCTGTCTATTACCGTCTATAATCGTCTATCCTGCCTACAATCTCCCATTTCGCCCCTTTTTCCTTGACCTGTATCAATTATTCATCATTTTTGAAAAATAATCGCTAAAACATTTGGAGGGTATCGTAAAAGTCCATACCTTTGCACTCGCTTTTCGGAAATACGCCGGTTAGCAAACAAGAAAAGAGTTCTTTGAAGAGATTTACATAAACAGAGAAGT
>ERZ1032009.59-NODE-59-length-25082-cov-22.985815_pt1 | contig 25082 bp, 17 predicted proteins | sample MGYA00516700_ERZ1032009 | MGnify/ENA primary metagenome ERZ1032009 (study PRJEB33719, sample SAMN04261292) | wastewater metagenome | biome: rural village; feature: human; material: feces | host: Homo sapiens | place: El Salvador | collected 2013-01-14 ...
AAAAAAAATATCGGTCGGCGAAGATTCCGATGCCTGTAAAGGAAGCTAATCAGCAACAAGGGCAGACGATACTCTCAATGACCATAAAACACACACGAAATGGAAAATATCGTAAACATCTATGCAACGGTAAAAGACGTGAAACGTCGTGAGAAAGAAGATTTAGTGAAAGCACTGCGCCAATATGGTGAAAGGGTGGACAACGGATATGAGGTGCATTTCGAGGATGAATGCCCCATAATAGCGGCCTATGACTACGAGGAGCCGTGCGACATGGTAATACTGGCCGTTAGGGTTGACGATGATGACAATCTGACTATCATAGCCGACGAAAAAAACGACAGGGGCAATGAACATGATATTGATGATGAAGACATCTTCGCAGGACAAATGGATTTTATCACGGATTATATCTGTGAATAAATTATTAACCACGAAAACTTGCAAGTAACGATTTTATTTCGTTACTTTGCAAGCACTTGGAAACAAATCAGACAAGAGCCATGTTACAGACAGCGGAAAAATATATCAACCCATTGACAGACTTCGGATTCAAGCGTATCTTCGGCTCGGAGTTCAACAAGGAACTGCTTATCAGCTTCCTCAACGCCATTCTTGACGGCGAACGCGTCATAACGGATGTAACGTTCAAGAACAGTGAGCACCTCGGCACGAGTGAACGTGAGAGACGTGCCATCTTCGACGTTTATTGCACCACTGACAAGGGCGCGAGAATCATTGTCGAAATGCAGAACGTCTATCAGGAGTTCTACAAAGACCGCTCCATATATTATTCAACTTTCCCTATAGCCGAACAGGCGCAACAAGGAGATTGGAAATACCAGCTTGATGATGTCTACACCGTAGGCATTCTCAATTTCGCTTTCCCGGAGGACAAGCGAAATGATAACTGCGTCTACCGTGAGGTCAAGCTCATGGACGTAAGGAGCAAAGAGGTTTTCTATGATAAGCTGACATATGTCTATGTGGAACTGGCCAATTTCCACCTTGCCTTGGATGAATGCAAGTCCATACTGGACAAATGGGTCTACTGCCTTAAAAACCTGTCCAACCTCATGAGCCGCCCGGCGGAGCTACAGGAGCGTGTCTTCGCCAGGCTGTTCAAGACGGCGGAGATAGCGAAACTCAATACCGAGGACAAACGAGCCTACGAACTTAGTGTCAACGCTTATCGGGACATCAAAAATGGAATTGACGCGGCTAAAAAGGAAGGTAGAAAGGAAGGTAGAAAGGAAGGTATAGCTATAGGCAGTAAAAATAAGGCATGGGAAATTGCCAAGAACATGATAGCGGAAGGCATGACTTATCCTACCATTGCCAAGTTAACAGGACTGTCAATTGACGAAATCGAGGAAATTGCCAAGAAATAATAAAGTCGTTAAAAAGATTCGACCAGATTCTGTTTATCGTAAGTATCTATCGTTCAGCAAGTCGCCACGGAGGGAGACCCGAAAAAGGGTCTCCCTCTTATCGGTATGTTAGGATTAGAGCCTATAGAGACATTAAAAAAGGTCTTGACGCTGCATGGAAAGAAGGTTATGCTATAGGCATACGTCAAACAAGTAAGAGATAACCACTATTATAGGTATTATCCCTTACTTGTTTGATTATTAAAGAGAATGTTCTTATCTTACATAAATAACAGCAAGCCTGTTAGAGGTCACTCCTTGCACTCCCTTCCCGGAAATGTTATCAACGATAACACCTCGTGACATAAGGTATTCCGCTACTCGGCGCGCACGGGCAAGGGACAACTTGTCATTCACGGCTTTTGAGCCTTCCGGGGATGCCGTGCCTACGATGTCAACGTGGCTGCCTTCCGTGATTTTATCTAACGACTTCTTCATTTCGGGAACAAGGACAGACTTGCCCTGCTGGAATGTCACGAAAAAGAGGTTATTTGTTTTCACGGTCTTTGCCTCGGTCTTCCCAACGGGAACTTCCTTGACCACCTCCTTGATTACTTCCTTTGGCTTTTTGGCAAGGCTGCGGCGAAGCTCGTTTATCTCGTCGTTGAGCGAAGTCAAGTCCAATGTCTTGAAGTTGTGGGTGCCGTTGGAGGTCTTGAACTTATAATTGAAACCGACCTGCAAGGCGAGCTGCGCGCAACGCTTGTCCATCTGCACTGCATCAATTGGGCCGTGGGTCAAGTTCCAATAGACTCCGGGCTCTATGTAGAGCTGCCAGGGCTTACTTGCGCCGCCAATATTCCAAGAGAATGTCATGGATGTCTTGGCGGTTAAGTCATTATTGTCGCCGACGTTGTCTTTCATGCTGATAATATCGTCTCCGTAGAACTTCGTGTAGCCAATGCCCAGCTCTGTGCCTAACTCGAAGACCTTGCTATCGTTATAGCCGAGAAAGAGGTTTGTCCAGTTGATAGTGCCGTACAAGCCGAGGTTGAACGACTTGACCGCGGTCTTTGAGTTGAGCACCAACCTGTTGGAGATGTCGGTGACGAAACGGTTGTCGCCAAAGTTGGCGAGACCTTCAATGTTAGCTCCGAAAACGGGCGAGAAGTTCTTGCCGACCTTGAAACCGACGTTGGGATTGAGTGGGAACGTGTGGTTGAACGTCATGGGGGTGGACACCCCAATCTTTGCGCCTAAATACCAGTTGTCCCAGAACTTTGATGTCTGGAGACCTGTCTGGGCGTTGGCCGACATGCTACAGCACACTGCCAACGCCACTGATAGAAGAATCTTTTTCATTGTTTTTTTTGTTTTTGTGATAAAAATTATTATTGGTCTTTCTGCTCTCCTTGCGTGTACTTGGTCTCATAAATGTTTTTCAAGTCCTTGCTCAAATCTTTTGAGTCAATGCTGAACTCTGAGAATATGGACATCACCATGTCATTGACCTCGTTGTCTATTCGCCTGAAATTCGCGTACAGAATACGCTCCATGGAATCCTCTGACTTGAAATTATAAGACTTGGGCAGGGGATAGTTCTTGTAATCGGCTTCTTCTGCCTTTATCTCCTTCATGTTGAAATTGGTCTTGCAGAAGAACTTGCTTGTCTTGAACTCCTCCGACTGCTGTATGTTCATGCTGCCGCCTCGGCCCGTCTTGGTGTTCACGAAGTCGCGTGCCACTTGGCCGCATACCCATCCGCTGGCTAAGTCGCTTATCTTGCTTGCCGGTACGAGACTGTCCATGTTCTCGTTCAAGTTGATGCTTGTCTTGTCCCTGTCGATGGTTATGCCTTTTTTAATTTGCACCACCTTGCCGAAGATGTCATTGCTCAACCAGTCCAAAGTGTCCTTGCTTCTCGCTGAGCCGCTGATGACATTGGCGGCGGTGGTGATGATTTTGTCCCTGCCAACCTTGTTGTAGTCGGCTTCCAGCTGTGGCAGCTCCTGAAAGCCCAACGTTACGCTAACCTTGTTGCTTCGGGCCGTTCCTATCAAGCGGTCTATCTTATGAAAATATAAAGTTGGCAACTCGTCTACGATGATACTTACAGGCACGTTCTTGCCTTGACCACTGTTCACGCGTGTAGTAAGTCGATTCAAGATTAGGGCGTTCAACGCTCCGATGATGCTTTCCATCTCAGGGTCATTGGCTATTACAAGATAGCTCGGATTGGCCGGGTCGGAAACTTTCAAGTCGAAGTCGTCGCCTGAAAACACCCAGTAGGATTCTTTGGTGACAAGTCGGGAGATTTGCACGCGCAAGGTTCCTATCATGCCTTCAAGCTGCTCCATGGCCTTGTTGTCAAAGGCGGTCTTGAAAGGCCCTAACAATGGATATACTTCCTTGTCGGTCATCAGCACGTCGAATATCTCATTATAAGAGTGATTGAGGAACGACAGCACATGTGGCATGTCACTGTACTGGCCTTTCCAATATGCTGGCTTGACGGTGTCCTCGCCATTCTCCATCGCTTCCTTGCTCGCGTACACCCTGCCTGTCAAAACCTCGTGAACGGTATGCGGAACGGTCTCTCTCTGAGCGTACAGCTCGTTGCCGTCCTTGTCATAAGGCTTCTTGTTGTAGTTGACGAAGAAAAAGATACAGGCCGCGAGAAAGTTGGTGGCTGACTTCTGGAAGAAATCGTCACTGCCTCCTCCGCCTTTCTGGCCTTTCTGCAAGCTCTCTACAAGGGTCTCTGCCGTCTCCTGGGCGGCGGCGAGGTTGGCGATGTATTTTTGCTGTATCGGGTTCACTCGCTTGCTGTAACGCACGTCAACGAAGTTGATGATGTTGAACTTGCAACCAGGAGGGGTATTGCCGGCCTCTTGGTTCTTCTTGTAATGGTAATATAGCTTTTGGGCAAGGGTGGGGAACTTATAATCGTACACCACCATGGCGAAGCCTTTACGGGAGTGCTGTCTGATAAACGGCTCTATGACACTGAATGTCTTGCCTGAGCCTGGCGTGCCTACGACCCATGTGCCACGGAAGGGATTGATGATGTTTATCCAGCCTTCACGGAACTTGCCCTTGTAATAATACCTCATCGGTATGTTAACACTATATGGCGTTACTGATTTCTTCTCGCATTGCTCAAAACTCTCATTCTCAAAGTTGAAACGGTCTTTGGCCATGCCGTCCTTGAAATACTTGGAGATGTTGTCAAGGGCGATGTGTACCAACACGACACCTGCAACTGATGAGACCATGTAACACCAAATGTTCAATCCGAACATTCCCAACGGAAACCAATGAAGTCCATACAGTACGACAGAAAGAATGACAAAGAACATCCCGAAGAACAATGGGTAATATATCATCGTCTTGGGATTGAACTCTATCTGTTTCTTGTTGCGCGTCCCTATACATGTGATGATGACAAGGGTCAGTGTCGTCAGCTTGCTGAGCGGCAATGATTGGTAAATGGGTATCGTACTCAAACGGTCATGGACATCGGAAAGGAACTCTCCGAAAGTTCCCATGGACGCAGGGTCGATGCAATACATGAAGAATTCAACGAACAATGAAGCATATATGCACGAGCGAAACAACGTGTATATGCCTTGAAGCTCTTTACTCTCTTCCATTGACGGGTACTCTGTTTTTGCTTATTTTTGTGACTTCAAATGTTCTGACCACCGTTTCTCGCATTCCTTTGACAACTCTCCAATCGATTTGGTCTTGTGTATGGGACTGCTGTCAAGAAACTCATACCACGTGTCAAGCAAAGTGGTGTAACGTATCAGGTGATTGCACGAATATAGAAGGCGGTTCATGGTGCGCAAGTCCTTGCGTATCGTATTGAGCGCGTCTATGCGGTCGCCTATGTCGGCGTAGTTCCACACTGTGGTCGAATCGCCAGTCGCAACGCCGTTGGCTCCGGTCGTGGCTTTCTTGATATGCTTGGGTAACACCAGCTCCAAATCTGCCAACACCTTGATGCCTTGCTCCATGACTTCGTTGTAAATCTTGTGCCTAACGGGGGAAAGGGCCACCGCGATGACATTCTTTGGGCTGTGACTCACTACCTTGCCGCTTTCGCTGACCAGTTTTGCGCATCTGGAGGTCTCGTAATATATACCGTAGATGTTTGCGGCTATGGTAAGGACATTGCCGAAACTGACAAGGTATTTCTGATATTCCGTGAGGAACTTGTTTTCCTTTTTCAACGCTTGCGCGTTCCACCTATGACCTTGGGTGTTGAGAAGTATGATGCCATTCTGCGCTTCAACGACGGCTCCTGCCGTCTTGGTAAGGGTGACATACAGCGACGCACGGGTGGGGTCAGTGATTCCTTGCGCGGAAACGGATGGCATGCCAACCCACAACAACAGGACAGCACAGATAACTTTTTTTACCATGCTCTTCTTCTTTACGCTTAAATGTCAAATGGATGTTTTTCCTTGAAGGCGGCGAACCTCATGGTATTGGCAATTGCCCTCTGCCAACGTTCCATGGCTTCGTCGGCAAGCTGCTCGTGGGTCTTGTCTATCATCCCGGCGATAGCGGCGTTCCACACGTCAGTGAAATTGGTGCAGAGGATGGCATAGGACAGGCGGTTCAGCTTCTTGTTGAAATCCTCCAACAGCCTGGTGACCTGCCACATCAATTCCGCTTTCTTGGCTCCGCTGACCATGTTATCGGGGCCTCCTTTCTTGATGACTTCCTTCAAGGTGGTGTAAATGGAAAGGAAATCACTCGCGGTCTCGACATACAGGTTGGTCATAAGGCCGGAGGCAAGACCGCCTGAGGGATTCACGGACGTGGCAGCGTAAACATTATAAAGGTTGCGCATGGTGGCTATGCCGTCCATGACCAAGACGCATCCATTGGCAAGGGCATTGCCAAAGCTCGCCGATTTCAAATAGTCATTGTACTTGCCCTGCCAACTTTGTATCTTGTCGTTCATGTAGACCAAAGTGCCTTGCAAGGCTGCGGTTGCCGCTCCAGACTTGATTTGCGCGCCCTCTTGCGTGCTTATGTCCGACTCACCCTTGGTGAGGATGATATACTCGGTCGGGTTGCTGACCACCAATCCGGCCTTGCTCTCGCTCATGTAAGCCATGAACAACATAATCAAGCATAACAGCTTTTTAGTCTTGTTTTTCATATGCGATTGGTTATTTCGTAAACTCCCTTAATTTGCTTGTTGTACTCAACCCTGGAACGGATAACGGAAACTATGTCTTCTGATTCCTTAATACCGATGAGCTCGGCCTTGGGGTTGTTCATGTCGCCTGAAAAAATAGTCACGGTTTTCAAACCCACTATCTGCTGAATGGCGGACTGGTGCTGCTTGTAGTCGATGACTCGGTAAAGCTCCACATAGTCGGTGGTATGGGAAACCACACCGCTGAGGAGTATAAGCTGGTCGGTGGTCACGACATACTCTATCCTCGCAAGGTAGAGCATCTTGAATACCAAATAGAATGTCGTGAGCAGCCATACGTAACCAAGATACTCATGATACTCGAATTCCGCCCAAAGGCCGATGATGAAAGACGCAGCCCAAACGGCAATCCACATGAACTCATTGATGACAAACTGGAACCAATGGGGACGGAGCGTCACCGTCTCGAAGATAACAGGATTGTCATCAATATTGTTGCCGTAAACGTTTCTTCTCATGTTTTGCTTGTATATACTGTTTTACCTACACTCCTCTGCCGAGGTCTTTTTCCATGTCTTTGTGGATGGCCGTTTGCATGTCAGCGTCGAAAAGGATCTTCGCCGTCTGCGCAGCCGTCTGGTCGGTACCATAGAACGTATGTCTTGTGACGTAAAACTCAGGGCGTGGCTCTGGACGTCCAAAGGCTTGGCTCATCATCAAACCTGTGCCGGCGGCAAGACGCACGGCATCAAGGGCTCCAAGGAGCATGGAACCCAAGTGAAAACCTGTGCCGGGCTTCCGTCGCATCTCTATTTCTGGGAATATCTTGTCAAAGAGTTTGAGACGGTGCTCGTTGTCAAGGGCTCCCAACTTGTCAAACGTCTTCTGGTTTATCTCATGGGATATGGGGTTGCCGTCAACAATTGCAGTAAGGATATACTTGCCTTTGATTTCATGCCCGGCATCATCAAGGGCGTGGGCTGCCGTAATGCTGCCGATGGTGGTGCCGCGTCCGTTGCTTCCGCCGCGCTTCCATTCGTGATTTCCTTTGAGCATGGCCCCATTGAGGTCTTTCCATTCTTCTGCCTTATCACCGGCATGCCCTAACGCCTTGCGCGCTTGCATCTGGAGCGTGTCAAGGGTCTTGCCTTGCAAGATAACGATATGGGCTGCCGTCTCTGGGCTGAGACCCAACCGGCGAAGCTCGTCGCTTGTCAGTCCTTTGAAGACAATTTCTGGCTTCAAGCCTGTCTTGTTGAGGGCATTGGCAACTTCTTGATTGTAAAGGCCTTCCTTGCGTAAGCGGTCAAGGACTTTGTTGACCTTGGTTGCCTCTGTCGTTGACAGCTCGGACGGCAAACGGTGGTTCTTATCCATGTAGTCGGCCAGCTTGTCTAAGTCTGCGTCCTTCTCTGAGCGAAAGACGGATGGCAACACGGAAAGAATATAGGCGTGGTGGGCCTCGCACACGGCACGTGTGTGCTCTTCCAACTCACCGGGGGTGACGTTATCGTTGATACGTTCCGCCCTCTCGGCAAGCTCCAAGGGCACTTTGGCATTGTCAACGACAACAAGGCTCTGCGTCTTGTCTTGACCTTGCGTCTTGTCTTGTCTCGTGAAAGGAATGACCTCGGTGAGTATCTTGACCTTGGCTTGGTCATCACCGCGCGTGAACGACTTGTATTGTTCCTCGCTGATGGCGTAACTCCACACTCCTGCGTCCTTGCTCGTCCGCACGTTAATGGTACAATTGCCGCTTTTACTGTCTTTCAAGGCCATTACGTCCGTGAGATACGCCTGATAGTTGTCACCTATGAGACTGTAGCTTCCTTTTAGGCGTGAGGCTCCTGCCGATTGGGATATGTTTCTTGACAGGTCTTCGTCTTCAAGCTTGCCGTTGGAGGAGCTTTTTGTGGCAACGACATCGCTGAAGGTGTCGGCGAATTGCTCCAGACGGTGCTTGTCGTCGCTGTTGAGAAAACGGATGTAGTCTCGTTCTTTTATGTCCTTGCTCTGCGGCTTGCCGCTAATCACTGCCGTCATCCTCCAACCTGTCTTCTTGCCGTCATTATATTGGTAGGCCTGTATCTCTCCAACGGAAAGCCGACGGCCATGGCTCCGGGGAAGATAAAAGCCTTGCCCCTTGTCAAGCGTGTGACCGTCCACGGTGCCGATGCTGTTCCATTTGTCTACAAAGCCATCGGTATAGTTCTTCCGACGTGACTTGATGTCTATCACGTCAAGATTCTTGGAAAATTCAACGGCGGAAACGCGACCGTCAGCGTCAAGTTTCAGCTCTCGTGCCACTTCGGGCTTCAGTTTCAACTGTACGTAATCTCTCGACTCCAACATGGCCTTTGTCACCGGGGTGGTGAAGTCACGTGTGACATACTTGTTGAGAATGGCAAGGCGGTCGTCAACAGTCATGCCGTGGCTCGCCTTCACTTCCTTGCCGTGCTTGTCTTTCTTGAAGGTGGGAAAGCAACTTGTGAGCTTTTTGAAGTCTTCCTCGTCTATCTTGTAACCGAGGTTTTTGTCCACACCGTCTGACATGATGACAAGTTCTCGTTCTCCCTTGCCTGTGGTCTTTATGCTCAGTCCATGACTGGCCAAGATATTAAGGAATTGCCGTGGCTGCTCCGATGCCTCTACCCTCAACCCGTCGTTGATGGGTATGGCCTTGCCCTTGGGACGCTCCAGATGTTTCACGGCGACACTGTCTATCTTGATGTCCTGAGTGGCTGATTTGGCTCGCTGGCCAGTAACGGCTGTCTCACGTCCCTTGTCATAGAATCCGCATGAGCCGGTGGGCAACTCCCCAGGACGGAGATAGCCTCCCTTGCGCTCGTTGACATAGAACGGACGGTAGGGACTGCCAAAGGCTGACAACGGGAGACCGGAACGCATGAAACTGCAATAGTTGGCAATGCCATACACGAAACGGTCAAAACGCCCGAAACGGCTGCCATTGAACGGAACCAAAGGTGGCGTGCCGACATAACCATAACCTGTCTCGCCCGGCAATATTTCCTTGCCCCACTGACCCATGTTGACAGGGCTGTTGGCTTCCTTGGCCGCGACATACGAATAAGGTATGTGGAAATCCTTGCTCACTATGCTGACAAAGGTCTGATAGGCTTGCCGGTTGAGGGACGCGTAACCGCCTCTCGTCAACGACTCAAACTGGTCTTGGGTGATGTGGTAGACATGTGGCTCCACGGAGTCGTGGGCACTGGCCATGAGGATGGGGAAACCATTCTCGTTAAAACCTATTTGGGCTTGCATGCCGTTGGCATTAAGTACTTTACGCAACTCGTCAGAGATGCGGTAACGGGTCGGCCCGAAGTCCTTGATGATGTTTCTACTCGCCGTACTCATATTTGCTTTGATTGAAATCGCCTTGATAGACTATAACACACGTGTGCCTATTGGCAGGATAGGGCTTGTAAATGTTTACGCCGCCAAGACTGGCTCCTGACATCTGGCTCTTGGAAACTCCCCTGCGGAGGAAACACTTGGCTATGTATTTCGCACGGGCAATGGACAGCTTGCGGTTATAGCCCGTGCTGCCGGTCTTGCTGTCGGCTGCTCCGATAATGCGGAGTTTCAATCCGTAGGTCTTCACCACATGGGCTATCTCGTCTATATTGTGTGTCTGCTGCTTGTCAACGAAAGTGGTGGAGTTAATCTTGAAGAAGAATAATACCGGTGCCTGGAAATAGGCCGCCGCGCTGTCGGCCTTGGACAGGCGGTCGCGCAAGGAGTTGAGACCGCTGTAGTCATTGCTCCTCGCACGTGAGGCATAACTTGTGTCGTCAGCATAGACATACTTTTCCACGACTCTTCCATGCTTGTGGTTCCAACCTTCACGCCCGATGCCAAACGCTATGCCTATTGACGCGGTATAGAGGCCATCGCCAACCTTGCCTCTGGCTCCCAAACCGTCAAAAGTCCGGGAAGTGACAAGACCGGACAGCTCGCCCTTGACATGGACATGGGGGCAAACCTTGTAGCTGAGCGACACGCCATAGGCCACTGCCAGCTTGTTCCTGTCCAAGTCATTGTTGCGGAAAAGGCCTAATCCTGCGTAGGGTGACACGTTCCACCTTGCGCCCTCGGCGAAACAGTCGCGGTGAAAGAAAGAGGACACGTTAAAGAGGAAGTCTTGATGCAACAAGGTATAACTCGTCTTGTCAGACGACGCGCTTACGAGACGGAATCCTTGCCACTTGGCCCTCGTGCCGAAGAAAGGACTGTGCCATTTGCCCACGCTAACGGAGAAGGACGGCTGAGTCCTGTCAAAAAGGTCGCCACAGCCTTTTGGAACCCCAAGGAAAAAAGAAGGGCCAGTCTCGGCGGAGACAAACCAGTTGTCTCCTATGCCTGAGAGGTGGTATCTCTCGATGCCTTTGCTATCGTAAGGGACGCTTGTCGCCTTCTCTGTCTTGCCTGACAGTGGCACACGGCGAAGGATATAGTTGCTCTCCTCATCTCCATAGACCACCGATTGGGCTCCTGCGCACAGGGAAATGATTGCCGCGAGGGCCGTGGTCGTTATTCTACTTGTCTTCATGTCTTTAATGGTATGCTTTTTTCGGTTTTTCATGTTTATTCTCATAATTCTCCTCTTTCCGCCGCGCTGTCAAAACGCCAAAGGCGATGCTGGCGTATTATCTTCTCGCAACGACTTACGTAATTGCTCGCTGTGGCATAGCCGCCACGCTTGATGCCCACAAGCCAATTGTGAAAATCCAAGGGGCCATACCTGCGGCAATGACTGTAACGGTCACTCATGAGAAGTCGGGAATGGTAATCTATGCTTGCTTCGGGGGAGGGGAAATTGCAGAACTTCTCGTTGGGACGGTCGTCATTTTTCAAGCTGTAAGGCAAGCCGCGCTCCAACCAACTGCGGTTGGCCTTGATGCCAAAATAGTTGTAACCGGCGCGGGCCAAGTCGCTGTTCCCCCATTCGCTCTCCAAGGCCATCTGCGCGAGGGTGACCGACGATGGTATGCCATACTGTCGCTGGGCTTTCATGGCATAACTGGCGTAACGCTTGATAAAAGCGTCCGGAGTGAGTATCTTGCTCTCGTCTATGCCCAAAGCGGCAATGGCTGAACGCTTCGTGTCTCTAATGTAAAGCAGGATGTCGTAGGGGTCGATAAGCTCGCCTTTCATGCGGATGGTGATATGCAGATGGGGGCCTGTGCTGGAGCCTGTGTTGCCAGTAATGCCGACGGGGTCGCCGGAAAATATCAAGTCACCGCGTTTGACGTATATCCTCGACAGGTGACAGTAGGTAACGGTGTAGTTGCCATAGCGCATCACAACGTAGTTGCCGTTGGAGTTGTCACGGCCTGTGGCTTTAACATGACCGTCAAACATGGAAAGGGCTTCTTCATATCGCGCTTGGAGGTCTATGCCCTTGTGGGCGGACAGATGGCCGGAAAAGGGGTCTTTGCGATAACCAAACGGGGAATTGACATGGATGCTGCGTAACGGGAAACATACGCTAAGGTACTTGTCAAGCCAATAATCCCTGATGTCTTCCGTTTGGGCAAACGAATGCTCAAAGACGAAACAACATAATATCAATAACAACAACTTGCGTGTGGTACTCATATCTTTATCATGGATTATTCCTCGCAAAGGTAGGGAATATCATCATGGTATCTCAAAATGGGGAAGTGTATTACCTAAATTAACATATTGAATTGGTTTTCGCCTGTTTTTCCGCGTTTTTCAAATTTGAAATGTTAATTTGGCATTTATTTCCGCATGGGACATACAATATATGCGCAAAATCATAATTTTGCAAAAACATTAACTCCAAAAATGATGATTGACAGAAAATTCGACGAAAACGACATACCCTACGATATATTCGAGAAGTTCGGGGTGACTCAACAAATGGTGGACGACTTGCCGGAAAGGGAGATGAAAAAGCTGCTTGGAGGACTCTACACCACTGACATCCCAATAGTGTGCCCTTGTGGTGACGGCACTTCCGTGAAGGCGAAGGCCGCCATGAAGCTCGTAAGGAACGCTAACGGTGGAACTGACGTGCTTGTGGCGGCAAGGTTGAAAAAAAATGAACTTACAGGGTTTTCTGATGAGGAGATAGATAAATTGAGGGCAGGAAAGGTGATACTTTCCAAAGATGGAAACAGGTATGTGCAACTTGACGATGTGTCTAATATGGTAATGTCTGAAAGTGCAGAACTGGTGAAACACAATATCAACATTTTCAAAAAATACCTTGAACTGGACGACAATGCCGCGAATGAAATCATTAATGGGGAAACGGTAACGATAGGAGACAAGGATAACCCCTTCTCCATTGGCGTTGACCTGCACAACCCTAACGGAATACACCATATAGAGGGAGACAAGAAAATGTGGGAACTCACTAAAAACGGTGAACGACTCCCTCATCATGTATTCGGACTCTACGGCTGTTGGGTCACTGACAATGACGGCAGTCTTGACCATTATGTCCTTGAAGACAAATACACAAAGGACATGGAGGATGAACTGAGAAAAATGTCAGAACGAAACATGGACGCGAACCGGGACGGGAACGACAACGACCGTTCAACGACAACGGAAAGCGAAAACATGAAAGCCGCAAGTATGAGATACTAATTCAAATCCATAAAAATAAATTGTTTAACTGTTTGCATTACGCCATCTTGTCGTGAGACAAGGTGGCGTTTATAATATTAACCAAAGGCGTAATACTACCTCCCTAAATTAAAAACAAGTACTATATTTGATGTCTCTTCATTTGTCATTATAATGCCCTTCTAACTCTAACACAAAGGCTTCAACAAAAGGACGAAATTTAATTTTCTTTGTCGCCTATCTCTTTTATCTTCCCTGTTATGAAGTCATGGCAACGCTGGGATAAGGTGAGAATGTCTTTGGTGTAGTGGACATCCCTTAAAATCGCTTTTGCCCAGTAATGGTTGCGCTCCGTGTTGGGAACGGAAAAACGAAAGTCAATGCCAAGCATCACCGCCGTCATGTTGCGGACAAGGGATATGTCAGTCTCGTTGGCAGGGACTTCCGCGCCGGCTACACGACTGATGACACTGCTCACGATAGCCATTACAACTTGACGCTTGAAATCGGTTGACTGCTCAATTCCCTTGTCGGGCGCGTCGTAGCGTATGATGTCTTCCGAGGAATCGTATTCCACGGAAGACTCGTCTAAAGACTCGCCCTTGCGTATGCTGACTATCCAGTGACCGTTTTTCAACGTATTGTGAAGACTGTTGAAATCCGAGGGTTGTTGAAGACGGAGTGAATTAATCTTGCGCATCGTGGCTGTCTCGTCGGGATGGGATTGTCCGTAATTGGTCTCCTCTATGTTATAAACATACCTCAGCTCTCCTTTGTCGGTAAACACTGGAAACGGCTTGCTTTCATTGGAAAGGGCAAGGCCTTCTTCCTTTACGGTCTTCTCATCAATGAAAATGGGAAGGTCGTAACCATGGCTCTCGGTAAAAAGCGACAGCATCAACGCGTTGATGCCTGTATAATCAACATTGAAAAGCATGCGAGGTCTCGTAGTTCTCGGCGACACCCATTCCATGTCATCATAGAATTTCTGAAGGTTTATCTTGTCGACAAGCAACTTGCCGTATTGTCGCCACGCCTCTTCTTCAAGCATCTTCGCGGAATGGAAATACCCGGTCGGGACAGGATAACTTCCATGGGGGGCGATGCCCTCGTCGTCCATAGTGGGCTCTTTATCGTCCTCGGCTGGAACAACGGACACTTGCTTGACAGACACGGTGGTGGCAGATGTTTCTTCCGTTACTTTATTGTCGGTATAAATGTCGGTAGACGAACTCTCCGACATGCTTCTCATCGAGAAGTCTTTGACATAATCCAACAACCTATACAAACCGGCGGCGGTCGTCTCCCTCAACATCAGGTTGGTGGTAATCCTTTGCGTGCCGCCCTGGAACTCCAGGGCGCTGTCAACAACAAGTCTGTGGCTCCTCCCGTTTGGGGACATCGGATGAAGGCTTGGCACGTCAATTAATGTCATCTTGCTTATCGTCAAGATGGCTTCACCTGATGAAGGCGTGTCTTGGCCACGTGCCGGCAACGTGATAGGATATGGCAGGTTGTCTGATGGCATCGCTTCAAGATAACGCACGGCCAAGGAACTGACCACGCCATAACGGTAAAGGTAATCACGTGTTTGGAATGCCAAGGCATCAAAAGGTATCTCCCCACAGTCGGTCTCGGCCACGATGCCTTGCGCCTTATGAACCAGCTCGCTGATTCTAAGGCTCCCTCCGTGGCCATACTGCTCTGATAAGGGCACGGAGACGGAAACGGGAAAGTGGCTCCCCTCCTCTGACAAGTGCTCCTCAAGCAGCCTGTTGAGATAGTCGTATGCCGCGTTGAAACGGTCGTCTTCCTTGGAGCGAATGGCCAAGGCCGATTGTAATGGCTCGCCGGCATTGCCATATCTGGACATGAGTTCACGACGTGTCTTGTCGCCTATCTCGGAAAACTCGATTGCGCCATGGTAATTGTAGCTCACCTCAGATGCCACGAAGCTCCAGGCGGTGTTCAGCAGGTAATGGAACAATCTGTCGATTTGCTCATGACTGGCTTTCGTGTACGATCCTGCTGGACGTGACTGGCATGTCACGTCACCATTCCTGGAGATGTCGTATATGGCCACGGGGTTCACTTCCTTGACAAAGGGCGACCAATGGTCTATGCCTTCCATGACTAATATCCGCAACTCTCGCCTTTCCATGTCGTAAACGGCCATGCTCTCGCCATCACGACCCTTGCGGCTATACATGTTGTATATGTCGCACAGAAACAGGATGTCTTCCCTGCGATAAAGGAACAGGGACGTAAGCTGTGTTATAATGTCCACGTGTTGCCAAGCGGTGTTTTCCCTGACTTCCAGTTTTACATTATGTCCGTCGGTGACCATCTCATCGGTAAACAATGTAATGACTTTCGCCATGTGATCGCCTTCGCGCACGCTCTTTGCATCCACGCCGCTTGCCGTCCAATCAAATCCGCCTTCCACCGTCTTGAACCTGATAAAGTCTGACTTGGCTATCCGCACCGGTTGGCGGAGGGTGGATAGGTAGTCGTGCAATGCCACGAAGGAGGAAACGCTTTGCCTCTTATTGGCCATATCACGCTTCCATATGTTCAAGGGCTCGCCTTTCAAAATCACGGCCTTGTATTCTCGTATGCCTTCCAGCAAGTCGGAAAGCATCACCGTGCCTGTCTCACTGATGTCGCCCTTGTAATCGTAACGCCTTGTCTTCAAGGAATAAACAGCATGGCCGTCGTGGGAGACGGTCTCATCATAGCCTGTAATCTGATACACAACGCCTTGGCAGGTGAAATGGCTACCTGTCAAGTTCTGGCACTTCCTGCAATCTATCATCCGAACATAACGCTCCGGGAGCGTTACGCCATAGGCTTTGCGTAATTTCAAGAGGTGACTGACTCTCGTGTCATCGTCATCAACGATGTCCTTGCCTGCCGCGACCACATGGAACAGGCCGTCAGACCACGTGACATCGGGTAAGGGCATGGCTTTGTCAACCACCACGGGATTGCCTTGTATCTCCCTGCGTGCCTGAAGGCTCTTCTCCTTGGCCCAACGGTCTACAAGGCTGGAGTCGGACGACTGCATGTCTATTTGCTCCAACTCGCGCGTGTGGTAGACGTGGTCTTTGAGCAGGTCTTCCGCGGTGATGCCACCATCACCGGACTTGCCTATGGAGAAAAAACTTTTCCACCCTCCTAAAATGCTTTGGATAACGTTCTTGTCACCTCTTGTCATCGCGTGAATCTCCTATGAATTACCCTTTATCTGCTTTGCCGTGTTGTCAAACTTGTGCTCCTTGACTGTCTTGACGCTGCACTCTATGTTGGCCTTGCCCTTATAGACGTTCAATGACAGGTCGCCATATACGTCTACGTATTTGCCGGCGGCGAGGCATTCGTCTTCCTTTGGACGGAAATAGATGAAGTTAACCCAAAGAAACTCCTTCTTCTGCTCTCCGTTGTCCGCAACGTGCCTGTCGGACGTGAAGGCGCGGAAAAGCTTAAAGTCCCTCTGCTTCTTGTCTTGCCTCGTGGTAACACCGTCCTTGCCTATGCAGCCGGTGAAATCCATGCTGCCCTCAATGCGATACTCCGTGTCGGCGGATATGAATATCGGCTCATTTTCGCACCTAACATTGTAATACACGATGCCGTCCTTGATTCTCACGGTCAGACGGCCTTGCGCCTGTACCGACTTCCCGGCAACGAACTTGACGGCCCTCTTCCTATCTCCGGGGGAGGAGACGTGGACTATCGTCTCACACACGCTGCCGTCCTTGCCCTGGATGGGGACAAGAACCGAGAACGTGATGAACGTGTTTCCGTCTTTGGTGGTCTTCTCCACCGCGGAAGAATTGACGGTTCCGCATACCAATACATCGCCTTGTAACATGATAATAAGTGTTTTTGTGTGTTGCTGTATTTTTTCTCACGGCCATGCCATTGCTGGCTCAGCCTTTCAATTGATAGTCTTGCTGTCGCTGTTGCTCGTCTTGACGTGACACCAGCTCGTCAAAGGCAAGCGAGGTCTTGGCGGCAAGCTCCTTGCTGTTCACTTGGGGATAGTCCCGGTGAATGATGTCCTCATTGCCGTCTATCTTTGTCTTGGCCGCCTCTTGCTCCTCCTGCTCCTCCTGCTGCTTGTCTTCCTCTGTCATGCCGGACATGGCCTCGCTCGCCATGAGCTGGATTCCCACGGCCATCGCCGACTTGAATATCTGGGAGACGAGTCCAGACAACATCCCCTGCCCATCGTCTGTGCCGTCGCCTTGCTGCATGTAGGTATAGAGCATCTTCAACGGGTCGTCGGTTGACGATAATGAGGCAAGCAAGTTGTCTTGGGTCATCATCGTGCCAACGCCCACGCCTTGCGCGTCTTGACGGGGTGCCAACGCCATAAGCCGCTCGTCCTTGCCAAGGACGTTCACTCCCTTGCGGTCACGCAGCTCCGCGTTGGGCTGGCCACCGCGGACGGCTATCTCTGAGAGGTACTTGACTGGATTATATAACACCCACTTGCCAGATGACCTGTCAAAGGTGTCAACCTGTAGGTGCAGATGCTCGCCCGTGCTGTGACCCGTGCTTCCGCTGAGACCGACCTGCTGACCTGCTGACACGGTCTGCCCGGCTCGCACGCTGAACGTGTCAAGGTGCATGTAGGTGACACGATAAGCCGGCTGGCCACCACGGTCATACTCTATGGTGACGCTGTTGCCGGCATTGCCATTGTTGGGCTTCACGGATATGACCCTGCCGTTGTCCTCCGTAGCGAGAACGGGTAGGTTGGCGTGATGGGTGCTGATGTCAAGTCCCTTGTGGGTGTGGTTGCCCCTGTCCTCGCCAAACCGACCGGTGACAACGATGCCTTTGTCATTCATTTCCAAGGGCATGCTGAAATTGCCGGGCTCATGGTTGAGATAGAATATCCGCTGGCTGGTGCCGTCGGACAGGCCTATCCCACTGCCTATCTCGATGTTGTTCTGACGGGCCACGGCAATGGCCGCCTGGTCATAACCGGACAGCCCATTGGACTTGATAATGCTCTCTATCTTGTCTATGTAGTCAGGGTCGGAGGCATAGCCGCCACGCTGGATGCCAACAATCCAATTGTGATAGTCATAGGACGGAAACTTGCTGAAATAACCGTACTCCTTGTAACCCTGTATGATACGCGAGTGGTCGGATATGCCTTCTTCCACGGAAGGATAGTCCCTGTATACTTGGTTGTCCTTGGGATTGACGACGCGCGCGCCTTTCCATCCCGGCGTGGCCTTGATGCCAAAGCAGTTGTTGCCTAACGAATCCCTGCCCCAACCACTCTCCAACGCCATCTGCGCGAGGGTGACGGAAGACGGTATGCCTGTCTTGATTTGCTCTTCCATGGCATAAGGGGCGTATTTCTCCAAAAAACGTGCTTGATATGGTGCTAATGACATGAATAGTTATTAAACGGCTCACGCACGACTTGATGTAAGCCGTGCGCAAACTGGTGTTATAGTTGTTCTTCCTTTGTCGTCATCTCTTTTAGTGGTCTCGGCCACGGCTGACGGTCTGGCTTTCCTTGTTAGCCGCGGCAAGGTTCTCCTGGTCGTCTGCCACGCCGTTGCCGTCGGCATCTGCGGTGCTGCCCGTGGTGGAACTGATGTCGAGCTTGTCGCTGGCGTCTTCGCCTATGCCGTCGGATTGGTCGGTGCCATTGGAAAGGCTTTCTGACTTCGCGGTCTTCACTCCAAGCTCTTCGGCAAAGACATTGGCGGCAAGGGCATACTTGTAACGTTGCATGTCGCTGACAAAAAAGAGATTTTCAAACTGGCTCTTGCTTATCTCTCGCTTCATGAACTTGTCGTCGACATAAGACACGATGTAGTGCTTGGTCTTGTCATCCTTGTCTGTCCAGATGTTCGGCTTGTAGGTCTTGACCGTATCGCCGTTCTTGACCACGCGCTCCAGACGGGAGAGGTCTAAGCTGTTGTCATACTTGGGCGTGAGCACGTCCACTTTGAGCTCCGGATGGGCTTGGGCGAGCTTGTAATACTTGTCTTCCAACGTGCTCAACACTTGTTTCCTGTTCTCGGCTGATGATGGGCTTTTTAAGACATTGAAAAACTTTTTCATGTCAAGACTGCCTCCTACGGGACGTATCGTGAAACGTGACTCCCCTGTGGGGCGCAACACGAAGACATACTTGCCGTCATTGCCCTTGATGGCGGATATGCCCTTGCCCTCGCTTATGTTCTTCGACAGGTTGAGCTCCTTCGACAAGTCCACGGTCTTTACCTTAACGATGTTATATTGGTTAAGTCGCCCCACTTCAACGTCCTTGCCCATGAAATAGCCATTGACGGCCTTCAAACCGTTAACGCCTCCTGCGTTGTAGAGGGCTACATCGGTATAGCCTTGCTTGCCAAGGGCTTTCTCTATCCGGTCTTTTCGCATGCCTTTCTCCGTGGACAACGACGCGTCTGCCGGCAATATGACATCGGCATGCTTCTTCTTGCCGTCATAGATGATGACCATCTCTTTAGTCTCCTTGGCCGGGATGTCGTTGACCTTGCTGATGACGGAGTAGTCTTTCATGATGTAGTTGCTGTAATGCTGGCCGCGGACGACGCTGTAATTCACGGCCTTGCCGCGCTCGTGGCGGTCTATGCTCTCCACGGTCTCGTTGACATGCTTGGCTATGATATTGACCGTGCATGGGTTGTCTTGCAACTCTTGACGGAAAAAGTCGATATTCCTCATGCTCTCGCCTGACAACTTGGAGGGCAAGCCGTCCCTGCCCATCAAGACGGCGGCTGAGAGGTCGCGCACAAGGGTGTCGTACTTGGCGGAATCACCGGGTATCATGGCTATGCGGTTGGCCCTGTCAAGACGGCGACGGTCGCCAATGGCTTCAACGACGCTACGGTAGATGCCGTTGACCTGCTCTATGGTGTCTGCGGCATCATAATAGGGTGTCCTGCCCAAGCCGCTGAAAACAACCCTGTCGGCTTCCGCGTCATAATGGGAGGGGACTTCCTTTAACATGCGGTCTACCTTGAATCCCGCGCCCATGCCGACCTTGGTTGCCAACGCCTGTACGTGGCCGCCTATCTTGTCGGCATCCAACGGCTTCTTCATGTGATATGCGGCCGAGCGGTCGGTGTCCATGACCGTAATGCTCCTACCGGCCTTGTTGACACTCGCGAAAACGGACGGGTGCTTGTCGGCTGAAAAGGTGACGGACGACACTTTCTTGCCGTTAACGGCTTCGGTGACTTTCTCCAACCCCGTGTTCTTGGCCAACGCCCTGGCGGAAGCGTCGTAAGCCTTGAACGTGTCTCCGGTCTTCCAGAACACGATGGTCTTGGGGGTCTTCTTCTCCAACTCCTTGTTGCGTTTCAGGACATCGTTATGGTCAAACTCCGTGAACGGCTCCAACGCGCTGCCGTCGGATGACAACAGCTTTTGATAAGACTTGTAACCTTCCTCGCCGGACGGCAAGGAGGTCTGGTCGACATTAAAGACGTTCATGGTGATGTTCTCGCGCTTGCTCGAATATGCCTTCTTCTCCTCGTCGGACAGCTTGTAGAAATCCTTGGTGCTTATCTTGGCTTCCTTGTCGCCGGGCTTGGCCACGTTCTTCTCATAATACCAATGAACCCAATTCAAGGGAAGGGACTTCTCGCCTTTCTTGACCGCCATGCCGTCGGCCTTGGCACTGTCGAAGGAATAGACATAGGCGTTGGTACGCCATGCGTTCCGGTCTGATTGCATCATCATCAGCATGGAGTTGTAGGGTGACAACTGCACGCCGTCACGACCTACGAACTTGGGATTGCCCTTGCCGCCAATGTTGCTGACTACGCCGCCATGCTCGGCGGCATAGGCTAACGCGGCACCTACAATGGCCGCCTGATAGCTCGTCATGTCGGGAGCGACGGAACCGGACGGCTTGGCGGCGGCTTTTTTCTCGGCGGCCTCCTGCTCCGACTTTTTCTCATGGTACTCCCTGTGGGTCTGCTCTTCGGCCGCAGAGATGGCCATCTTCTCCGCTTCCTGTTGGCTTACTGTGCCAGTGGCGGCAAGGAACGTGGCCGCGGCTCCAATGTCGGTATGGGGATTGCCGTCCTCACGGATGGGCCGGGCTTCTTCTTTTGGATTATCCACAACCTCATGCTGCTTTCTTTTCTCCTTGGGCGTTGTCAACTCATCTACTATGGCAATACGCTCTCCTGCACGGATGAGCCTGGGAAGATAGGTGGCAAGGGAGTAAGACGGAAATCTCGTCATCTGCAATGGCTTGCCGTCCAAGTCCCTTTGCTTCTTGTCGGATGACATCTCCGTGCCGAGAATCTCTGAGACTTTGCCAGCGTCATCCATGTATGACTTGTAGAAGTTGCCGCTTTGAAACAAAAGCAAAACTCCAGGATGCTTCTGCTTCATGTCTGAATACATGTTGAACATCTTTGTCTCCTCTTTCCGCTCATCAACGGCCTGTTCCTTGGCCAGGGATGTTTGCGTGTCCTCGTCGAGGGACGGATAGGCTCTTGAAGTCTCTTCTCGCTCCAACTCTTCTTCCTCATCTTCCACCATCTGATACTCCGGCATTTCGGAAAGCTGCTCATACACGTTGTCCAAGTTGGCATCGAGGCTATGGTCAACATCATAGTCGAAACGATGCTGTACGCTCAGACCTATGTTTGTTACATGACCAACCTCAATCTGGTTCTTCTCTTGATTATATTGGAAATACACCACGTCATCGTTAGGCATGGTGAATGCTGGTATCTTACCCTTGATGTTAGAGAACTGCTTGGCGACTTCCTCATAGGCCAACTTCTTCACGTCTTCTGTAGCGTCGCTGTCAAGACCGTATTCCCGAATATTGTCGAGGATTTCTTCTTTCGCGACCTTGCGCATGATGTCATAGGTGCCGCCAACGGAGGCATTGTATACCACGGCGTATTGGTCGTCCTCTATCAAAACGTCATCGCCTCGGTAATTGCGTGGCTTCTTGAAGGTCTCGGAAAGGTCGGGGGCAATGCCCTCGTCATAATAGCTCGCCTCTTGAAGAATGCCGGTATAGTCGCCGCGCTCTTTCATGCGGTCAAAGGATTCCGTGTCGTCGGTGCTCTGAAAGTAGGCAACGGACGTGTAATAGGTTTCGGGCCTGTGGCTTGCCTCGTAATTCTGCTCTTGTTCTTTGTTGTAATCTTCTGCCATTATTTCTTGCCTTTTTGTTGGCAAAGTAAAGCAATTGACTGCAAGAAAGCCTCTTTTACAACAGGTGTTCCTCAAATTAACATTTCAAATTTAAAAAACACGCCTTTTGTAAACTTACAGATAGCAAAATAAACGATATTTGTTAAAATCATCGGCAAACGTTATCCATACGATTCCTGCTTTATTTGAGATTTTTTCGCAAGCATTGCTATACACGCAATAATGCTTGCATTACCATATTTATTGCAATGCAATAATACTTGCAATGCAATATTACTTTCACTGCTATCACTGCTTGTAAGTAAGCATTGATTGCAGTGCTTATATTGCTATAATGCTGGCATGGCCATTAATCAATCCTTTCTATCCTTACCTATCACAATTTAGGTATCGTTGAGTGGTATGACCTTTTGTGTAGAGCTTCATGAAAGGCAAGGAACTGAGATACTACTACGAAGTGCTGGATTAAACATCATGGGCTTCTCATGGTGAACATGGGAAGCCTAAGTAAAATCAATATGAATATGAAAAAGATGAGTTAAATATTCTATATATGCGCATATATAGAAAATTTATATAACATGTTATTTTGAAATCTCAATTTTTGAATATAACTTTGCATCTGTAAACTACATTATATTGAATATTACGATTGTAAAAAGCCGTAACTATCATTATAATGATAATATAAATGTGTATAAATGGTAGATTTATATGAATACTCAACACCCGAACTTGTGCGCTTGTTGGGAAAACGCTTCAAGGACTACAGGATGCGCTGCAACCTTACCCAAAGGGAGGTGGCAGAACAGTCAGGCATAGGTCTGACATCAATACATAAATTCGAGAATGGAACAGCTGGCAATATCTCATTGTCTATATTCATACTTTTGCTGAAAGTTGTAGGACAGATAAACGCATTGGATGACGTGCTGCCTGAATTGCCAGAGTCACCTTATCTTGTACGAAAGGACAACAAGAAAGCACAACGCATCCGTCACTCTAAATAACACGTGAACATATATGATAAAGCAGCTGAGAGTTATACTCTGGAATGAAGAGATAGGTAGACTGGCATGGGATGAGCGTCGTAGGCTCTCGTATTTTACATACAACCCTGAGTTCGTTAAAAAAAAACTGAAAATATCGCCATTGTCAGCCCCTGTTACAGGGGCAAGGGCACTTGCGCCCGTATGGGGTGAAAGTGAGAAGATATACCAAAGGCTTCCAGCCTTTGTTGCCGACTCATTGCCCGACGCATGGGGCAATCAGTTGTTTGACCTTTGGCGCATTCAAAATCACATTTCGAGTGCCGACATCAATTCTCTTGACAAGTTGTCGTTTATTGGCAGACGAGGTATGGGAGCATTGGAATTCCTGCCAGAAGTAAACCGTGAGCGAAAATCTGAAAAGATAAACATGAAGTCATTGGCAGATTTGGCGGAACGTATCTTCGTGGAAAGGGAAAATGCCCGTATATTACCAGACGAGTCAATAACGATGCAATCGCTGTTGACGGTGGGCACTTCTGCCGGTGGTCGCCAACCAAAGGCTATTGTTGCCATTAACCGTAAAACGGGAGAGATTCGTAGCGGACAAATTTCCGGTTTGGAAGATTATGATTATTATCTGCTGAAATTTGGCAATTCGGAATATTGTTCTTCTGAACTTGAAATGACTTATTACGAGTTGGCTATAAACGCAGGAATCAGCATGATGCCATCGCAACTGTATGTTGTAGAGAACAATAAGCACTTCATGACAAAACGTTTTGACCGAAACGGGACGAAGAAAGTGCATACACAGACTCTTGCTGCGATTTGTCCTGGCGCAGACAGCTATGAACAATTGATAGCTGTTTGTCGCAAACTACATCTCCCAGAGACAGACTGCCAGGAAGTATTCCGTAGAATGGTTTTCAACATACTGGCAAATAATACCGATGACCATAACAAGAATTTCTCATTTATTATGAATGAGGATGGATTATGGCACCTGGCTCCTGCCTATGATATAACTTATATCATAAACAGAGGTGGCTTTCTGCCTAACGAGGAACATTGCATGTTCATACGCGCCAAACTCAGGGGCATTACTCGCAAGGACGTAATAGAATTTGCGCGTGACAACGGCATCCGCCGACCAGACACTATTATTCGCGATGTCGTTGCCTCGCTGGAAAAATTTCGTCAAGTGGCATTGAAATATGGTGTTAAGAAAGAATGGATAGGAAGAGTGGAAACATGTATCGACAAACATTTAAGAGATTGGGGTGAGTCGAATGACTGTCAGCCATTGCCATCAATTGAAATCAATGGCCATATTGTCAAGAATATTCGTATTGAAGAAACTTACAAAGGTAACTACCACCTTTATGCTGACATTGATAATGTGGAGCGTAAATTTGTAATTGCTAAAAACAAAAAAGATTTTTCGCGGATTAAAAATACTGGTGTGACGAATATTCCGACTTGCGAATTGGTAAAAATGACCAAGACATATTTTAAGCTCTAAAAACGTTCAAGCCCAAGAGACAGCAATCAATAATTCACTGTTTTTTGGGCTTGTTCTTTTATTCTTGCTATTTTCAACAATTATCGTATCATTGCATCGATGGATTGCAAGCATCAAATTATACTTGCATTGCCATATTTATTGCAATGCAATAATACTTGCTATGTAATAATACTTTCATTGCCATCACTGCTTGCTTGCAATACATGCAA
>ERZ1032009.60-NODE-60-length-24863-cov-5.578281_pt1 | contig 24863 bp, 28 predicted proteins | sample MGYA00516700_ERZ1032009 | MGnify/ENA primary metagenome ERZ1032009 (study PRJEB33719, sample SAMN04261292) | wastewater metagenome | biome: rural village; feature: human; material: feces | host: Homo sapiens | place: El Salvador | collected 2013-01-14 ...
AGAAAGCGGTAGGCGTTAGATTTTTTAATATAAAAAAATAGTTGAATATTTAAGGTTTTATTGCGTTCAAAGCCTTGAATTTACTTCATTCAGCTCCATTATCTTAGTTCAAATAAATTAAAAAACAGGATGATTAAAAATGGCTTTAAAACGATTACGTTAATCACGCGATTTATCTATAGCAGAAGTGGCATCAAGAGCTAATATCGCACCAGAGACACTTGAAGCAGTTGAAATTGGTCAACATAAACTTGCGGGTAGTGGTCCTGGTAATCTAGCAAAAGTATTTGGCATAAATGTAATTGATATGCTCAAAATTCTGGAAAACACCCCTTACCCAGAAGAAGCCGAAACACCAGATCAGCAATAAAACTGTAGATCAATTGAAGCACTGACCAGGTGCTTTTTTTGTGCCTGGCTATTCTTAACTTACGATAAGTAAGTTAATAGATATAAGTAAGTTTTGTAATGATGCCCTACCCCATTTTTTGTTTTGAGCCGGGTTTAATGCTTTAATTGAAGATTGGTTTTTAGGGGAATCAATCAATATGCCAAACAATAATATTGCCATCGGTGTGTTCCTACATCGGCTGTACCTGGCATTGCTTTCGTGCTTTATGATCATGCTGTGGTTCGCGTTTGACCATGCGCTGTTTCCACTTGAAGATTCTCTTCCCATTGCCTTCATGTTTGGTATCTGGGTACTCCTGGCTCCATTATTTATTCAGAAACTTTGCATCCAGTTCTTGAGCTTCGACAGTCTTGAGACGGCAGATAGTCGTTTGCATTTTAGCCGTGGCAACAGTTGGCGATACCTCCTTAGTTTGCATGGGCTTAATCCGCAGCAGCTATATTCGATTCCAGTTTGTCAGATCATGCTTAACGTGGCTTTCGGTTGCACATATTTTCTCTTGTCCAGATCGGATGTTTCTGTGTTTATCACCTTACCTATAGCAACATTAGGTGGGTATCTAACGGTTCGCTCGTTGTGCTATTCGATTTGTCTGGTTTTCTCAATGATTGCTGAATCTATGGGTCCAGAATTTCGCGGTAAATGAGTTTTCATTTATCCAGTCTTATTTAATATTTTTCAGCTCGCTACGGCGGGCTTTTTTAATGTTTAAATTGACTTATGCCATGTTTAAAGGCTATAATTTCAGACATACCGAGCAGTAAGCTCAAGCGGATAAGTCACCGTAGTAAAGACTTTGTTATAGGGTGTCAGTATGGCAGTTTTAGATTTAAAACAAGTAACAACTACTCAATTTATCAATGCTCGCCTTGTTATGGGTGAGCGCATTAGTGAAGCGACAGACTTCTTTGCTGTGGGTCATGTTGAAGATTTAACTCGTGGCAATATCCATGCCGAAAAGAATACTTTTAACAATCATGTGTCTTTCGTCCTTACTCATGCGGAAGCTGTAGCTCTTACTACTGGCAATTCTTTATCATGGACACGCTGCTACGCCCCTTCATTGGAAGCAGCAATGAAAGCTGTCCGTGAACGTAACGATGCAACACTCAAATACCTGGAAAACTTTGCCAAAGAAGCCGGCTGCGAGTTCAAACCGTTAGGCAATGGCATAGTGGTTGATCACTACGTCCTGAACTACCCTCAAGCAGCCTAATGGCTGCTTTTTTATGGAAGCGGAACGACTGTTATTGTCGTGGTGCATGGGGTCCCGGCTGTATTGATCTATAACCCTTAACTACAATGCACAATTACACGTAGAAATTGATCAAGATGCAGACAACTTTAGCAATAACACGCTACAAGCCGACTTTTTGCGAGACTTATTAATTCGACTTCTGCTAAGGTTTTATTAAATAACGGTCAGTCATTATCAATAACAAAATAGGGTGCTTACTATGGTCGGACAGGTTTTTAGAGTGCAACAATACAACAGAAATTCGCTGCTTAATGAGCTTTTGGCTTCCAATGCCAAGCTATTTATCGGTGGTCAAGATATGGACCAAGCAAGATCAGGAAAGTTTATAACGCATATCCTGAAAGGTTTAACACCACCTGAGTTTATTCAAAAAATGCAGGAGGTGTTTGGTGCTGATGCAGTTACGCATGAAGATTTGAGAGTGCTCAAGCTAGATATTGAAAAGATGCTGCTGCATTTTGCAAATCACATTGTCAAAATGACGCAAGATCAAAATAATCTACTATTTAAACGCTTTGTTAAATACGATCTGGACGGCGTTTTTCGCCTATTTCAAATATCGTATGGGAAAATGGTTGCGGGTCGTTTAGATCAGGCGAATTATGCAAACATTCTTGCTTCTATAAGCAGAGTTTATGCTCATTTCCTTAATGACCTATCTACAATGCCAAACATTGATAGTTCGGGTTTATTTGCATCTGTTCCCTATGAAAATGGATTAAGCGCACACCCAATTATTGTAATTAAGGAAAAGTTCATAGTCTTACTTAATCTTTTGATTATGCACGTAGCCTGTGAATATTATGGCGATAAAGAGTATTTCAGCACTGAAACTGTTATTCAGGATTCAATCAACTCTTTACGACAAGTATTAATGGGTTTATTCAACTCTCACCCCTACTATGCTGATACTTACCTGGTCAATAAGTGGTGGTTAAGTGCAGAAGGTAATAACGACTTTGAGTATGTTCAATTGGTTATGCAGCAAAATTTATCCGACGGCGTAATGCTACGGAAATTAAAGCTAATTACCCAAGTGAATTATAATGGTGTGAAAGTATTTAATGACCAAATAAGAGAAATGAATGCTTTTTACTATGACAATTTGCTTGAGCTTATGGGGCATTTGAATAGCTTTGAACAAATGTACTGTAAACTAAAAGAAAATGCCGATTTAGATCAGTCAGCAGTCGATAATGGTGAATCCGTGAAATTCACAATATTGCTGAAAGATCATCAATTAAATGCACTACCGATATTGCCGTCAGACGCACAGCAAGAGGATAAAGTTTAAATTATGGAATTTCAGTGGTTAGGTTGGGGTTCGGCAATTGCAGCTTTTGTTGTAACTTCATTTGTGATCGGCATATTGTTCTTGCTGTACCGGGCAATGCAAGTAATCTCGAAGGCGTATGAGCAGAGATTCCAGAGCCGTATTGCAAAGCCTGTATTCAGCGTTATGGCTTATAGCTTGATCTGGATGACCTTTAAACAGTTCATCGTGTTCAAGTTAGTCGTATTGACCAATCCGTTCCTACGCGACTATTTAGAGATCATCTTTAACCTGATCTATGTAGTCTTGGTTTTTGCTGTGCTGTTCAAGGTACTGAACGACAGTCAGAAAGAGTTAAACAGTAAGAAGGAAAAGGCAAGAGTTGAATTTGAAGCATTTAAAGCCCGGATGGAAGCAAAGGAAAGAGACTTATAACCGCCAGGATGTTCCAGATCAGGGGGATGCTCAGAAATGAGCATCCCTTTTTATTAACTTTAGTGTTGGGCGATTACGCAGAATAATTTGTAGTAATTGAAATAGGGTCAAGCGTAGATGAAGCAAATTCACGTTCTAATTTTCTTATAACGCCCTGCAATTGATCTCGCACTTTCTGAACTGCTTTGCGTGGGTCCAAGTCATCTGCGCTAAAGTAATAGTTTTGATCAAGGCTAAATTGCAAAATAGCACCATACCCATTGGCTACATGGCTAACTTCTACGTTGCCTTTTATTACTTTCCAATACCAACCAAGATTTTCAAAGACTTCTGGTATCCAACCTTCGCCAAGTTGAGAAGCTATTTCATTAGATATTTGCACAGCCTGATCGTAAGCAGATTTTTTGCAGTTACCCCCACAGGAGGGTGAACAAAATATTTCACCTCTCAATACAGGTATCCATTTTTGATCAAGTTCCCCTACCGCAGTCTGATCATGTTCATAAACAACCATATTCTAAATATCCTTTTTGTTTAAAACGATTAACTTTGCTTTGGCATCTTTATAAAGATTCGCCTTCTCCGGCTCCACATAGACAGACAGATTAGTCTTATCGCCGGTCAGCTTCTCAAACTCACCTCTTGAGATCATGCCATCATCTAACAATAGGCGTAGCTTCGCCTGAAAGTCATCACCTTGCTTGCTGCCCTGGATGTACTCATATTTGACTACCAGTGAGTAGTAATCTTCATCGTCGATTTCTGATTTGGCAAATTCCGCAGAACTTTCCTTGTTCCAGTTCCAGGTAAAAGCCAAGACCACTGCACAGATCAGGATACCTATAATCGAAATAGCTTTTACTTTCATACAATACTCTTCTTATATCTGGGTTAATGAGCCAGAATTGCGGTGACTCCACGCTTTAAATAGGTGAGCGCAATTTTACGCTCACCCCTATTGGGTTTATTTGAGCTTCACTTTTGCTAGGCGTTGTCGAACCAGTTGGACTTCTTTCATTTGATCATCCAATTTTTGATTTTGATAACCTCGCATAGCATTTTCATACAACAAGCCCCCTGCTACTTCTTCGCTTGTTTCGTTCAATCTCGACATGCTCATATTGCTAACGGTTTTTGTTGTGAATACAGGAATGCCATTAGAGATATATTCTTTCAGTCCATTAAACATCAGAGTGTTGGTGTACAGCCGACCACCCTTCTTCACAGTGGAATCCATAAGGAATGTTTGTACATTATTGACCCGGTAGGCTTCGCAAACTTCCTGATACTTAGGCTTCGAGAACGTAAATCCGTATTCCTGTACTTCCTTCAAAAGTGTTGGATTAGGTATTGCTGCATCCATTAAACAGTCTTTAGTTTTTGGTTCAGGAACCACCGTAGCCTTTCGCTCAAAATTACGCAGTTTTTCTCTTACTTTGTTTAGAGCAGTAAATTCATTTTGTTCTAAGCTCAGAACCGCTTGAGATACCTGATCAAGTACGACCTTCTTATTGGACCCGGTAATCACTTGTGTTGTCTGGGTATGCTTACCCTGGTTGTTTACACTACTGATCTGCTTAACTTCGTAATTATCGAGTTCAGTCACGTTTAAAGCATTACTGTATATGTTTGGGGTCAGCATAATGCCGTTATTAATTAAATCAGCATCCACCAATTGCGCGAACAAGCCAGTAAAGCGTTGGTTTTCAATGATTGATGAATATGGCTGTAAATATATAGCTGCATTATTGGTTTTCATCATTCTGCATATTTCATCAGCGTGATTAACCTGGTCTTGTAGAAATGGGATGCCATTTTGATTGACCACAGCAAGAATTTCGTCAGTAGACACCACATTAAATGAGCATTCATTATCTTGTTTAGCAAAGGTGTGAGCCGAAGTTATTACCAGACACACCCCCAACCCTTTTGCAAGCCAATTCAATGTATTCTCCTTAAAAGCCCTGCGCCGTGGTAGGCGTTATATTTTTTAATATAAAAAATGATTTAAGATTCTGCACCAAAAAGCACAGAAACCGAAAGCGTCATTGTATCATAAATATTGACTTATGCCATGTTTTAGAATAGAATTTAAGCATAAAGAGCAAAAATCTTAATCGGGAATGCCACCGAAATAATGGCAGTATTTAAGGGTAAAGAATCATGTCAGCAACTACTTTAGAATTACCAAGCATTTTTTCTGCTGAATCAATCCGTGAAGCGATTGGCAGCATCATTCAATCTATTCAACAGCGTACTATACTCAAAGAAACCAACCTTGTTTTGGACGCTGATCTTAGCCGTAGCCTGTCTATTGCTCACCATGTTTTCAATGAGTTCGGTCTTGATTACGAATACACAGCATCAGGTGTATTGTTTATGACAGACAAGGCACTGAAAAAACTGGCTACTACTGAACTGGCTAACCAGTTCCGTGATGAAGTGATCAAGCAATTTGAAGTATTGCGCCACCACTTCCGCAGCATTCCGAATCATGGGTACACCCTTGCGATAGCTAACCAAACCCACGAAAACAATGTCTATGGACTGGCAAAGTGGTTGGCAGATCACCAGTTCAGCATGTCTAAAACCGTGCGTGATGCGTTCAATGTATTCAATGCCAGTGACCTTAAAGATTGGCTAAAAACCCCGATCAATATTGATTCAGCACAAAATGAAGTATTCCTTGCAGTATTACTGGATATCTTGAGCTGCTACAGCTACAGCGAATTAAAGAAAATTCTGAAAGCCTAATCCTCCAAATGCAAATACACCTCTTAGCGAGGTGTATTTTTGCCAATTTTATTACTTGAGAATGCCAATGAAACTAAACTTAATCATTTCCGCTTTTATTCTTGCTTGTGCCACTCATGTTAGTGCTGCTGCACCAGTGACAACAAAGCCAAAAGTTCATGCTGCCACCTGTTATACAGGGGAAATTAATTTTGACTGTAAAGTGACCCAAGACGTTGTTGGTAATTTTATCGAAACCAATATTTCTTTTGCTGATGGTCGAGACGGATGGAAAGTCAGACGAATCTTTAACGGTACTGATACCTCTGTTCAACAGAAAGGCTCAAACAAATGGTACAAGACTAAAACACAATGGTTTTACCAAACTGGCGAAGAAGTGAGTTTTGTTGAACACACGAAATATGAAGAAGAATGTTTCTCTGTTGGACCTACAGGGGCTAAAAAATACTTTTGTTGGGAAATCACGGATTACGATGACGAATAATCTACCCTAAATTGAAACCCTGCTAAGGCGGGGTTTTTTATGCTCCCTGGAACCAGGTAGGCGTTAGATTTTTTCAGTAGAAAAAAATGTTCCCGAATTTTGGGAGCCAGATTTACAAGGAATTACATTGACCTATGCCATGTTTTAAACGTATAATTCAAAGTATTCATAGGCATTAAGCCATCACGGAGAAGCCACCGTATCAAAGGCTTTCATAAAGGAAAAAGCTATGCACATTAATAACCTCACCGCAGACCAGATCGCTGAAATCAACGCTTTTTTAGCTAATGGCAACAATGCTTCATTTGATGAAAAGACGATTAACTTTTTCAACACTATTACGCAACCAGACAATGACCCTATCGGGCTAATCGGTAACTGCGAAATTGCTTTACGTGGTCAGATCATCACTTTAGAAGATGGCAACCGCCATTCTGGTTTTGCTTTCCCTACTCAGGAAACGCCAGAGGTTCTAAACGCTTTATACCGCGATAAAATGGAAGCGGAGCGCGACCAGTATTCTGACGAAGATTTTGAAGCTCTATGTAATGAGCACTTAGCAGACCGTAAAGCTGCGGTTCCACAGCATGTCCTTGTCTTACGCACAGCTAGTATCAGTGGCATTCTTGATTTGTTGTTCTTAAACAGCGAGTTCAAGCCAATTGGTGTGACCATGCTTAAATTAAAATACCTGTAATTCCACATTACCCAGAGAGCCTGATCATTCAGGCTTTCCGTGTTTGTTCTGGCTAAATTATTTTTCTGATTTATATTGACTTATGCCATGTTTTAACACTATAATTCACAACATAACGAGCAAAAAGCTCAACCGGATAAGTCACCGTAATAAAGACTTAGATTAAAGGGTATAAAAATCATGTTTATTTTCCAAGACGACTTCATTGCTAACGCTAACAACACTATTTTCAGCCTTATGGCGGGTGCTTCTGCGGATATTCAATTCACATCCGTTCTGTTGAACATGCGCGACAAGGTAAATCACACCATGTCTAAACTTGGTCTTACTTTGGACCAAACTATCGAAGGCGCATTACCAGTTTTCAGCGATACGCTTGAAGATTTTGATTTCAGCGATAGCGACAGCTTTGCTGCATACCTGTGTCAGCAAAACCCTAAACGCTTCCGTGTACGCGCAGAAGATATTAGCGACTTCGTGCCGTGGATGGACATTCAGATTTTCGTTTCGGTTTTACAGACCGCAGCCAGTCTGCACCACCTTGAAAAAGTGCTGCTTCTGGCTCAATTGCCTGAGAATGCAGACCGATCATTGGTGCAACTGAACACCTTGAGCATCAAAGACATTGTTGAAGATGGCTTCACAATGGCGAGCATGAGCATGACTTTCTTATCGGGTCGTAAGAGCAACGGTAATGACTGCACCATCAATAAAGCAGGGTTCCAGAAAACCGTCATTGCTGACCTTACCTCTATCCCAGAGTGCCGTATCCGTAAGTACGACAAGACTTCATTTGATCTTTATGCTGCTCTAAATGAGCTGTACTTGGAGTTGGTTGCGAACTACCTGTCGCTTGGCAACGATACTAAAGCGGTTGAGCTGATGGTATGTGAACAAGGCAATTATAATGCTGCTTATTCGCACATGAATGACAATACCGTGATCGGTTCTATTACCCTTCCGGTAGACACATTCAAAATGCTGCCTTTTGCTAACTACGATGATGAAGGCGGTGCGCGTCAAAGCATTCTTGCGGAAGTGCAGCCACCGGAAGGTGTGAGCATGGATGCCGTAATTGAGGGTATCTACTACACCATGACAAGCCAATGCTCATGCGAGCATGATTGCTGCGGGTGTGCTAATGAGCACTTTGACGCAAGGCTGATTAATGGCAATTACGTGAAGCTCACTCGCAGCGTGGTTCCTAACTACTAGGAACCGGAAAGAGAAAAAGCACCTTCGGGTGCTTTTTCTCTTGCGTAGTAGATGGCGTGGCAGATCACCACCGCCCTGCGCCTGGGAAAACGGTAGGCGTTAGGTTTTTTCAATAGAAAAAAATGTTCCCGAATTTTGGGAGCCAGATACATGCCAGGTGGCTTCGGCTATCCAGGTTTATTTTGCATGTTTTATGTTTTACATTGACTTATGCCATGTTTTAAACCATAATGAACCACATAAAGAGCAGAAAGCTCACACGGATAAGTCACCGTAATAAAGACTTGATACAGGGTATAAAAATCATGACTAAATTGTCAAACCGTCACACTGCATTTTTGCTTCAAAAATCTTTAAATAAATTTATTGCGACTACAAACCGCAGAATCATTCTGCGCAACAAATTCCCAGATCATTTCACAAGTGAAACTGTTGATCAGGTCACTGGTTCATTTTCCCCTGATTTCACTTCATTCTCTATCACTGCGACTACGGTTCTCAGCACTTACACACGCCCTTACGCGCCAGACAGCAAAGAAGAAGGTATCAACCGCACTGTTGAGTTATTCAAGAAGAATGACTGGTACAAGTCGTTGCCTGAAATGTTGGCATCAGCTTATAAACTGGATATTGCATCACTGCCTACTGCTGAAACTGTTGCCGTAGAAGAAGATAAAATTAATACCCGCTATACCGTGACCCATAGCATCGTATTCAAGGCACGTAACGCTAAATGCGTTGAAAATGTTGTGAACGCTTATTTTGCTGCGGAAGTAAAGAAACCTACTTATTTCAAAACCATTCAGGTTCGTGGTGTCCAACTCAAAACGATGGCTGTTGATAACGAAGTGTCGATTGTTCCAGACGGCAATTTTCCTAGAAGTTACGTTACTAAGGGTGATCAGCGCAATTCAAGCATTCCATTAATGAGCATGGTGTTTAATTATCGCTTTATGGACTTCTCGACCATTAATTATGTGCATACTTCTGGTCTGCTTTACACAACTGACCAATTAGAAGATGAAGTGAAGTTGAACTTTAATTTCCATACGGTGATTGAAGCTGAAATTGAAGCTAATGGCAGAACCAAGTTTATTTCTCTAAACATCAATGAGCCGATGATTGAAGCGGATAATCGTTTCTTCTGGGAAAACATTGACATGATTGATCTGCTGTCTGTACGTGCTACTCAAGCTGACATTAAGAAGTTTTTGAAGTCTAAAGCTGTAGAAGGCACTAAGATCAATTGGGTTAAAACAAATGGCTTGAAGATTAATGATGTTGCTGTGTCGAATACCGCTAAATACAGCAAAATGACCTTCATTGGCTCGCTTATGGGTCGTGACATGATTGTTGAAATCGGCAAACGCGGTGCAGTTAAAATCACTGACCTGTTTGGTTTAAGCCTGTCATTATTCGACATTAACAAGTCAGAGCAGATCACTCAAACCATCAAAATGAATCTGAGCGAATTGTTTGCCAGTGACCGCGAATACGCATCATCGGTTTTCTACAGCATCATGCCTAAGATGGATGTGAAAGAAACCATCATCCTGTTCTCTTAGTCCTTACGGATACCCTCAGAGGTTTAGGTTAATGATTCCCCTGAACCTCTCTTTAACACCCTTACCACGACTTCGGTAAGGGTTTTTTTTAACCTGGATTTTGCAGATCGCCACTGCCCGCCTGGAACCAGGTAGGCGTTAAGTTTTTTAAGTATAAAAAAATGCTTCCAAATTTTAAGTAATTGATTTTCATTGACTTATGCCATGTTTTATGGGTATAATCCGTATATACAAAGGCATTCAGCCGAAGCGGAGAAGCCACCGGATTAAAGGCTGAGAACATAGGGTACAAAATCATGTCGAACTTGAATCTTAACCAGTTTATCCAAGCACAAACACCAGTTAAATTACACATTGCTCGCCAAGATTTGAGCATTCCAAGTGTAGCCGTAGCCCATACTGACTTGTCTTTTCTAATGGATTCAAATCAAGCCACAGATACCATTACAACCGAACTTCATGCAGCATTTTTAGAGATTCCAGACCGTATAGCATACAATTTGAAAGTAAATATCCACCTTCCTGATTTAATTTCTACTGAAAGTGCAGTTGTACGAACTGAGATTAAACGATTCTTGAATCTTACTCAGTTGCACTTAATCAAAGCTTTATTCCGTGAATCTGATTTAACGGATGAAGAAATCGACTATGTGGAAACGCTTTACCCGAATGTTTTAGATTATGAGGTGGGTCCTGATTATTTGGCAGATATGCCCTTCGTTGAAGTTAAAACACAGGACACTACGACGATCAATGGCACAGGCTTTATCAGCGAAATCATGTACACCTATACGGATAAAATCGTTGCAGAAACACTGTATGAGCTTGTGAAGCAGTATTTTAACCCTAATGCCAAGTTCGAGGACTTTACCGAATACGCATCAGAATTGATCAAAGTTAAGCTGTAATCACAGCTTAACCCCTCCCAGAATCTAAGGCATAGGACGAATACATGACAACTCAAAAACCAGAACCACAAGACGTATGGAATCGGCTTGTACGCTTTCGTGATAACTGCGCAGATAAGAAGCTCAAAGCGCATGCAGATATGCTGCTAGGTCAGCTAAACACAGCATCAGGCGCAAGGGTTAAGCCTGATGCTGAAAACTTCCTTGCTGAACACGCGCTTTAAGCCACCCCCGACCAAGCACCCAAACAAGGGTGCTTTTTTATACCTACAGCCAGGGAACCTGGTAGGCGTTAGTTTTTTTAATAAAAAAAATGATTGAATTTGCTTATTCACCTGCCAGGTATATTCGCCTTCCTTATCAATTATTTAAACTAAGTATTTATCATCCTAACATTGACTTATGCCATGTTTTAAGCCATAATTAAAAACATAAAGAGCAGATAGCTCAACCGGAAAAACCACCGGAATAAAGGTTTAGACTGAGGGTTTAAAAATGCAAAAATCAATGATTTCTACCAACAACAAATTTTACCGTCTGACTGCTTCACCTTTCTTTATCATCCTGTTTGCTACATTGGCTTTTGTCCTGTTGGTAGCTGCAAGCGTGGTTGATACAAGCGTTCCTGATATGATCGCTACAGAAGCTCAGTACCGTTCTTGGGTTGCTGAACACGGCGAGCCGGGCGACCAGACTGCATACTACCTTTGCCTAGCGGGTGGCGTGTTTAGCATCGGTATGACTGTTTGGGCTTACTTACAACGCAAATTCGTTTTGAATCACAAATACTGGCTGTAAACCTCCCCCCAAAAGATCAACTTCGGTTGGTCTTTTTTTTTGCTCCGCAGCCTGGAAAAGTGGTAGGCGTTAGATTTTTTAGTAGAAAAAAATGGTTGAATATTTTGTCGATCTACCAGGTGAAGGTGATTAATCCAGATTAGATGCAATCCATTGTTAATATTGACTTATGCCATATTTTAAAGCTATAATTCAATCATTGAGCAGATAGCTCACCCGGTAAAGCCACCGGATTAAAGGCTTAGAACAAGGATTATAAAATGACTACAATTTCTGTTGCTCCAACTCTAAATAATCCAAGCCCAAATATCGTTGCTATGCGTGAATTGATCTCAGCGTATAGCCACGGCGCAGAATCCCCGATTTATCAGCAAAGACTTGAAGAAGCAACGACCGTTCTTGGTGTTAAAGCATCACTACTGCAAATCTTATGTGAAAACTGGCTGACACTCATAAAAGATGAAATTGCTGTATCCACGGCAGTAGAAACGGATGATGCCAAGCTTTCCGTTATGGGGATGGTGAACGGTTTAACTATCAATCAGCGTGTCTGTGCGCATCTTAAAAATGAGTTTGCAACACCTATTCGCAATGAAGCAGAAGCCCTGTTATGGGTGAATCTCAAAGCTTTTGAGCGTTTTGCTCAGAAGGTGCAAGGTTTAGATTCATTAGCGAAACAAACGCCATTGTGTTTGCTCACAATGATACTTGGCTTTGCCACCCAAGCCGTGAAAGACGAATATGCTGACAACCTACCGAAACTTAAAAAACACCTGATCTCATACTTGCAGTATGTGGTTGATGTGCTGCAAAAAACTTACAATGCCAATTACCCAGACCTAGTTGCCTAATATTGGTTTTTAGATCACTCAAGGTCGGCTTCGGCTGACCCCCCCTATTTAAGTTTAGGAGCCAAATATGGCACGTACACGCAAAGGGCAGATCATTACGCTCAAACAAGCCATCATGCACGAGCTATTTAAGCACTGCGCCGTAGGTGAGGAATGGGTGGTGCTGACTGGTGGTAGAGCAACTGTAGCTGTTCCTGTATCAAAGGATGATTCAGAACCAACAAACATTAATGCTTTGCGTCTGGAAGAACGTGAGATTGGTCAGCACTTTGACCTAACAGATCGCAAGGGTAAAGTACCAACCGGATACTTGGTTACATACAACCTTTCTTATCAGTGGAATGATGCTATCCGCAGCCTAACTCCATAACGATCTAACCAATATTAAAACGAAATAGTTACTATGAAATTCATTCCAATCAATCTTGATATTCGGGCAGCAACGACGACATTGTTCAACTGTTCCCACATGGACCAAGACTTAGTTCTGATGATGATTTCGCGTCTGCAAAAACGTGTGAATGAACCAGTCCAATTGTATAACCTGATCATCAATGGCATTACCCTTTCGCTGTCTGATGGCAAGCTGAATAGTCTGGTACGTTTGCATACTTTCATTCTGAATCTATGTGCCTACAGCCTGGACAAGAAAACTCAGGAATATGACCCGCAGAAGATCGCGGAATACACTGCATATCACCGCTTAAACAACTTTGAGCCTGATGATTTGCTGCACCGGCTGAACACCAGTGATGTTATTGAGCATTCATTCAATATGACGACTGAACCTGATGCGATCAAAGATGAACTGAAATACATCAGTATTAACAGTGATTCAGGCAGTTTCGCCGTGGCTTTGTACTAACAGCTTAGGAAAAGCAGTTTACCTATAAATGAGTAGTGATCTGATAACGTGTATTACGTCTACCATCTTTCAATCTTTCTCTAAAATTTCAAATGAGCTGAATAGGGTGTACATTCGGCTCAAGCAGTGAGTCGAATATATTGCTTAATTAGCTCACCTATATGAATTTGAGAGATAGCTCAAACACTTCAACGGTTACTCCTAAAAGCCCGGCCACTTGTACAGCTTGTTTTAGTTCTGGTTACTATGATAGTTGTGACGCTAACGGCAACAATATTCGTTGTGGCGACTGTAATGGCTAAATCCCTTGTGGTGGATAAGGTAAAGTTCGGGAAAATTAATATTTCCTTAAACCAAAAAAGACAATCCTATTCTTAACCGATTAGGATTTTTTGTTATTTAAAGGTATGTGATTGCTATATCGTACTTGTTTAGTGATACGATATATATCAAAGGTACATACCATGCCAGGAGAATAAAAATGGAAATCGCTAAAGTTTTTCAAACAGGCAGAAGTCAGGCTGTCAGACTACCAAAAGCATTTCGCTTTAATGGTAATGAAGTAGCAATTAAAAGTTTTGGTCGTGGTGTCTTATTGCTACCTATCGAAAACCCCTGGGATATTATGTTAGAAGCAATCGACGAGTTTGAACCAGGTTTTAAACTGGAACGAGCTGATCAGGGTGAGCAATTGCGTGAGGATTTCAAGTGATTTACCTTTTGGACACAAATATTTGTATCTACATAATCAACCATAAACCCAAACAAGTTTTTGAGCGTTTTAAACAGTATCAACTTGGACAGTTAGCTATTTCAAGCATAACGGCATCAGAATTAGCTTTCGGTGTTGAAAAGTCTGGCTCTGAACGCAACAAGCAAGCATTGAATAAGTTTTTATCGCCGTTAGAGATACTACCCTATGATGAACAAGCGATTTGGCATTACGCTAGATTACGTCAAAGTCTTCAATCTACGGGTAAAACTATTGGTAGTTTGGACATGCTCATTGCTGCTCATGCCCTCTCTTTAGATGTTGTATTGGTCACAAACAACACTAAAGAATTTGAACGTATAGATGGATTAAAGCTAGAAAACTGGATTTAAAATTTAGACCTTGCTACGGCGGGGTTTTTATATGCTGACTTTCAAAGTTTTGCATCATTCATAGTCGTCGGTATGTCCATATTTACTGACTTATGGAGTGCAGCCGTAGAAGAACACCTTACTATGTATTCAGCTTAATCTATATGCTATTAAAGACCTCACAACTCATACGATTGTGAGGTCTTTTTGTCTATGAATTATTGACTTATGCTATGTTTGCAATAATATTTTCATATAGATAAAAGTCAAATTAAGTATCAATTTACTTATGGGTTTAAAGAACTAAAGAGCATTCAAATGATTGTTTTAGATGAAGCTATTATTGCAAGATTAGGTAAGGTATCTGATGAAAAACTGGCTATCGAAACCGGCTTTGGGAAGTCTACAATAGCCCTAAAACGCAAAGAGCTTGGCATCAAACCTTACCGATCAGTGAGCAAGCCAATTGAATTAACGGATGAAGTTAAACTTGCTTTAGGTACAGACAGCGATTCTAAGATTGCTGCGCGATTTGGTGTAAAAACCCAGGTTATTTACCATGCCCGGACATTACTCAACATCCCACCATTCAAAAGCCTAAATAGTAAAGTTGAATGGACACCGGAAATGGACGAGTTGCTTGGTTATGATACTGACACCAAGATTGCTAAACTGCTAGGGGTGTCAAAATATGCCACCAGATACCGTAGGACCACACTAAACATCCCTCCACATAATCCAAGCCGTGCGCTAATACCCGATGAAAAGATCATTCTTTTGCTTGGTACGGATACAGACCTGAATATTGCGAAACGATTGCAGATCAGCTTCAACCACATCCGTTTATGGCGTAAACAACGAGGGATTCCCCCTTTTACAGACCAAACCCCATGTCCAGATTCAATCATCCCTAGACTTGGAACTAAATGCGATAAAACTTTAGCTAGAGAATATGGATATGCCAGTTCTACAGTGAGCAAGAAGCGCAGAAGCCTGAACATTGAAGCATTTGACCCTTTTGATTAAATGTAGGAATTATTCAATGCTATGCAAGCGATAATCTGTATATACAAATTATGGCAAGCTCAACTGTTATACGGCGTTATTTAGGGTTTGTACGGTTGCTGACCTTCACATAAAGTTAGCTGTTGTGGATTAAGGACTTGTGATTTCATCCAGGAACAACGCACCGTAAAATATTTTGTACCTTTTGTGCTTTTGAACTCATTCACTCTTTTTATGTTGGCTTCTTCAAGAGAATCATCCCAAACAATAAGTTTACAATTGACGCATTTACCGCACATTGACAGCTTTTCACGAATTTCCTTACCAATATTTATCATAGCTTTCACATTGACTTATGCCATTATTTGTTGATATAATTTACACTATATCGAACAATAAGTTCAAATGGAAAATCACCATATTAAAGATTTAAGATTAAGGAATTAGATTATGTCTCAATTAACAAAAAAACAGATCGAAGCGATCAAAGAAGCGGTAAGCAAAAAGTTAAGTGAGGTCGCTGCGGGTTGGCATTCCCAATCTAAAATGAACTCGTCTGAAACTGAATATGGTGACGGTTACTGTTCTGGTCAAGAAGGCTGTTCTGAACACTTATACGAATTGATTGATGAAGTCTTAGGTGAAATCGACCAAGCAGCTAAAGATGCTGTTAAGGATGATGCCGAAGATGAAGAGGTGGCACATGACGTTCCATGAGCGTAAAGCCCAACGTACCGAATACTTCTTTAAGCATGTCTACAAGAAGAAGCTGATCATCTGTACTGCATGTAATGGGTCAAGTTGGTATGACAACTGCGACGAGGACGGCAATAGCATTCCTTGTGGCGGTTGTGATGGACAAGGCAAGGTTCGGGAAAGCTGAATATTGCCTTATGCCAACTTTTATGATCATTAGTTGCCAAAATATACACAAATATTGTTCCAATATGTTCAATACATTTTTTTTGAATTTATCCTATTGATTTATCCCCTGCTGTTGACTTAACATCGGCTCAGGGTTTTAGGCAGACCTCACATGCAAAAGAGTGGAATATGCCTAATAAGATTACTGCTGTACCTTATAAATATTCATTTTGAATTAATAAGCCTATTTCACATTCGGGCTTGTTTAAACTTTTGCCAAGCCTGTAAACACAGGTGAACTATGCTTATTCCATTCGCAAAATTAAAAGATACTGCCCTTTTAGTTTCTAACATTCTGCGCGACTTTGACCCAGAAACAATGTTCTGGCGCGAAGAAAGCCCTATTATTTTCCCGAATTACGACAAGGACGGTTTTACCCCCTATAAGCCTGTTCGTAAGCCTTTTAGCGTCCAGATCATCCTAGAATCTTTTTCACGTAGCTGCGGGTACAAATCCTATAACGCCCTACTTGCCGATGAAAACCGTGCGGAACCATTAGACGTAAATTTGTTTGACCTAAATCCGGCTCCACGTAATGAGTATTACACTGAGTATTGGAATACCTTTATCAATACTATGTTGCAGAGCATCTACACCGGGTTCGTGAATAACAGCATTCCGTCTTATCTGACATATCGCAATTTTAAATGCCATGAAATTAAAGATCGTCTGGCTTTTATAGGTCTAAGTATCAATGCGATCTGTGATGTGGATACTCCTAATCAAACGAGATATGACTTTGTAGAATCCTACTATCCAATCGCCCTATCCATCTTGTTTTCAGCTATGGAAATGGGTTTTGAGAAGAAGCCAACAGTTCCTACATTTAACCTTATGATCAAACCAGAGTTTCCTAATGCAATTCAAAAGGAAACCCAAGAAGGAAAACACGGTTGGTTTATTAAGGATGTTCCTTTAAAGAATTTTCTGGTTCACGAAAAATGGCATGAGCAAGATTTTATTCAGTTTAAAAGCAAGCTAACGGATTCCATGTATGCCCTATTTGGTGCGGGAATTTCTTTTGCAGCCCAGGGTGACAATCCTTTGGATAGTCTGGTTAGTCTGGCGGTTCCATACGATCTAAGTAGGCTCAATCAGCATGCTTTGGCAATGAAGGCTGTACATATAAAAATGCAGGGATTAGCCATCCAGAAAGCCAACACTGTTGCTGCTGATAAAAACTATTACTTTGACCCTTACTGTCAGGCAATCAATACATTCAGAAGTGACTTTAAACCTCAAGAATTGGCATGGAATGTCCGTCAGGGATTGAAGCAGTCTCCTAACCTTCACAACCATGAAATTTATGGGAATAAGGCGTTCTGGTTAAATCAGTGTGCTTTATTCACCAAGCCATCAGAAAATCTAGCTGCCTGGAACCATGCTACCTTTGAGGAAGTCATGCAATTTATTGTGAGCGAACAACTGCACCCATATCATCCATCAGAAGAATTGAAAGATGCTAAACGCAAGCATGTATTCCAGTTCCAGATACAGGGCGTTAGTCAGTTTATTAAGAACACAGGCAATTGCTACAATGTCAAAGAGATTCCTAAGCGAGTGACGGTCTATACCAATGGTAGATATCACCAATTGGACCCATCAATCCTGAAAATGGCAGTACATTCAAAACTCGTGACACTCTTGCTGCGCCCGAATAGTCAGCTCGATATCAATACGAAATACTTTGGTGATCTCGATACCATTGAGTTCGATGTAAGCTCTATGACTATGCACACTGCAAAGAATCCAAAGCTCAAGATTAAGGAAGTAGATTGGCTGTCAGTGAATGAAAAGAAATCTGACCTGTCATTTGAGCTGAATTTTACTGATTTGATCTATTCAATTTCAGCTCACCGCTTATCCCCGGAACACATCAAGAATCTGAAAGCACAGCCATATCCTGTTCAAATTGATTCAGATGATGAATATTATGACTTTAATAGCTATGAAGGCAGCTATGAAGATTTGGTATTTACCCAGGGAAAAACAAAGCCTGGTTATTTCTGTGAATTAAAAATCAAACTCTTTGAAGTACCGTATCAAGCCATAAGTAGATATGAACCTGAAAGCGGGTGGAATGAAGTTACTGTGATCTGCAAACTACCTTCGCTTAATCCAGATCAGTTAGAGTATTTAGAAATATGGCAGCCAAATTCAGATATGAATACGGCAGAAGAAAACCGTAATTATGGGGTTATGCTCTTTTTATCAAAATTGGAAATGCGCCCAGAGTTTTTGCAGCTTATTAAAGACTATTTGAAATGGTCAAAAGTCCAGTTCAAACAGTTTAATTCACTTCTTGAGGATGTGCGTCTTGAAGATGCAAGCCTGGATAAACACCAATTCAAAAATTTGTACAACTACCTGACCTTTTACCCAATGGGTGAACATTAATCCCGGAAACCAACCTCGCCACGGCGGGGTTCTTTTATTGACCTATGCCGTTTTTAATTGAAAAGTGATGTTCATAGGATGATATTATTCTTGCTCAGTAATAAATACAAAAAGCATCATATTTTTTTATCGTTTTATTAGCACTTCTATAGATTTCCTTTCCGATATTGCCTTAACATTGAATTATGGGTTTTAGGCAGACCCCACATGCAAAAGAGTGGAATACGCCTTAGAAGATTACTGCTGTACCTTACAAATATTCAGTTTGAATTAATAAGCCTAATTTCACGGTCAGGCTTGTTTAAACTTTTGCCAAGCCTGATACATACAGGTGAATTATGCTTATCCCTTTCTCTAATTTGAAAGATTACGCCCTATTGTTGTCAAACGTACTGCGCGACTTTGACCCTCAAACAATGTTCTGGCATTCCGACAACCCAATCCTTTTCCCGAATTATGACAAGGACGGTTTTACGCCTTATAAGGATGCTCATAAGCCTTTTGGTGTTCAAATTATACTGGAATCATTTTCGCGGAGTTGCGGGTACAAATCCTATAATGCCTTGCTTGCTGATCAGTACCGACCGGAGATTCTGGATGTTCACCTGAATGACCTGAATCCGGCTCCACGTAATGCCTACTTCACGGCGTTATGGATGCGCTTTATTAAGGAAATATGCGACAGTGTTCATTCTGGATATGTGAACCAGTCAATTCCTTCATATCTGACTTATCGCAATTTTAAACCGTATGGATTTCAGCAAATCATTCCATTTATGGGGTGGGGTTTTGAGGTTTTCTTAAATCCCAATAAGGAAATCGGTAGAAAGGTCGAATATATAGATAGTTACTACCCTATCGCCCTGTCCATGCTCTTCACAGCATTAGAAATGGGGATGGATTGTGTTCTGGTCACTGACAAGAAGCTGCCTAAAGCGCGTTCATCTAAGGCGAGATATAACAATCATATTCAAAATGAGGATGTGTATTGTTGGCAGCTTAATCGTGTACCGCTTAAAAAGTTTCTTACTCACGAGCAATGGCAAGACCCTAATTTCTTAAACTTCAAAGTTTCACTCTCTGCTTGCATGTCGTTCTTATTCGATACGACTTTGACATTTGAAGATCAGGGGGATGACCCTCTTAATTGCCTTGTGACCATGACTACACAAGTGGATGTGCCGGATTTATTTGCAAACGCCAAGAAATTATTTCAAATCCACTCTTATTTAAGAAAATGGGCGATCAATGAATGTGCTCAAATAACAGATCAGCGTTATTACACATCACTACAATATAAAGCTGTTTCCACCCTGAATAGCAGCTTTGTTCCAACGGAATTTTCCTGGATTGTTGATCATCAACTCAGCTTACGCGGAAACAATATTTCTGGATGTGCGATCTATGGCACTAAGGCGTTCTGGCTAAATCATTGTTGGCATACTTGGGATAGCGACCATGTTTTAATGAGGGCAGAAAAATCAGCCCTGGAACAACACGCTCGCAGTTTTATCACTTACGGTATCAAACCCTATAAAGAGCCGATAGATGCGCCATATCAAATAGAATATTACTTCGAGATTCAAGGAGTAGATCGGTTTGTCAAAGACTGTAATGGCTTAGTCAACCATCAAGATATCCCCAAAAAGATTGTGCTCAAAGATGATTTCAATATGCTTCATGGGGATATTGAACTTGATATGTTGAAGCTTGCCATTCATTCACAAATCATGTCGATTCTACCGAGGGATTCATTCGATTTTGAAATGCACTCAAAGCGATTGGGAAATTCAAGTGTGATTAAATTCGACCCGGTAGTGGATGTAGAGAATGCTGCAAAAATGCCTAAGCTCAAAATTAAACCTGTGAAGGAACAATCCAAAGCTTTCAGTGCTGCCGAAGCTGATCTGGTATTTAATTTCTCACTAACCCAGATTATTCACTCTATTTGCATTGAGCGGATACCAGATAATTTAATTCAGTCTAATTATCTAAAACCTTATAAGCATCCAATCGGAGATCAGTTCGATTACTTTGATTTTGCAAGCTGTGATAGCAATTTTGACGACTTTATGTTCACCACAGATCAAAAGAACTTCAAACACTATTGCATGTTCAATATTGGTCTTGTTGATACCCCCTACAAAGTGGGTTTAGATTTAGACCCGATGTGCGGTTGGAACCAGTTTAGTGTTTTATGTGAAATTTATGGGCTTGATTACGATGACTGTCCTGATTTTGAATTATCTTTGTGCTATTCAGACGAGGATAAAACCCATAAAAAGCGTCTACCCGCATTAGAGCTAGTTGTTGATTGCGCGCGAGCAGCACGTGATCATCGCCAACAGCGAGGGGCATTAGAGCTAGTTGTTGATGCCCTAAATGGTGATGCCTTCATGGAAATCTCAACGCTTATTAAAGACTGTTTGCGTGATAGTCGCCTACAGTGGAAAAACCACAAATCTTTCCTTAAAGGACAAGGTAAAGAAAATAGCAACTTGGACACACTTTACCAGTTCATCACCTATCACCCTAACAGCATCGAATATCTTTAATTTATGCAATTTTAAAACCTCGCTTTTGCGGGGTTTTTTATTGCCTGGCTAAAACTTTTTTCACATTAAATATTGGCATAAGTCAATGTTAAATGATATAATTAGACTACGGATTAGGTTGTCCATACCTGCAAAAGAGTAGAAGAAACCTGCGTTTTACTTTTGATACGCCACACTGAATTTTAAACAAAACCTAGCTCACATCAGGTTTGTTTAAACTTTTGCCGAACCTGAAATATAGGTGAGTTATGTTTTTCAATTTTATTCCGTCTACGGAACTCAACGACTTTGCGCGTCTTTTAGCAAATGTGCTACGTGACTTCAATCCAGATTCAATGTTCTGGTGCTCACAAAGCCCTATCGTTTACCCCAACTACAACAAAGATGGCTTTGAGCCACCTAAAGCAGCACGTAAAAGTTTTGGGGTGCAAACACTCCTGGAATGCTTTGCACGAAGCTCCGGCTTTAATTCTTACAAAGCAATTCAGCTTAAACCATACACGCCACCGGCGGGCATTGCGCCTGTAAGCCCACGCAAACCGTATTTCTATCATTTCCATGTGGAAAGGTATTACCCGCTTCAAACAGCGCAGTACAGAGATTCTGGGATACAAATTAGAGATTCCTAAAACCCTGACCATCTACAGCGACTATCCACTGCCAACCGCAGTTGCTCGCCTGGCTGCTCAAGGTGAGCTGCTATCTATGTTCCCAAACGAATACGGTTACGATTTTGACGGTAGCGAGTTCAAAAGCTTTGGCGACCCATGCTTAATTGAGTTTGAAAGCGATCTGAAACTCACCCTCAAGCAAGTTAAAGAGTTCCCATCAAACAGTGTTGCAGAAAAATCAGCAGACTTCGATCTGCGCAAGATCATCAAGTCTATCCGATTTGAACGCTGTGACGCTCACTTGCTTTACGAAGCGGAATACTACCCGCATACGCCTTCAACCTCTTCTGTAGACGACCGCGTGAATTTTGGGGAATTGCATGAAGGTCCAGAACAAATGAGCTACACGGATTTCATCTTCGCTAGGAATGCTGACCAGGAATACCGTGCATGCAAGATTTACCTGTACCTGATTGATGTTCCGTATGTGGCAAATGAACGCTATAGCCCTCTATCTGGCATGAATGAGCTAAGTGTAATGTGCCAATGGGATACCAGTAAGGGCGCGAATTTTGAAGCAATCACACTCGATCTGCTACGTGTGATGAACCATGACCATGCCGGCAAGGGAAAGGACCTGAATCGCTTTGTGAATTACATCGAGCATAATGACCAGTTCAAAGCCCTGTTGAAAGACAGCCTGGAATATGCAAACCAGGTCTGGGAGAAAGGCGAATGGTTCTACGATGCTTCCGGTACTGAGTATGCTCCACTGCATGCGCTTTACCACGCAACGGAATACCTGACTAAAGATTAATACGGAGAACCTAAAAGACCCTTTATTGGGTCTTTTTTGTTTTTGAATAGTCTATTTTCAAGCAAGCTGCTAATGAGTTGGGTTACGGTGGGAGTTTTGATATTAAAAATTATTTTGTTAGTTTTAGCCATTACATTCGCATTAAATATTGATCAATGGATTTGTATAAAAAAACCTAACTAATTGTAAATATTTAAAAAACACTACACCAAATGAAAAAGTATAGATTCTCACTTCCCAAACTTTTTGATTGTCACATTTTATCTGTACTTTGAAGCTATTTTCGGTACTAAATACTGTCATGCGGATTATTTAAACCGCTCACTAAAGCATAATATTGAGGTTTAAAATGGAAAAAATCGAATTAACGATATCTAATCTTGAGTACATACTCTCTGACCTACCCAACCTGAAAGTTGAACAGAATTTTTCAAAAATTGAAGAATCTGAGTTTGGATTTACAACTAAATTTGAAACTGTATTTACAAGTACCACAGGCAAGTCTTTTTCACTCTATTTTTTAAAGAACTTCACATTTGAAAAAACTGGTCATCATAGAGTCAAAGCAATTGCTCCTAGAAAAATCCAAACAATTCATTCAGACAATTTAATTGTCTATTACAGCACGAAACATAAAACACCCCTCTTCTCTACGAGCCATAGTTCAATAAAACTTCTGACCATACTGCGCTACCATCTTAGTCAAAAAATTCTTGACCAGTTGACCTGTGCTCCTGATGAAAGTGATCAGGTATATGAGTGGGTCCAAGCTAAGTGCAAAGAGATAATGGGTTCCATTGATCACAGTTTTACCTACAAGGCTGTGAAGGTTCAAAATTTAAAACTGAATACGCTTCCTCAGTTCGACCCGATCAGACAAGTGATGCGCTATCCAGGTAAAATTAAGCACCCAAATCGCATAGAACACTTTGAACCAAAGGTTTTAGAAATTGAATTTCAGGAAGATGCCCTTCTATCAAAATTGACGGATATAGAGGTAGATGATTTACCTCCTGACAACCCCAATATTGAGCTTGTTCCGGTTATAGAGCCAGGTATCTGTAGTGAGACTGGTCCCATATCTGATGATTTGAAAATTCAAGAAATGAAAAAAAATCTAAATTCGATCAATCCAGAACTCGATCAAGATAAACCACTAAAAATAGAATTTGATTTAGGCTTGATAGATACCGCTACACCCAACCCAAACCCCGATACCGCCTCAAAAAGACCACTAGGGTTAAGGAAAGGACGCTTACAGAAAAGACCTATTTCAAAGTATAAAATTGTCGTGCCACGCAAGTTGAAAGACATACTAGAAACTGTTGTCGATAAAATTAAGGACAATCCTTTATCTGATCGTATGACAGATGCTTACAATGCGTTATGCAGAAAAAGCCCATACCCATTGTCCATGCCTAACAATTTCACTATTTCTAACACCTTTGGGGAGACTATTAATTTTAGAGGATGGAAAATTTCTTTCACTGTTGATGGTCGTGTACGCTTAACCCTCTATCAAACGATTGGAGGGAATTGGATTGGTGTTGAGGACTTTCGATCTGAGAACAACGAGATTATTACTAAATTTTCAATCAGTAAAAACAAGCATGATTTAGCTCATTTTTTTAGAGGTTGTAGTGTTTTTGGTGGTTCTAAAATTAATCGTAATTCGGGATTAAAACTGCAACACACAATCCCTTAATGTATTAAAGGGCTTTTTCTTTGCCTATAGTCCAAAGCAATCTCCCTGTGGGATGTACCGTGCGATCAGCAAAGCATTTAACAACCAAATATTCGCTATATAGCGAATATTCACCATATAGATTGCTTTGGTAATTTAAACAGAGAACCTAAAAGACCTCGCTACGGCGGGGTTTTTAGATACTGATAATTATTGACTTATGCCATTTTTTAATTAATAATTTAATAAATACTATGGCTTCAAGCCACAA
>ERZ1032009.62-NODE-62-length-24593-cov-5.879534_pt1 | contig 24593 bp, 22 predicted proteins | sample MGYA00516700_ERZ1032009 | MGnify/ENA primary metagenome ERZ1032009 (study PRJEB33719, sample SAMN04261292) | wastewater metagenome | biome: rural village; feature: human; material: feces | host: Homo sapiens | place: El Salvador | collected 2013-01-14 ...
AGATCGGTCTCGGCATTCCTGCTGAACCGCTCTTCCGATCTGTATGGTTATTTCACCTCTGGCTTGGCACTCGTCCACAGCCGCTTCTCAACCAATACGTTCCCGACATGGTCGCTGGCTCAGCCGTTCCGCCTCCTGGCCCACAACGGTGAGATCAACACCATCCGCGGTAACCGCTCGTGGATGAAGGCCCGCGAGAGCGTCCTCTCCAGCGATGCTCTGGGTGACATCCGCCAGATCTCGCCCATCGTGCAGCCGGCGATGAGTGACTCGGCCTCGCTGGACAATGTCTTCGAGTTCTTCGTGGAGAGTGGCATGTCGCTGCCTCACGCCCTGAGCATCATGATGCCCGAGAGCTTCAACGACAAGAACCCGATCTCGGAGGACCTGAAGGCGTTCTATGAGTATCACTCCATCCTCATGGAGCCGTGGGACGGTCCTGCCGCCATCCTTTTCAGCGATGGCCGCTATGCTGGTGGTATGCTCGACCGTAACGGTCTGCGTCCTGCCCGCTACACCATCACCAAGGACGGCATCATGGTCGTCGCTTCCGAGGTTGGCGTGATGGACTTCGACCCGACGGAGATTGCCGAGAAGGGACGTCTGCAACCCGGCAAGATCCTGCTCGTCGACACCCAGGAGGGCAAGATCTACTACGACGGTGAGATCAAGAGCGACCTGGCCTCGCAGCATCCGTATCGCCAGTGGCTGAACACCAATCGTATCCAGCTGGAGAAGATCCACTCCGGACGTAAGGTCTCCAACAGCGTTGACGACCTGCTGGCTAAGGAGGTCGACTTCGGCTTCGGTCAGGAGGACATCGACAACACACTCATCCCGATGTCGACGAAGGGTGTGGAGCCCACCGCTGCCATGGGTAACGACACGCCGCTGGCTGTGCTCTCTGACCGTCCACAGACGTTCTTCAACTATTTCCGTCAGCAGTTCGCGCAGGTGACGAACCCGGCCATCGACTCCATCCGTGAGAACCTTGTGATGAGTCTGACGGAGTATATCGGTCGCGTGGGCACAGGTATCCTCAACCCCGACGAGACCAACTGCAAGATGGTGCGCCTGCCGCACCCGATCCTGACGAACACCCAGCTCGACATCCTGTGCAACATCCGCTATAAGGGCTTCAACACGAAGAAGCTCCAGATGACGTTCAGCCTCTCCGCCGACGCCCTTGCTGCCAAGAACAACGGCGACTTCGCACCTGTTGGTGAGGAGCTGCGCGCAGCCATCGACAAGCTGTGCCACGACGCAGAGCAGAGCGTGGACGACGGCTACAACTACATCATCCTCTCCGACCGCGACATCGACAAGGACCACATCGCTATCCCGTCGCTGCTCGCCGTGAGTGCTGTGCACCACTTCCTCATCAATGTCGGCAAGCGTGTGCAGACGGCGCTGATCGTTGAGAGCGGTGAGATCCGTGAGGTGATGCATGCCGCACTGCTGCTGGGCTATGGCGCCTCGGCACTCTGCCCGTACATGACCTACGCCATCCTCGACGACCTCGTGAAGCGTGGCAAGATCCAGGAGAACTATGCTACTGCTGAGGCCAACTATATCCAGGCTGTAAAGAAAGGTCTGTTCAAGATCATGGCGAAGATGGGTATCTCGACCATCCGCTCCTATCGTGGTGCACAGATCTTCGAGGCTATCGGTCTGAGCGACAGCTTGCTGAAGACCTACTTCGGCACGGAGGCCAGCACCGTCGGCGGCATCGGTCTGGAGACCATCGCCCGCGATGCCATCCGCTTCCACGAGAAGGCATTGCAGTATGCGAAGGCCGACAAGCCGTCAACCGTCAACGTACAGACCTCTCCGCTGCCCACGTTGGGACAGTTCCACTGGCGCCGCGACGGTATCAAGCATGCCTGGAACCCGGAGACGATTGCTGCCCTGCAGCTCGCCTGCCGAACAGGTAACTATAACGATTACAAGAAGTTTGCTGAGCTCGTTGACGTGAAGGAAGAGCCCATCTTCCTCCGTGACTTCCTCGACTTCAAGCGCTCACCCATTGATATTAATAAGGTGGAGCCCGTCGAGAAGATCGTCAAGCACTTCGTCACCGGTGCCATGTCGTTCGGTGCCCTGAGCAAGGAGGCCCACGAGGCACTCTGCCTTGCGATGAACAAGCTTGGCGCCCGCTCGAACACCGGTGAGGGCGGTGAGGACGAGGACCGCTTCCATACGAAGGAGGACGGCATCTCGCTCTCCAGCAAGACGAAGCAGGTCGCCTCAGGACGCTTCGGCGTCACCACGGAGTACCTCGTCAACGCTGAGGAGATCCAGATCAAGGTCGCCCAGGGCGCTAAGCCTGGTGAGGGCGGTCAGCTGCCGGGCTTCAAGGTGAACGAGATCATCGCCAAGACGCGTCACTCCATCCCGGGCATCTCGCTTATTTCGCCACCACCTCACCACGACATCTACTCCATCGAGGACCTCAAGCAGCTCATCTTCGACCTGAAAAACGTCAATCCGCGCGCGGCCATCAGCGTGAAACTCGTCGCTGAGAGTGGCGTGGGCACCATCGCTGCGGGCGTTGTGAAGGCGCATGCCGACCTCGTCGTCATCTCTGGCGCTGAGGGTGGTACGGGTGCCAGCCCTGCGTCGTCGATGCGCTTCGCCGGTATCTCGCCGGAGATTGGTATCGCTGAGACCCAGCAGACGCTGGTGAAGAACGGTCTGCGCTCCCTCGTCCGCCTGCAGGTGGATGGAGAGCTGAAGACGGGCCGCGACGTCATCCTCATGGCACTGCTTGGTGCTGAGGAGTTCGGCTTCGGTACGGCAGCACTGATCACGCTGGGCTGTGTGATGATGCGCAAGTGCAACCAGAACACCTGCCCCATGGGTGTCGCCACGCAGGACGAGCGCCTGCGCAAACACTTCCGTGGCAACTATATGAATGCTGTCCACTACTTCACGTTCCTCGCACAGGAGGTTCGGGAGTATCTGGCTGAGATGGGCTACACGTCACTGAACGATATCGTTGGCCACACGGAGCTCCTCACCCGCCGCGACTTCGACAGTTCGAAGGTGGAGAAGGGCACCCTGCGCAAGTGGGAGAGCCTCGACTTCAGCCGTCTGGCCCACATGGAGAGCGGTGACTCGTCGTTCTATTGCACGAAGGTGCAGGATCACGAGCTGAACAACCTGCTCGACGAACAGATGATCCGTGCCGCTTCGCACGCCGTGGAGACGGGTGGCGAGGTGGACCTCGACTATACCATCCGCAACACCGACCGTGCCGTGGGGGCTATGCTCAGCGGTCACATCGAGAGCCGCAATGCCGACCGCATCGAGGAGTACCTGGCGAAGAACCCGGGTATCGACCTCGAGACAGCGCGCAAGGCATGCCGTCGTGACGCGTCGATCAACGTGAAGTTCAAGGGCTCCGCCGGACAGAGCTTCGGCGCCTTCCTTGTGAAGGGCGTGGAGTTCAAGCTCGAGGGCGAGACCAACGACTACTTTGCCAAGGGTCTCTCCGGCGGTCGCGTGAGCATCTTGCCGCCGATTCGCAGTAACTTCGCCGCTGAGGACAATATGATTGCCGGCAACACCGGTCTCTATGGCGCCACCTCCGGCGAGCTCTACATCAACGGAAAGGTCGGTGAGCGCTTCGCCGTCCGTAACTCGGGCGCCATCGCCGTCATTGAGGGTGCTGGTGACCACTGCTGCGAGTATATGACCGGCGGTCGCGTGGTTGTCCTCGGCGAGACGGGCCGTAACTTCGCTGCCGGTATGTCCGGTGGTGTGGCCTACGTCTGGGACAAGAACCACAACTTCGACTACTTCTGCAACATGGACATGGTGGAGATCAACCTCGTCGAGGATACGACCTACCGCAAGGAGCTCCATGAGCTCATCCGCCAGCACTACCTCTACACCGGCTCGAAGCTCGCCCGCACGATGCTCGACGACTGGAACCGCTATGTGGAGGACTTCATCCAGGTGGTGCCCATCGAGTACAAGCGTGTGCTGCAGGAGGAGCAGGTCAAGAAGCTCCAGCAGAAGATTGCGGATATGCAGAGAGACTATTAAGAAGCCTCTCCCCCAACCCCTCCCCCTAATGGGAGGGGAGTGATTACGCCCCATGGAGCAAACAGGGGTGCACAATGGGGGATGCAGTTAATGAAGTTCGCTGTCAGACAAGGTGGCCTTATCAAGGTCACTCCGTCAACAGGGAGCATAATAAAGTTCAAAGTTCAAACTTCAAAGTTCAAAGGAAAATGGGTAATCCAAGAGGCTTTTTAGAGGTGGACCGTAAGGATGCGGGCTACCGGCCAATACACGATAGAATACACGACTATGGCGAGGTCGAGCAGACGCTCAACAGCAATGACCGTCGCCAGCAGGCCAGCCGTTGCATGGACTGCGGCGTGCCCTTCTGCCACTGGGCATGTCCACTGGGCAACAAACCGCCAGAGTGGAACGACGCGCTCTACAAGGGTGACTGGCAGCTCGCCTACGACCTGCTCACCGAGACGAACGACTTCCCCGAGTTCACGGGCCGCATCTGCCCCGCGCTCTGTGAGAAGGCGTGCGTGCTGAACCTGATGGAGCATGAGCCGACGACAAACCGTGAGGACGAGGCCGCCATCATCGAGCACGCGTTCAACGAGGACTATGTGCAGCCGCGCACCTTCGAGCGCAATGGCAAAAAGGTCGCCGTCGTCGGCGCGGGTCCGGCAGGACTCTCCGTCGCCACACAGCTCAACCAGCGTGGCTACACCGTCACCGTCTTCGACGCACGTGAGGCTGCCGGCGGACTGCTGCGCTACGGCATTCCAAACTTCAAACTGAACAAGGCCATCATCGACCGCCGTCTCGACCTGCTCGTGCAGGAGGGCATCACGTTCGAATATGGTACGATGCTCGTGCCTGCCAAGGACGCTGAGCAGCCGAATATCCAGAACGACCCGACGCTGGCGAAGGCGAAGAAGGTCACCGCCGAGGAGCTGTCGAAGAAGTTCGACGCCGTGGTGATCTGCACGGGTACGCCGACGGCGCGCGACCTGCCGATCCCCGGCCGCGACCTCAAGGGTGTCCACTTCGCCCTGGAGATGCTCTCGCAGCAGAACCGTGTGCTGGCGGGCATGGACTTCACGAAGGACGAGCTCGTCAACGCCAAGGGCAAGGACGTGCTGGTCATCGGCGGTGGTGACACCGGCTCCGACTGTATCGGTACGGCGCACCGTCAGGGTGCGAAGAGCGTGACGCAGATCGAGATCATGCCGAAGCCCCCCGTGGGACCGGAAGATCCGAAGAACCCATGGCCGAACTGGCCGCGCACGCTGAAGACGACCTCGTCGCATGAGGAGGGCTGTGTGCGTCGCTGGAACATCAACTCGCTGGAGTTCCTCGGCAAGAACGGGAAGCTCACGGGCGTGAAAGTACAAGAGATCACATGGGAGCCGAACCCCGAGGGTGGGCGCCCACTGATGAAACCGCTGAAGGACCCTGAGGTCATCAAGGCCGACATGGTGCTGCTGGCTATGGGATTCCTTCGCCCACAACAGCCGGAATATCCGGCGAACGTCTTCGTGGCCGGCGATGCCGCCAGCGGAGCGAGCCTTGTGGTGCGTGCATTGGCCAGCGGTCGTAAGATAGCTGCAGATGTGGACAATTACTTAACGAAGTAATTTGCTTATCAATTTTACGTGCAGAGCGGAGCCATCGGTAGATGCCTCCGCTTTTTCTGTTATGGCCTTTGCAGCTATCGCTCAAAGTTCATCTATGGTCTTTGCAGCAATCGTTCCAGTGTAGGAATGGTGATGATGCCGCGCTGCAGATGCAGCAGGCCGTCGTCCTGCAGGCGGTTGAGTGCCTGCGAGACGTGCAGACGGTTGTCGTTGACCTCCGTGCCGAGGGTGCTCATCTTGATCTTGAACACCTTCTGGCCTGCGGGATGCAGACAGTGGTTGACGAAGAAGCGGATGATGCGCTGCTCCAGGGTGATGGGGCACCGCTGCCACGGTTGCCGTCGGCTCTTCTGCACGGCTGTGGAGACGAGGTTGAGGAGGTTGAGGCGGAAGATGAGCGACGTCGTGGCGAGGCGCTGCGTCTCGTTTTTGTCGATGGCGATGAGGTTGCAGGGCGTCACGGCACGGTAGCTACTGGAGAAACGCTGTTGGAAGCCGAAGGCTCGCTCGGGCTGGAGCATCACGGGCGCCGCCTGACGCTCGATGACGAGGTAGCTGCGGTCGTCGGCCGCCGTCTCCGCCTCCACGGTGCCGGTCACGAGGAAGACGAGTTGTCCGCAGGGGTCGCCCTCACGGATGAACATTTCGCCTGGAGCCACCTTGTGGAAGTTGAACTTCGTTTTCCCCACGATGTGCTCCAGCTCGTCATGGCTCATACCGATGAAGAGCGGCAGCTGCGCCAGCTTGCCGTAAAGTGCGATGTTCGCGTTCATCCTGCAAACTCTTTATCAACGCAAATGGTCGTTGATCCATACGTTAATATTCAACGCAAATGGTCGTTAATCGATACGTTAAGATTCCTCTCAGTTCGCGATCTTGTCCTTCATCGACGGGGAGTACCACACCTGGTTGTTACCCTTGTCGTCGGCATAGATGAAGTAGACCATCAGCTCGGGATGACGCTTCAGGACCGCCTTTGCGCCCTCCATGCCGAGCACCATGAACGACGTGGCGTAGGCGTCGGCTGTGGCACAGTTGCCGGCGATGACGGTGCTGCTGAGGATGCTGTGCTGCACGGGGTAGCCCGTCTTCGGATCGATGGTGTGGGCATATTTCTTTCCATCTTTATAATAGAAGTTGCGGTAGTTGCCACTCGTCGCCATGGCCTTGTCGGTGACGTTGAGCACGGTCTGCAGCTCCTGGCTGGTCTGCAACGAATCGTCGACCGGCTTCGTCACGCCGATCTTCCACGGCAGCCGTTTCTCGCTGATGCCACTGGTGACGATCTCGCCGCCAATCTCCACCATGAAGTTCTTGATGCCTTGCTGGCGGAGGTAACGTGCTACGACATCCGAGCCATAGCCCTTGGCGATGGCGGAGCAGTCGAGCATGATGCGTGGATCGGCCTTCACGATGCGGTCACCGTCGAGGTGCACCTTCCGGTAGCCGACGAGCGTCCGCAGACTGTCGATGACCTGTGGCGTGGGCTTCACACCGCTCTTGAAGCCGAAGCCCCACTCGTTGACCAGCGGTGCCACGGTGATGTCGAAGGCGCCATCGGTCTCCGCGGAGACGGTCTCCGCCAGGGTGAACACATCCTTGAACATCTGGTTGACCTCCACGGGTTTGTTATTGTTGATGGCGGAGATGATGGACTGCTTGTTGAAGGTCGACAGCGCCTGGTCGACAAGCTTCATCTGTGCCTCGATCTCCTTTTTCAGGCTGCGGTCGCTTTGGTAGGTGACGTTGTAGACCGTGCCGAAGATGAAGCCCGTGTCGTGCTGGTAGGGTGCGGTGTGCTGCTGTCGGATGATGACGATCGTGCCGATGATGAGCACCAGAAGGAAGGGTATCTGCCAGATGAGTTTCTTCTTCATTTGCTTTTGTATTTTTTAGAACTCGATGCCGATGTTGAACGTGCCGCCGAGCCGTGTGTCGCCACGCTTGCCAAAGCCTGGGACGTACCATACATTGTTGTAGTCGTCGCCCTCGTCGTGGATCAGGCGTCGCTTATAGCGCAGGCTCCAGCCCATGTGCAGCGGCCCATAAATCTTCGCATCGATGCCGACGACGACTTCGGCCCAGTGGTAGTTGGCCTTGACATCATCCAATTGATAGGGTGCGTTGCCACCCCAGACGGGGTCGTGGATGTCATCATGCTTGATGCTGTACTTGAAATAGCTCAGGGCATAGCGCAGTCCGCCGTATAGGCGGTAGATGTCGTGCTTGTCCTTCAGCATGTTGAAGTCCACGCCGATGCGTCCGTAGGGCGCGCTGGACTTGTATTGGATGTCCGTGACGTCGTCGGTCTCGTCGGCATCGCCATAGCCCAGTTCGACGATGGGGAAGTACTTGTCCTTGAGGTTCACGCGCAGTGCGGCCTCCACCTGTCCGTAGGAGCCGACGGCGCGCTGGATAGGTCCCACGAGGTCGGTGGTGACTTGGAAGCCCCGCAGCCAGGGGATGGAGTCGTCGATCTGCTTCTGTCGCAGCTTCTCCATCTCCGCCTTCCGTCTGCTGGACGACTGTGCCTGGGCCGTGGGCACCAGGGCGAGGAGCAGCAGACTAATAGCGATACTTCTTAAAATGGATATAGAGATGCTTTGTCGTGACGTCATAGGTTACCTCTTTATTGTTGATGACGATGGTGTCGATGGCATTGCGGGTGAAGCGCACACGGGTGATGGTGTGGAAATAGTTGGGTCCGCAGTCGGTCGACTCAAAGTGAGGGTGGTTCTCCTTTTCCACGCGCACGGTGTCGCGGATGCTGTTGCACTGGAAGAAGAGCACATCCTCCGGCTGCCAGTAGCTCATCGGGAGGGAGAACGAGTCGGTGTTCACCTGTTGGTTGATGAGCACGCTGTCGTTGCCCTCCATGCGTGCAGCGGTGATGGTGAGCGTGTCGGGTAGGGTGGTGACCTCTCCCTGGAGCTGATAGTTGCAGAAGACGAGGTTGTTCAGCGGACAGTCCTGACTCGTGCATCCTGCGACGATGAGCAGCAGCAGGCTATATATAATAAGGTGTGCGGTCGTTCTCATCTCTTAGATCACTTTCTCTATCTGATAGTCGTTGCGCCGTGGGTTCTGACGACTGAGCAGGTCGCCGAGGAAGCCCGCCAGGAAGAACTGTGTGCCGATGATCATCGTCGTGAGTGCAATGAAGAACGACGCATGATTGGCGAGCAGGTCGCCGTAGGTGCCCTGGCAGAGGGCGATGATCTTGTCGATGGCGAGCCAGCAGAAGGCGATGAAGCCCACGAAGAACACCATCGAGCCGATGAAGCCAAAGACGTGCATCGGCTTCTTGCCAAAGTTGGTGAGGAACCACAGTGTCAGCAGGTCGAGATAGCCGTTGAAGAAGCGGTTGATGCCGAACTTGCTCTTGCCGTATTTGCGTGCTTGATGGTGGACGACCTTCTCGGCAATCTTGTCGAAGCCGGCGTTCTTGGCCAGATAGGGGATGTAGCGGTGCATCTCTCCGTAGACCTCGATGTTCTTCACCACGTCGCGGCGATAGGCCTTCAGACCACAGTTGAAGTCGTGGAGGTTATGTACCCCGCTGATTTTCCGTGCCGTGGCATTGAAGAGCTTCGTGGGGATGGTCTTCGACAGCGGGTCGTAGCGCTTCTTCTTATAGCCCGAGACGAGGTCGTAGCCCTCCTCGGTGATCATCTTGTAGAGCCCCGGAATCTCGTCGGGCGAGTCCTGCAGGTCGGCGTCCATGGTGATGACGACGTCGCCCTGCGCCTTCTCGAAGCCACAGTAGAGCGCTGGTGACTTGCCGTAGTTGCGCCGGAACTTGATGCCCTTGACGTTCGGGTCCTTCTGGGCGAGCTGCTCGATGATGTCCCACGACTGGTCCGTGGAGCCGTCGTTGACATAGATGACCTCGTAGGTGAACTTGTTTGCCGTCATCACGCGCTGTATCCATGCGTGGAGCTCCGGCAGGGACTCGGCCTCATTGAACAGAGGCACAACAACAGAAATGTCCATATATATCTTGTTTCTTTATTTTCAGTTATTGGCATGCTGCTGCCTGTTGCGACGGCAGAACAGTGCGATGGGCAGGCTCAGGACGATGCCCGTTAAGATGTTCTGCATCATGAAGAGGAACGACAGCTGGATGGGCGGCAACTGACCGAACATGCCCAGCGCCTCCTCCATCTGCTTGAGACTCATGCCGTTGGCCTCATAGATCGGCGCGGCCTGCTTCAGCGCTGTGGCGAGCATCTGCGCCATCAGCCCATGGTCGAGGTAGCGGAAATAGAGGTACTGTGCCACGGCGAAGATCAGAGCGGCATAGAAAAAAGTGTAGCACGAGTAGAGCAGCCCGCGGCGGAAGGAGATGGCTCCATCCAGCGCATAGTTGCGGAAACGGATGAGCAGCCATCCCACAAAGAACGGCGTGGAGATGGCCATGATGTTGCCCCATCCCGAACCGGGCATATAGAGTGTCGCCGCGAAGCTGGCGATCCACAACAAGGCCAGAAACACACCGTCTTGACGGGCGAAGGCCTTCACTTGTATGAGTGCTTGAACGTTCATCATCGTAGGTGCAAAGGTACAACATATTTTTCAGACATCGGTTATTTTTTGGACATAAGAACAGAATAACCGTTGTTTTTTACTTATTTAAAATATGCTGAAGGGGAAAGTGTGTCGACACTTGGATTCGAACCAAGGACCCCCACCATGTCAAGGTGATACTCTAACCAACTGAGCTATGCCGACAGAGGAATTCGTCTTACGTGAGTGCAAAAGTAAGCATAAAATTCCGAATACACGAATATCTGACCGATTTTAACATAAAATTACACTTTAATTACTACATACCAGTGGCGGATGCTCGTGGCGGGACACAGCACTGCGCCGGCGGAGAGCCAGCGCTTTTGCTGTGTCGGTGCCACGCGTTGTTAACTGTTAACTGTTAACTCCCGGTGAGAAACAATAGCTTTCGGAGTGCTTAAAGATAGGTTTCAGGATCAAAAAGAATAAGAAACAGAGGGCAAAAATAGCTTCAAAAAACGTCGAAATAACTTCCAAAAACATTTGGCAATCTCGAAAATATTTCTTATCTTTGTGATTCAAAGGGATTTCCGGAGGTCTCATTCAGCCCAGAAGGGATAATAACGAAAACACCCAGCTTTACATTTTGGATGTAAAACTGGGTGTATTTTTTTTGTAGCTGCTTGATCATCAAGTGCTGCTGGCGGAGAGAGAGGGATTCGAACCCCCGGTACCTCTCGGTACGACGGTTTTCAAGACCGTTGTAATCGACCACTCTACCATCTCTCCAATGGTTATGGCGTACCATGTTGTTGAGCCTCTTGTCGGATTCGAACCAACGACCCCGAGATTACAAATCACGTGCTCTGGCCAACTGAGCTAAAGAGGCAGGTGGGCAAGCGGTTCTTATCGCGCCGCTACAACCAAGTACCCTTGCTACGTTCCCATCCTGGGGGATTCCGAGGGAGCTGGCCGTAAGAGACTTGCCCATGTGTCGTGCAGTTCTTTTGGAATTGCGGGTGCAAAGGTACAACAAAAAATCCATAATGCCAAAAGAATGTCTTAGATTTTTTTTGCAGCCGAAGCAGATGAAGCTGTGAACACGGTTGGCGGAATGATGGCTTGTCCGGTTGAAGCGCAGTGGCGTTAGTGGCTAGTCCGGTTGAAGCGCAGTGGCGTTAATGGCTTGCCAGTATGAAGCGGGCGATGTCGGCGATGACGTCGGTGGCGACATGCTGGTCGGGCTTGGCATACTCGGCAGGCATGCTCTTGCCCTCGCCGGTGAAGAACAGGTGGTTGAGGGTGGGGTAGCTCTTCAGCGTGACATTCTTCCTGTGTGCCAAGGCTTTCTGCCATGCAGCAAAGTCGGCCATCGTCACTTGATAGTCGCGCTCGCCCTGAAGGATGAGCATCGGCAGGGAGAGCTCCTTGGCCGTGCGGACGGGATCGTAGCTGCTGTCCATGGCCAGATACTCCTGTGGAAGCGACGCCTTGAAGCGGTCGAGCATCACGCCCATCGAGTCTGCCGACACGCCGAGGTAGGCATACTGCTCACGCACCATCGTCAGCAGGTCTCTCGTCGGTGCCGCCATGAGGATGATGCCCTTCACGGTCGGGCACTTCTCTGCGATCCGTGGCGCCAGCTCGGCACCCAGACTATGGCCGATGACAAAGATCCGTGCGGGGTCTATCTCCTGGATCGTCGTGGCCATCTGAGCCGCTGCCACAGCGTCGTCGACGGTCTCCGTGTCGTAGTTCGCCACATGTCCCGCCTCACCATACCACTGTGGCGCCACTTTCGTCCGCTTGTCGTAGAGGATGACGGCGATGCCCTGACGGCTGAGGCCTTCGGCGAGGTCGCGGAACGGCGCGTTGGGGCCAATGGTCTCGTTCATGTCGTTCGGTCCCGAGCCATGGACGAGGATCGCCACGGGCACCTTGTCCTGGACATCACTAGGCAGCGTGAGGCGTCCGGGCAGCTGCGGACCGCCATCGGCCTGGATGGTGATCGTCCGCTCGCCAGCAGGCATCGTGGCTGGGGTGGGGGCCGTTAGCGGCTTGGGGTTGCCCATGAAGAGCGTCTCCCACTGCTGATCCTTGTTTACGGCGATGGTCAGATCCATCTGTAGCGCTTTGAAGGTCAGCGTCCGTTTGTAGACCTTGTAGTCCTCCTGCTCCGTCATCTGCCACATTCCGGCTTCCTTCACGGGCCCGAGCTGCATGGTGGTCATCGTCATTTGTCCGATGAACGTCCGCTCCGTCATCTGCTGCTTCACAATGTCGGCCGCCATGGCGTAGAGGCTGTCGTAGTGGCTATGGACATACAGCTGAAAGATCTGCTCCGGCAGGGCGTAGGTCTGCTTCAGGGCGTTGAGCACGCCAGTCTGTGCGTGGAGGGTGATGGTGCTGATGAGCGCCACGAGGAGGAATAGTTTTCTGTGCATTGTAAGTTTTATTAAGTTGTCGAGAATCTCGGGGCTATTGTTTTTCGATGGGCTGTCGTTCCGCCCCCTTGCAGATGAGGATGCTGACCTCATAGAGCAGAAGGATCGGCAGGGCCACCAGCGTGAGGGTGAACGCGTCGGAGGTGGGCGTGATGATCGCCGCGACGATGAGGATGGCCACGACGGCATGGCGGCGGTAGCGGCGCATCAGCGAGGCATGGAGCAGGCCGATGCGAGCGAGGAACCACGACACCACGGGCAACTCGAAGACGATGCCGAAGAACAGGCTGAGCATGAGCAGCGTGTCCATGTAGCTGTCCAGCGTGAGCATGTTCGTCACGGCGCCACTGACCTGATAGCCAGCCAGAAAGTGCACGGTGAAGGGGAAGACGATGAAGTAGCACGTGGCGACGCCGATGCAGAACAGCCCGTAGCCGATGACGGTCAGCAGGACGCTATAGTGTCGCTCACGGGGATAGAGTGCGGGGGCGAGGAAGCGGAAGAGCTCGAAGAGAATGTAGGGCGAGGCGACGACGACGGCCGCCAGGCACGCCACTTTGACGTGCATCATGAACTGTCCCGTCATCTGCGTGTTGATGAGCGTCACGCGGAACGCCTCCGCACCGATGAGCCGATAGGTGACAAAATGCCCCGTCGACGGCGCCAGGACCACGGCGAAGAGCTGCTCCTTGAAGCAGAACATCACAATGGTCATGGCGACGACCGCCACGACGATGCGGATGAGCACTGCTCGCAGCGCATCGAGGTGGTCCCAGAAGGTCATTTCTGTCGACGGGTCCGTCATCGCTCAGGAGTGTTGGTCAGGCCGTCTTGCCGTCGGTGGTGTCGTTGGCTTGCTGTTGTGCCTCGGCCTTGGTGCCGTTGTCCAGCGCGTCGTCCTTGCCGTTCATCCCGTCGCGGAAGCTCTTCACGCCTTTGCCCAGACCGCTCATCAGCTCGGGAATCTTCTTCCCGCCGAAGAGCAGCAGGATGACGAGGGCGATGACGAGTATCTCTTGAAATCCTAATCCAAACATACGCTATATATAATAAGGTGTACCTGCAAATCCTATTCTGCAGCCATGCACTCCACCTCTACGAGTGCGCTCTTCGGCAGCTGCTTCACGGCGACAGCGGAGCGGGCAGGGTAGGGCTCGGTGAAGAACTCGGCATACACCTCGTTCATGGCACCGAAGTCGCCCATGTCGGCAAGGTAGACGGTGGTCTTCACGACGTTCTGCAGGTCGAGGCCTGCCTCGCGGAGGATGGCCTGTGCGTTGAGGATGCTCTGGCGTGTCTGTGCCTGGATGCCGCCCTCAGGGAAGGCGCCGGTGGCCGGGTCGATGGGCAACTGCCCGGAGCAGAATACGAAACCATTGGCCTTGATGGCCTGACTGTAGGGTCCTACGGCTTTGGGAGCCTTGTCGGTGTGAATCTCTTTCATTGTTTTAGAATTTGATTAAAAGTGAAACATGATATTGCAAAGGTACAAAATAATCTCAAATATGGCGCATCTCTTTGCAAAATCGTCGAGAATTGTGTAAATTTGCAACATGATGGACAAGACGGAAAAGCGTATGATGGCTCTGCTGCGTGCCCTTGAAATAAATCAATTTATCGATGGTTGGTGTAAATTATTGGCTTTTTGAAGCGCATTTCCCTAAAAATGATTAACTTTGCAATCTCAAAGCAGATATATTAACGTACGTAATCAACAATATGGCCGCAACAAAAGAGATTAAGACCGCATTGGTATCGGTCTTCCACAAGGATGGACTGGAGGAAATCCTTGCAAAACTGAATGAGGCTGGTGTGAAGCTCCTGAGCACCGGTGGTACACAGAAGTTCATCGAGAGCCTCGGTTATGAGTGTGAGAAAGTAGAGGACGTCACCACCTATCCGTCCATCCTCGGCGGACGCGTGAAGACGCTCCATCCCAAGATATTCGGAGGCATCCTCGCCCGTCGTGACAATGAGGGTGACCAGCAGCAGATGGCAGAGTATGACATCCCCGCCATCGACCTCGTCATCGTCGACCTCTATCCCTTCGAGCAGACCGTCGCCAGTGGCGCCTCGGAGCAGGACATCATCGAGAAGATCGACATCGGCGGCATCAGCCTGATCCGCGCCGGTGCCAAGAACTTCAAGGATGTCGTCATCGTGCCCTCGAAGGCTGAGTATCCCCTGCTGCTTGACATCCTCAAGAAGAAAGGTGCGCAGACCGACCTCGAGGAGCGTCGTATGTTTGCCGAGCATGCCTTCGGCGTGAGCAGCCACTACGACACGGCTATCCACAACTGGTTCGCACAGAAGTAAGATTAAAAGATTAAAAAATTAAAAGATTAAAATACCTCATTATATGGGATTTTTTTCGTTTATCCAAGAGATAGCAATGGACTTGGGTACCGCCAACACCATCATTATCAGCGATGATAAGATTGTGGTGGACGAGCCCTCCGTCGTAGCCCTCGACCGCCGCACGGACAAGATGATTGCCGTGGGCGAGAAGGCTAAGATGATGTATGAGAAGACGCACGACAACATCAAGACCATCCGCCCGTTGCGTGATGGCGTGATTGCCGACTTCACCGCCTGCGAGCAGATGATGCGCGGACTGATCAAGATGGTGCACACCGGCTCCCGCTTCTTCTCACCGTCGCTGCGCATGGTCATCGGCGTGCCGTCGGGCTCTACCGAGGTGGAGCTCCGTGCCGTGCGCGACTCCGCTGAGCATGCTGACGGCCGTGATGTCTATCTGATCTTCGAGCCGATGGCCGCTGCCATTGGTATCGGCATCGACGTAGAGGCACCCGAGGGCAACATGATCGTCGACATCGGTGGTGGCTCGACGGAGATCGCCGTCATCTCCCTCGGTGGCATCGTGAGCAACAACTCCATCCGCATTGCCGGTGACGACCTCACCGCCGACATCCAGGAGTATATGAGCCGCCAGCACAACGTGAAGGTGTCCGAGCGTATGGCTGAGCGCATCAAGATCCACGTGGGTTCCGCCCTCACCGATCTGGGTGATGAGGCTCCTGAGGACTACATCGTCCACGGACCAAACCGCATCACCGCGCTGCCCATGGAGGTGCCCGTGTGCTATCAGGAGATTGCCCACTGCCTCGACAAGACCGTGGCCAAGATCGAGAACGCCGTGCTCTCCGCCCTCGAGGCAACGCCGCCAGAGCTCTATGCCGACATCGTGAAGAATGGTATCTATCTCACCGGTGGTGGCGCGCTGCTGCGTGGTCTCGACAAGCGTCTGCAGGACAAGATCAACATCCCCTTCCACATCGCTGAGGACCCGCTCCACAGCGTGGCAAAGGGTGCTGGCATCGCTCTGAAGAACGTCAACCGTTTCTCCTTCCTCATGCGATAAAGAAAGGTGGCGCCCGTAGCGTGATTTATGAGAAACTTAATTGAATTTCTTTCGAAATACAATCACTGGTTCGTCTTCCTGATCCTTGAGGTCATCAGCATGGTTCTGCTGTTCCAGTTCAACAGCTATCAGGGAAGCGTGTGGTTCACCTCTGCCAACGCCGTGTCAGGACAGGTCCTGGCATGGGACGCGGAGGTGACCTCGTTCTTTTCGATGTCGAAGGTCAACCAAGAGCTGACGCAACGCAACCTTTATCTCGAGCAGCAGGTCCAGCAGCTCAGCGACGAGCTCACCAAGGCCACGAAGGACTCCACATGGATGCAGCAGGGCCAGCTGGCATTGCTGCGCGACTTCCGCCTCATCCCCGCCAAGGTCGTGAGCAACACAATCAACCGCCACGATAACCTCATCACCATCAACCGCGGCTCCGCCGACGGCGTGGCGAAGGACATGGGTGTGGTGTGTGGCAATGGTGTCGTGGGCATCGTCTACCTCACCTCGCCCCACTATTCCGTGGTCATCCCCATGCTCAACACCGAGTCGAACATCAGCTGTGAGATCGAAGGCCGTGGCTATTTTGGCTACCTCCATTGGACAGGAGGCGACGCGAAGCATGCGTACGTCGACGACATACCCCATCATGCCCACTTCAAGCTCTTCGAGAAGGTGGTCACCAGTGGCTATTCATCGGTGTTCCCACCGGGCATCGCCGTGGGCAAGATTCGCCATGTCTACAATTCTCCCGACGGCGTGTCCTATCGGTTGAAGGTCATCCTCAGCACCGACTTCGCAAACCTGCGGGATGTCTGTGTCATCGACAACAAACCGATGATGGAGCGCCTCGATGTGATGCGTGCCGCTCAGGACTCGCTCAAAGTAAAGGAGGACGAACAATGAACATTGATTTTCTTCGTCGGCTGGGCCTCTTCGTGGTGCTCCTGCTGGTGCAGGCACTCGTGCTCAACCACATCCATCTCTTTGGCATCGCCACACCGTTGCTCTACGTCTATTTCATCGTCTGCTTCCCTCATGGCTATCCGCGATGGGGCGTGCTCGTATGGTCGTTCTTCCTCGGTCTGGCGATCGACATCTTCTCCAACACCCCAGGGGTGGCTGCCGCGTCGATGACATTGGTGGGACTGTTGCAGCCCTATTTGTTGGAGGCGTTCATGACCCGCGACAGCCGCGACAGCGATGAAGCGTTCCAGCCAGCGTTGTTCACCATGGGCTTCAGCAAGTTCGTCTATTACACGCTCTTGCTGACATTCATCTATTGTCTGGTGTTCTTCACCGTGGAGACCTTCTCCTTCTTCAATTGGCTCCACTGGCTGCTCTGCATCGGCGTCAACACGTTGCTCTCCGAGATCCTGATAGTGGCTGTGGACAACTTGCGAAAGCGTTAACGATAAAGTTCAAAGTTCAAAGTTCAAAGTTCAAAGTCCACGATGAAGAACTACGATCTTGAAAACAGGAAATATGTCATTGGTGGTGTAGCGGCGTTCATCGTCACGATCTACATCATCCGCCTCTTCACGCTCCAGCTCTGGAGTGACGACTATCGGAAGAGTGCCGACTCCAATGCGTTCCTGAAGAAGATCGAATATCCTGCCCGTGGCGCCATCCGTGACCGCAACGGCAAGCTGATGGTCTACAACCAGCCGGCCTACGACATCATGGTGGTGATGAACGAGGAGAAGGACCGCCTCGACACGATGGACTTCTGCGAGACGCTCGGCATCACCAAGGAGTGGTTCATCAAGCGCATGGACGACATCAAGGACCGCTCGAAGAACCCTGGCTACAGCCGCTTCACGCAGCAGCTCTTCATGAGCCAGATCTCCGACAAGGACTTCAGCGTCTTCCAGGAGAAGATGTTCCGCTTCCCGGGGTTCTATGTCCAGAAGCGCACCGTGCGCCAATATATCTATCCCTACGCAGCCCATGTGCTGGGCGACGTGTCGGAGGTGTCGCAGGGTGACATCGATGAGGACGACTACTATCAGCCAGGTGACTACATCGGCAAGCTCGGCGTGGAGAAGAGCTACGAGAAGGACCTCCGCGGCGTCAAGGGCGTACAGGTGCTCCTTCGCGATGCCCATGGCCGAATTCAGGGCAAGTATCAGGATGGTAAGTTCGACCAAAAGCCGGTCCCCGGCCACGACCTCACCTTGGGACTGGACCTCAAGCTCCAGGCGCTGGGCGAGCGGATGCTCGAAGGGAAGATTGGTGCCATCGTCGCCATCGAGCCGTCGACAGGGCAGGTTCTCGCCTTGGTATCGTCACCGAGCTATGATCCACGTCTGCTCGGGGGCAAGACGCGCACGCCCTATCATCGTTACCTCTCGCGCAACGTCTGGAAGCCGCTCCTCAACCGCGCCATCATGGGACAGTATCCACCGGGCTCAACGTTCAAGACCACCCAGGCGCTGACCTATCTCACCGAGGGTATCATCAACACGCATACGCTCTATCCCTGCAACCACGGATTCTCCTATCGCGGTCTGCATGTGGGTTGCCACGGCCACCGCTCACCGCTGGATGTGCGCTTCGCCATCGAGACGTCGTGCAACGGCTACTTCTGTTGGGGACTCTACCACATGATGAGTAACCGTCTGAAATACAAGAATGTGCAGACGGCGATGAACACGTGGCGCGACTATATGGTCTCCATGGGCTTTGGCTATAAGCTCGGCATCGACCTTCCGGGTGAGAAGCGCGGATTGATCCCGAATGCGGCGTTCTACGACAAGGCCTATCATGGCTCATGGAACGGACTGACCGTCATCTCCATTGCCATCGGGCAGGGTGAGGTGAACCTCACGCCGCTGCAGATTGCCAACCTCGGCGCAACCATTGCCAACCGCGGCTACTACTACATCCCTCACGTGGTGCGGAGCATCAAGGGTGGACAGCTCGATAAGAAGTACTACGAGAAGCATTTCACCAAGGCCAGCCCCTACGCTTACGACGTCGTCGTGCAGGGCATGCGCAACTCCGTCCTCGGCGGTACGTGTAAGCATCTCGGCGGACTGCCGTTCACGGCGTGTGGCAAGACTGGTACGGCACAGAACCGTGGACAGGACCACTCCATCTTCATGGGCTTCGCACCGGCGGAGCACCCGAAGATCGCACTGGCGGTATACGTGGAGAACGGTGGCTTTGGTGCCGACTTCGCCGTGCCGATGGCCGGGTGCTTGATGGAACAATATATCACAGGAAAGCTCTCACCGGCACGGGCCCATGAGGCGGATGAACTACAGAAACGGAGAATCGGATACGGTTCGCACAATAGATAAATAATACGGTTCGCATAATAGATAAAGATTATGGCTCGCACGACAGATAAACAACCCACGGTGCTCGGTAGCCTCGACTGGTGGACCATCGGCATCTACCTCGCGCTGCTCATCTTCGGATGGATCAGCGTCTGCGGTGCCAGCTACACCTTTGGCGAGACGGACATCTTCAGCTGTTCCACGCGGTCGGGCATGCAGATCATCTGGATCGGCACCTCGCTCGTGCTGGGCTTCGTGTTGCTGATGCTCGACGACCGGTTCTACGATACGTTTGCCTACATCATCTATGCGGCACTGCTGTTGCTGCTCTTCGTCACCATCTTCAATCCTCACGAGATCAAGGGCTCACGCTCGTGGCTCGTCCTCGGACCGCTGCGCTTGCAGCCCGCTGAGTTTGCCAAGTTTGCCACGGCGCTGGCGGTGGCGAAGCTGATGAGCAGCTATGGCTTCGACATGCAGAAGTGGAAGCACTTCGCGGCAGCAGCAGGCATCGTCCTTATGCCGATGCTCTTTATCGTCGGACAGCGCGAGACGGGCTCCGCACTGGTCTATCTGTCGTTCTTCCTGATGTTCTATCGTGAGGGCATGCCGGGCAGCATCCTTTTCACGGGTGTGGCGATGGTCGTCTATTTTGTCGTGGGCATCAAATACGAGCAGGTGATGCTTTGGGACACGCCGACGTCAGTGGGCAAGTTTGTCGTCCTCTTGCTGGTTCAGCTCTTCACCTCCGGCATGGTCTACACCTATTGTGCCGAACACGGCAAGGCCTTGCGCATCGCGGCCGTCAGCGTAGGCGTGACGCTTTTGATGCTTCTCTTCTCGGAGTATGTCATCCGCTTCGATATCGTCTGGGTACAGTTGCTCATCTGTGCGGTGATGATCGGCTATCTGGTCTATGAGGGACTGTCGACACGCTTCCGCAGCTATCTCCTCATCTCGCTGTTCTCCATCGGCTCCGTCATCTTCTTCTATAGTGCCGACTATGTCCTCAACGACGTCATGGAGCCCCATCAGCGGGTGCGCATCAATGTGCTGCTCGGCCTCGACGAGGACTTGGCAGGTGCTGGCTACAATGTCCACCAGAGTGAGATTGCCATTGGCTCGGGTGGTCTGCAGGGCAAAGGCTTCCTCAATGGCACACAGACGAAGTTGAAGTTTGTGCCCGAGCAGGACACCGACTTCATCTTCTGCACCGTCGGTGAGGAGGAGGGCTTCATCGGCTCCGCGGGCGTGCTGCTGTTGTTCCTGGCGCTCATCCTGAGGCTCATCCATCTGGCGGAACGACAACCGTTTAAGTTCGGACGCGTCTATGGCTATTGTGTCCTGAGCATCTTCCTCTTCCATGTCTTCATCAATGTGGGCATGGTGCTTGGTCTGACGCCCGTCATCGGCATCCCACTGCCATTCTTCAGCTATGGTGGCTCCTCGCTATGGGGCTTCACCATCCTCCTCTTCATCTTCCTCAGGATTGATGCGGGACGCAACCTTGTCAGAAGTTAAGTCCTCCCCAAGCCCCTCCAAAGGAGGGGGTGTGGATTACATAACAGCATCTCGGTCATAATTTATAGGTGAAAGTGCAAAGACTAAGATATGCTGGAGATGGGACGTGGGCTCACGCATGACGAGGAGGTTTCGCATTTCGGACTCAGGTGCATGATGTCCTCGCCGCTGCTCATCGGCTGCGACCTCACGAAGATCCCAGCTGAGACGATGAAGATCCTCACCAACCGGCGCCTCATCGCCATCAACCAGGACCCACTGGGGCGGCAGGCGTACGTCGCCAAGCGTTGTCCGAAGGCGAAGATCATGTGGGTGACACCATGGCGTGGCAGCAATGCTGATGTAGTGGAATACTTTAATGGCGTCATTAAAAGCATCAAGAAGGTTTGCAAGAAGCACCGTGTGCCTGTGCTTGACGCTTCACAAACGGTCATCGACCCCAGCAGCGCCGACTTCCGGAAAGCGTATTTCCAGTCGGAGACAGACAACGCCCATCTCAACAATCGAGGGCACGACCTGTTCCTCCCCATCGGTGAGAAGTTCATCTTGGACCATCTAAACCATTAGGCACCAGAGTTTCGCAAGTTCTGAAACCTAAGTTAGACACCAGCGTCTGCAACTCTTCAAACTGCTGCAGGCGCCACAGGTGGGGATGGTCGTATTCTTCCGTCGCCTCATGCTTCCACTCGGTGTGGAAGGGAATGTGAGCCGCATAGCCGCCAAGCTGCAGCACCGGTTCGATGTCAGAGCGGAAGGAGTTGCCCACCATGAGCAGGTGGCTGATGGTGGTGTCGAAGAGGTGGCAAAGTTTCTGGTATTCGTCCTTCGTCTTGTCGGTGACGATGACCACGTCGTCGAAGTAGCGGGAGAGGCCTGAGCGGATCACCTTGGTCTGCTGGTCGAGTAGCTCGCCCTTGGTGAACACCACCATGCGGTAGCGCCCTGACTGTCGAAGCGCCTGCAGGGTAGGGGCTACGCCGGGCAGCGGCGTGGCGGGTAGCTCCAGCAACGACTTCCCCAACTCGACAATCTTCATCACGTCATCCGCCTTGATCTCCCCATGCGAGAAGCGGATGGCGTTCTCAATGATCGAGATGGTGAACGCCTTGCAGCCATAACCCATCAGTGCCATGTTGCCGCTCTCAGTCTGGAACAGTGCGTCGGAGACCTCCTTGGCCGTGCCCCAGGGCGAGAGTATCTCGCAGTACTGCCGTTCCACCTCGTCGAAGTGGCCCTGGCAGTCCCACAGCGTGTCGTCGGCGTCGAAGGCGATCAGCCGGATGTCGTTTTCATTAATCATAGCATTCCTGTTTTTGCAACAGAAGGTAACGAAAGAAAACAGAAGCAAGCCTTAGGCTTTCCGTTCCTTTCTGTTTATTTCTGTTGCCAGAGAATTTCCATTGTTTATTGCTTATTCTTCAGATAGCGGATGGCCCGGAGATAGAAGTCGTTCTGCTCCTGATCGGTGGCGGGAGTGATATGGACAAGTTGTCGTTCCATGTCCAGGGCAAAGTCGGGCACATGGTTGCCCATGGCCTCGCGGGTCTGACGGCTCTTTCTTAGTTCAAAGAGTGCATTGGCAGGCCGCTTCTCCCGGAGCAGTGAGGCAAGCTCCACGCGCATCTTCGACCGGAACTTCTCCTGCGGCTGCCAGAGGATGGCCTGGCAGATAAGGGCGATGCGCTCTGCAGGGTCAGCGGTGAGCTGCGAGAGGTCGTGGCACGACGCGGCGTCCTTCTGTTTTTCGATGATGCGGCGCAGCACCTTCTCCGCCTGCTGGGTGTTGCCCTCCAGGAGGTAGAGGCGCGCCATGAACCGCTGGTTGTTCTTGTTGTTGGGGTGCAGGTGCAGCGCCTTCTCCAGCATTGGCTTCACCGTCTCCACATATTTAGGGTCCTTCCGCTCCTCGATGCCGCGAAACAGATGGCTGACAATCCGCTCGCCCAGGGCCGGTACCCAGTGGTCGTTGACCTTCACCGCTTTCCAGTCGTCATCCTTCAGACGGTCGAAGTAGGGCATGAAGTAGGCGAGGTTGAACTGTTCGATGAGGTCGTCGACGCGCAGCGCAGCCTTGATGACGGCACAGTTTGCCCGCAGATCCTGGTCCTCAATGTAGGGATAGGCCGTTACCATCGCGAAGAGCAGCTTCCGTGCCGCCTCGCCGTCCTTGGCCTCTGCGGCCTGATTGAGTTTGTCGCCCGCGGTCCAGAAATAGGCTAGGGTAGTGTGCTTGCCTTTGTGCACGGCAAACATCGGTTGTATGGCTTCCCACGCCTCGTCAGTTCTTCCTTCCTTTCTCAGATTAAAGATGTCTTGTACCGTCATAGGATTTTAGATTTAGTTATGCTATGCAAATTTAGTAAAAATAATCTTTTATCGTCGTGATGATGGGAAAAAAGTTGTAACTTTGTAAAAAGAATCATTCATCGCAAAGACACATGAACACGATAGCGCTTTATCCTCCAGAGCATCTTGATGCCACCATCCAGTTGCCGGCATCGAAGAGCATCAGCAACCGCGCACTCATCATCCACGCCCTCTCGAGGGGCAAGGACATCCCCAGCCACCTCTCCGACTGTGACGACACGGAGGTGGTCATCAATGCGTTGCGCTCCATGCCTGAGGTCATCGACATCAAAGCCGCGGGCACCGCCATGCGCTTCATGACCGCCTACCTCTCCGTGACGCCCGGCGAGCATGTCCTCACTGGCACCGAGCGGATGAAGCACCGTCCCATCGCCATCCTCGTCGACGCCCTGCGGTCGCTGGGTGCCGACATCCGCTACGAGGGACAGGAAGGCTTCCCGCCACTGCGCATCTGCGGACAGCAGCTAGATGGCGGACTGCTGGAGGTGCCGGGCAACATCAGCAGCCAGTATATCTCCGCGCTGCTGCTCATCGGTCCGATGCTGTGCCAGGGACTGGAGCTGCGGCTCACGGGCAACATCGTCTCCCGACCGTATATCGACCTCACGCTGTGGACGATGCGGGAGTATGGTGCTGATGCCGACTGGACCGCCGGCGACACCATCACCGTGCAGCCGAAGACCTACGGCAGCCGACCTTATTATATCGAGAGCGACTGGAGCGCTGCTAGCTACTGGTACGAGCAGGTAGCGCTCTATGGCATCCGAGAGAGTCAGGTGCGGCTGGAAGGCCTCATGGATGGCTCGAAGCAGGGCGACTCGGTGGTGAAATACATCTTCTCGCTCCTCGGCGTGAAGACGGTCTTCGACCAGCCGGGCAACAGTCCGACGACGGTGTCACTGGCACGGCACGCGGGTGGCGTGGAGCGCTTCGACTACGACTTCGTCAACTGTCCCGACCTGGCGCAGACGCTCGTCACGACCTGTTGCGCCCTCGACATCCCGTTCCATTTCCGTGGTCTGGCGTCGCTGAAGATCAAGGAGACCGACCGCATCGAGGCCTTGAAGCGTGAGCTCCGGAAGGTGGGCTATCTCATCCACTCGGAGAACGACTCGGAACTCGTTTGGGAGGCTGGCCGTTGCGAGCCATCGATGGAGCCCATCGACACCTACGAGGACCACCGCATGGCCATGGCCTTTGCGCCGCTAGCCATCAAGTTCCCCGGCCTGAGGATCAATAACCCCGAGGTGGTCACGAAGTCCTATCCCGCCTTCTGGGACAACCTCCGCCAGGCAGGCTTCACCATCGACAACTAATCGTCTATGCTCATCCTCCTGCTCTCCCTCATCGCCCTTGGAATCGCGGCCGCCGTCGTCACCCTCCTCTCCAACAGGAAGGGTGGGGAGGAGCCTGTTGTCCAGCCGCCCGCCGGCAACTGCGCCACCTG
>ERZ1032009.63-NODE-63-length-24426-cov-6.533503_pt1 | contig 24426 bp, 14 predicted proteins | sample MGYA00516700_ERZ1032009 | MGnify/ENA primary metagenome ERZ1032009 (study PRJEB33719, sample SAMN04261292) | wastewater metagenome | biome: rural village; feature: human; material: feces | host: Homo sapiens | place: El Salvador | collected 2013-01-14 ...
CCTCTCGAGCGCGCAGCTCCTCGAAGTGCTGCTGGTGTTTCTTGTTGATGACGGTGCTGGCAGCCTTGAAGCGTGCCCAGATCTCCTCACGCAGTTCCTTGGCCACGGGACCAATCTCACGGTACTCCGCATGGAGGTCCTGCAGACGATGGAAGGCGGTGATGACATCGGGCTCATCGGCGAGTTTCTCGGCTTCCTCGCAGAGCTTCGTCTTGGCTTCGAAGTTCTTCTTGAAGTCGTATTCGCGAGCCTCACGGTTGAGATTGAGCAGGTCGTAGAACTGCTCCACATAGAGCTGATAGTTCCGCCACACCTCGTTGGCCTTCTCTGCCGGCACAGCCTTGATCTCTTTCCACTGCTGCTGCAGATCCTTGAACTCGTTGAAGTTCTTGTTGGCCTCCTCGGGCGAGGTGGCCATATTCTTGATCTTGTCGATGATGTCGAGTTTCTTCTGCAGGTTAGCCTCCTTCTCGGCCTCCTGCTCCTGGAACACCTTGGCGCGCTTCTCCTTGATGATCTGCATCTCGGCCTTGAAGGTCTCCTCGTCGTCATCAGGCATCACCACGTATTTCTCGGGGTCACCGCCACCTTCGAGGTATTCCTTCTGCTTCTGCTCGCGCTCAGCGATGTGGAACCGGTAGAACGACGACTTCAGGTGCTCCACCTCTTCCTTATCGGGAGCGTCGACGGTGTTGGCAATCTCCTTCACACGGTCGAGCACCTCCTGCTTTGAGGCGTACACCTTCGGAGCCGGCTTCTCCTCAACCACGGGTGTCTCTTCAACAGTGGTGGCTACCGCCGTAGGCAATACCTCATCTGTGGAAGCCTCCTCTGCCGCAGGTGCTTCAGCGTTCTCTACTGCAGGCGCAGCCTGAGCTGCCTTCTGCTCTTCTTCTTTCACGCCCTGCTCGAGGGCATTCTCATGAGAGTCCATCATGTCACTAATTTTTAGTTGATGAATCGGGTATCAAACAATATAATAATGTGCAAACTTAATAAAAAAAAGCGAAACGCCACCTTAAATTGCCGAAAACTTTACGATTAAAGTAAGCGTTTATGCCTCAAGATGATCCAGCACACCACGCTGACGAGGAACGAGATGACCAGCGCGATGACGAATCCCCACCGGCTGTTCTCCATGCCATTGACGAGGTTCATGCCATAGAGCGACGCTATCCATGTGGCGGACATCATGATGATGGTCACGGAGGTGAGCGTACGCATGGTGGTGTTCATGTTGTTGTTGATGATGCTGGAATAGGTGTCCATCGTCGACTCGAGGATGTCGGAGTAGATGCTCGTCGTCTCCCGAGCCTGCGTAAGCTCGATGGTGACGTCCTCGATGAGGTCGGCATCGAGCTCATCGACCTGCAGCTTGAACTTCAGCTTCTGCAGCAGCGTCTCGTTGCCACGGATGGAGGTGATGAAATAGGTCAGCGAGTCCTGCAGCCGACTGAGTCCGATGAGACTCTCGTTGTTGATCTCGCGGTCGAGGTTGTGCTTAGCCTTCTCGATGAGGGTGTTGATCTGCTTCAGTCGTTTCAGGTACCAAACGGCAGAGGAGAGGAACAGGCGGAACGTCAGGTCTACAAAGTCGGTGAAACCCTCGCCGCGCTTCTGGTGGAAGGAGACAAAGTCGAGCATCATATTCGTCTCGTAGAAGCACACGGTGATCGTCACGTCGCGCTTGTGGATGATGCCCAGGGGGATGGTGGTATAGGGTGTCCGCGAGCGCACCTCCTTGACGTAGGGTATACGCAGGATGATGAGCATCCAACCGTCGTCGTACTCATAGCGTGCACGCTCGTCAGTATCGCTAATGTCGCTCAGGAAATAGTCGGGGATGTTGAAGCGCTCCTCCAGTTCACGCTGGTCCTCATCGGTGGGACAGGTGACCTGGATCCAGCAGTTGGGCTTCCACTCCGGCAGCGGGGCCAAAGTCTTGTCAATGTTCCAGTATGTTCTCATTGTTACTAATCTCCATAGATAAGGCCTTGGGGATTAGCAAGCAGAGTGCCGAATCCTCACGCCGTTAGTTACAGTTTTCCGCGTGATAGTCGTCCATATTAGATGAATGAGTGTTGTTTACGATTGCAAAAGTAGGAAAAAAATGGGAAAAGGCAAAGGAAAACATCGAAGAAAGTAACCCTTTTGAAGAGAAATCATTAAATTTGTACCAAACTGAACAAACGATGGAAAAAGAGACCAAGATGATTGGCGGCCGTGCGTGCACGCTCTGCCGCAACGGACAGCCGAAATGGCTGCTCATCCAGCCCGTTGACGACCACGACCTCGAACGCCTCGATGGTGAGGTGGCGGACATGGTGCAGGGCGGTGCCACCGACTTCCTGCTCGCAGCCTTTCGCGTTGACGACTGGATGGATGAGCTCACGCCATGGCCCGCACCGCCCACCTACAGCCGTCAGCCCTTCGGCGAAGGCGCGGCCGAGACGCTACGGTATGTCCTCGACGAGCTGCTGCCCGCGCTGGAGAGCGACCTCACTGGCGATACCGATGACTGCCCCCACGACGGCAGCAGTTTTCCGCCGGACCACTGCATCCTCACCGGCTACAGTCTCGCGGGGTTCTTTGCCCTGTGGGCCGCCACGCAGACCGACCGTTTTGGCGGTGTCGCCGGCGTGTCCGCCTCGGTGTGGTTCCTCGACTATGCCGTCGAGCACCCCTTACGTTCGCCACGTGTCTATCTAAGCATCGGCGACAAGGAGCGCAAGGCACGCAACGCCCTCATGGCGTCGAACCAGACGTGCATGGAGCTACTCACGACCCGTCTGAAGGACGAAGGCCGCGACGCCATCATGGAGCTCAACCCCGGTAACCACTTCATGGACACCGACCACCGTGTGGCGCGTGGCTTCCTGTGGCTGATGGGGCAAAACGCCAACGAATAAAAAAAAATCGTGCACCTGCTTAATTTTTCTTCTCCCCGGTTCTTATAGTATATAGAATGTTGAACCATTAAAACAGAAGAAGCATCGCCGGCTTCACGCCCGAGGACATCGCCCCGCTCTTTGCGGCCGGCACATCCGTCAGCAACATCGCTCTCCCCGAGGACTTCTGGGAGGTGCTCCGATAGGTATAACGAGGAACGAGCGATAGGGAAAGGGGCTTGGAAAAAGAGGCTGCTTATCTCGTCAGACTGAACTTGATGCTCAGTCCGAAGTCCTGCGTCGTCGTGGGGTAGCTGCTCGACGACAACAGCGGGGTGTTCGTCTGGCGGTCAAGATAGAAGCTGGCGGTGACGAGACGCGAAAGCGTATAGTCTGCCATGAACGAGAACTTGAATGCTTTGTTGCCACTGCTGGCCGTCGACGACTGCGTGGCGATGTCGCGCATGATGGCCGCCTGCCGCCGATAGCTGATGTCGAGGCGGAGATTCAGACTGTGGTTCACACCCGAGCGGTTGTTGCGATTGTTGCTGTTTTGACTATTATTATTGTTCTTGCTGCCAGTAGTGTTGCGGCTGCCGGACCGGCTCTTCACCTGTCGGCGGTTGCGGGGACCAAAGAGGTTGAAGTTGTTGATCTTGTAGCCCATGCCGAGCGTCCAGTCCTTCGACAGTGCCTCGTTGAGCTGCACCGACGTCATCGACAACGAGAGCACACGCGTCTGACTATACTCCAGCTTTGCCGTCATGTTGTTCTGTAGCGTCACATCTACGCCGAGCAGTGGCGACAGTGCTTCGTTGATGCTCACCGTGGAGACGTTGTACATCGAATTGGGGATGGGCATCCCACTGGTGGCATCGGTGATGAAGCCCATGCCCGGACCCATGAGTGCCATGAATGTTGAGTAGCTCTGATAGGCGCCAACGGCATAGATGCTCCTGTAGCTGTGGTTGAGGTTCACGCTTTTGAACACATCACGGAACCACGGCAGTCGTCCCAGACCACTGTAGCGGACGGTCCAGTTGGGCAGCAGCCGTGACAGTGCCGGGAAGATGCTGAGACCACTGCCCCCCATGGCGGTGTAGCTCTTGAGGAACGCCGGCACCATGACGTCAGCGCTGTAAGGGTTCACCCCACCATTGGCGGCATCGAATGTCTTGCCCGCCAACGCCGTTCCCTCGGGATAGACGCTCCCTGCATAGCGGGCCTCCACACGCTCCCGATAGCCCTTCAGCGAACGACAGAACTTCTCGAATGTCGAGCTGTGGAAGCCATTGTTGGCATTGCCCATGCTCTCGAAGGCTGTGCCAATAGATATCGTCGTCATCTGGAAGGACCCCGTGAGCGTGGTTGGATTGCCCACGTACATATACTGTATGCTCTTCGCCGTCGTCTTCGTTCGCGTGGCGGTGAGGTCTATCTTCAGGTTCTTCACCGGTTCCAGCGTGGCGCGTATCTGCAGGTCCTCGGTCTTGTTCGTCGCAGCTGGCGTGGCGACGCTGTCGTTGATGAGCAACCAGTCGTTGCGTCGCGCCTTGTCGATATATCCGTCTCCGATGAGGCCGAAGGCAAAGTCAAGGCCTGGCGCCAGAACATTGGCACTGTTGCTCTTCGACTGTCCGAAGGCGTTGCCCACTGATGGCATGAAGCCTGGCAGGGCCATGGAGTAGACATTGCGGTAGGAGACGCTCACGTTGCGGACCATCATCGCCACACGTGCCAGTGCCTGCGCTGTCTTATACCATCCTTGATTCTCCAGCGGCTCCTTTGCCGTGACGGTGATCTTTACCAGCATGGCACTGTCCACCTTATTCTTAATGCGGATCTTGTTATTGTCCAACTTCTTGTATCGCAAGTGGAACACCTTGCCGTCCTTGGTCCGCGCAGTGACGATGAGGCGCTTTGACTTCTTGCCATGGTTGACGTCGACAGTGGTGTCGGGCAACAAGCGCACCTCCTTAGTGAACGCACGGCGGTTCAGTGGCAGCGTCTGCTTCTTCGCCGCGTCGTCCTTTCGCTTCTGCAGTAAGGCCTTCACGGCGGCGTCAGGATCCTTGCCGTCGGCGATGGCCTGTTGACGTACCTTGTTTTCTTCCTCCTTCTCCTTCTTGCGTGCGGCCTGTTGTTGCTGCCGCTGCTGTTTCTTCCGGTTGATGGACGACTGGCTCTCTGTCTTGTTGAAGCGATCGTTCGTCGCCTTGAGGAACGGCACATGGTTGTAGAGCCGCTCCATGTTGAGCGTCGAGGAGATGTTTGTTTGCCGGTTGCTGGTGACGGTGTTGCCCAGTGACGTGCCATCCTCAAGGTCCGTTCCACGCACCCAGTTATATGTGGCATTATAGGTGCCGTTGGCTGTGACCCAGTCGAAGATCGGCAGGAGGTTCAGTGGTGGCTGATAGGAGAGGGTGAACGTCTGCTGATAATCCAGCGGCTCGCCCATCCGGCGTATCGACTGCCACACCGAGTCCTTCCACGCATGATACTCCGTGGGGTACAGGTCCTTGTTCACAGGGACGTACGGTTCCTCAATCTGCGCATTTGTCGCACTCTGGAACGACGTGTGGAGGTTCTTGGTGAAGTCCCACCGCAACGTGAACTCCCGGTTCCAGAGGAACTGCTCCGAGAACGTCAGCGGGAGGTTGGCATTCTCCGTGGCGTACATGTCGCGCTCCTGCAACTCGTAATAGTTTCGGGTCATATCGGTGTTGAAGCCGACGTTCTGCGGCAGCCAGTTCAGTCCGAAACGCTTGAGGATGTCCAGCCACTTGCTCTTGTTCTTCAGTTTCTTGAATGGTTCCCACGCCTTGTAGACCGGCACCCACGCATAGTTGAGCGAGCCGCGCCAGTTATCGTCGTTCTCGTAGACGGTCGTCTCGCCCTGCGTGTGCTGGTGGGAGTGGCTGTAGGAGAAGGAGAAGTTGGCCGGGTCGATGGGTGTCGGATGCCGTTTGTTGGCTATGCCCACGCGCACATTCGACAGCGAAAAGTTCGTTGCCGTCGTCTTTGTCACCGCGATGTTCTCCAGCGAGTCGCGTTCCCGCTGGCTGTTCGTGGCGTCGAGAGCCTCCTTGAGCTCCATGTCGGTGTCGAGCGGGTTGTACTTTGGCGCCTTCCGCTCCCGCGTGACACTATAATAGAAAGGTATGGACACCTTCGCTTTGTCGGGGAAGAAGCGTCCCAGCTCAAGGCTTGTGGTGAAGGCGATGTTACCCGTGTTGTCAGTGGTGCGCTCGTTGACGCCCTGCTCCAAGCCGCCGAAGCCCTCGCTGACATAGCGTCCCTGCACATTGACGGAGCCCATGTCGGAGAGCTGGACGTTGAGGTTGCCGTCGGCAGCCCATCCGCCAGAGTTGTTGTATTCCTTCATTCGCAACTCGTTCACCCACACCTCCCCACTCTGCTGTGTGCCGGAGAGGTTGCGCACGCCGATGATCATCGTCTTCACCTCGCCCAGCGTAGGGTTACCCATGACGGTGATCTTGTTTTGCGGACGGTCCGCATCGTAGGCCTCGTAGGGCCGGTTATAGGATGCCATGCCTGCTGCCCGCTGCCGATTACGCTCCTTCTTGATGGTGGTGAAGATGGACAGTGGGATGTCGAGCATGTTCTCCTCCGGCCACACTGCCAGCGCATCGGCGAGCAGCGAGCGGTCGTAGTTGTCCCGCGGCGGCGTGAGCTTCAGCGGAATCTGGTATTCGTAATAGTTACTCTTATAGTCCGAGCCCAGGCGGATGAACACCGCCAGCTGGTCGTCCTGCAGATTGGTGCTGTTCACCGCGGGCGCATTGGCATGGACGAACATCTCCAGCCGCTTGTATTGCCGCAGGTCGAGCGTCGTGTTCTTATAGACACACTTCGCCTCTCCCGGCGCAAGGTTCTCCACGTTCATCTGCAGCGCCTGCTCATTGGCCTCGACGAGCTGTGGCTGCGAGGGGTCTGTGACACGGCTGATGCCCGGCGGCAGGACATAGTTGACGGGCTTCTTGTCGTTGTTCTCCTCAATGTTCACCGAGGCAGTCGTCAGCGTGCCGGTCTCCGTGCCGCCATCGAGGTTTTGCTGATAGACACGCCACGTGCCACGCACGAGGTCGAGGCTAGCGAAGCGGAGGATGACCGGTTGCGCGAAGCCCGTGAGGAACATACGCATGAAGCGGATGGACGTGAAGTCGCTGATGGAGCCCACCTTACTCTCGAAGTCCTCCAGTGGGATGCGGAAGAGGTACCACTTGATGATCTTCGAGCCGCCAACCCTTAGCGGCGACACTGCGTCGCGCTCATCGACGATGTAGTTGCGGCCTATCTGGAAGTCCTCCGGGCGGATGGAGACATGGTACTGAAAGTACTTCTCATATTCGTTGAGGGTATAGTCCTGGTTGATATCCTCCACGTCGGGGGTCGTCTTGTAGGACGTGTCGTAGCTCTCCGTGCGGTTGTCGCTGTCGGGCGAGTTTCCCTGCGGGTTGTTGATGTACTTGTATCGGCGGAGGATGTTGGCCTTCATCTCGTCGAGGTCCGAGCCCCGGAAGTAGTGGTAGTCGTCATTGGCGGGGTCGGCCCAGATCGAGTCGAAGACAGCCTGACTGACTTTCCCCTGTATCTGCGTGAGGAAGTCCTGATAGGTGGCAAACGTCTGCTCCTCGCTGTCCGTGAGTCCGTTGAGACCCACGTCCTGGCGTGCGCGTGCTCCACTGGAGGTGGCGAAGGCGTAGATGGCATTCGTCACCGTCGGCACACGTCCCCACTGCGTGGTGGTGTACGCCGCGGAGCCGTCGACGGGCATACCGCTCTCGAAGAACTTCTTGCCGTCGTGAAGCACATCCTCCGACACTTCGCCGAGGTCAATGTAGAAGTCGCCGGCGGTCTGCGAGGCCGTAGGCATATACTTCGTGTCCTGGAAGGGGTCCATCATCCAGAACTCCACATACTCGATGTTCGCCGTCTCGAAGTCGCTCGTCTCCAGCTTTCGCATCATGCCGCCCCAGTGTTGCTGCGGGTTACGCAGGTGGCCGTCATAGGTGAGGTCGGGGTTGAAGTTGTACGGTCCTCGTTCGTTGGGGTAGTAGGCGAGGTTGAGAACGGAGATGGTCGACGTCGTACCATTGTAGGAGCTCTGGTCGCGGTTGGGGTACAGCTCACGGACATAAACGTCGCGAATGTAGGGATCGCTGAGTTGTTCAAGGTCGCTCTTGATGTGTCCGGGCGTCAGCGACGATGAGCGGCGCGTGAAGAGCGGGTCGATGGTGTACCAGGACAGCAGCGAGCGGTTGTAGCCACTGCGCAGCGTGGTGATGTCGCTGCTCTCCGGGAACATCGACGGCACACTGCTGAGCGACCATTCCGTGGGCCTGGAGACGCTGATCTTGTCGGTGGTGTTCTCGAAGTCGTCGAGGTAGGACGCGTTGCTCTGCACGCCATGGGCCTGTCCCGCAATGAGTTGTGCAAACTCGCCCGTGAAGGAGATTTGTGAGGGCTGCGTCAGATGGAGGAACGGCAGCTTGTCCAAAGCGTTCGTCAGCCACTGGCTCTCCGTCTTCCAGTTGACGTTCAGGCCCCAGATGGTGTTGTTGAGCGGCTCGTCACCCATGGCCACCTTCGAGAGCAACGGCTGCTCGGAGAGGTGCTGGATGGTGCCGGAGAGCTGGAAGTTCTTCGTGAAGTCGTACTCCCAGTTCATGCCGAACATCGTCTTTCGCTGCTGGCTATAGTCTGATTGGCTCTCCAGCGAGACGTTGACGGCCGTCCCCGCATCGATGATGCTCTGGTTGAGAATGGTCACCTCGCCGGCGCTGTAGTCGACGGAATAGTCCGCGCCCTCGGTGAGCGTCACGCCACCGGCGGTGACGACGACGGAGCCCTGGGGCACATTGTATGCCCCAAGGCTGATGACATTCGCCGATGTGCCGCGGAACTGTCCCTGAAGAATGTATTTGTCCTTCTCAGCAATCTGCTTGGCAATGGTCTTCGTCGAGTCGTAGAGCTCGGTGAAGGCATATTTCGCTGCCGTCTCTGCGGTGACGCCCTTCGATACCAGGAAGTTGTAGAGATAGCTACCAAAGGGCTCTGCGGCCGGGAAGAAGACACGGCCATTGCTGATGGTGTAGCCCTCCACATAGTCGAAGTAGCCATTGGAGTGCGCCTTCATGTTGTTGTCCAGACGGTCGGCACCGAGGTCCTTGATGATGGTCTGGCTCTTCACCTGCGGCTCAGGTATATAAGAAAGGTAGACGCCCGCCGTGTCGCTCTGGAACTTCACGTCGAGGCGGAACTTCTCCTTCTCCACCGTCGAGGCGAGATAGTAAACGTTCTTCATCATCAGGTCCCAGTTGCCCTGCTGCGGATTGTTGCTCGTGTTCTTCAGCGACTTCACCACGAGGGCCTTGTTCACGTCGGTGATGTCGCTGGCAAACTCGCCCACCTGATAGGTCTGTCCGCCATAGGTATACTCGTAGGCGATGGCGAGCACCTGGTCAGGCTGCAGGGACGTCTTCAGCGACACATAGCCAAGGGCGCTGTTGACGGTGTACTCCGAGCTGTTGAGCAGTCTGGCGCTCTGCAGCTTCTCATAGTCGACACTGCCGACGAGGCCCGCCCCTTCGAGGACAGACGATGTCTGGTCGATGTTGCGGGCGTCGGTATATTGGTTGACAATGGTCTGATATTCCGTGTTCGCGCCATTGGCCGGTACCGTCGTCCCTGCAGGTGTCCACATTGGGTTGCTGATCTTCGACGCCTCGCCGAGGTCGGTGAGGGCGATGATGTTGCGGGTGTTGGTGGTCTGTCCGGTCTTGTTTGTCACCCAGATCTCCACACGGTTGATGGTCACGCCAGTGGTGAGGTTGGGCAATGTCCGCATGCCGGCGTCGTAGTGATCGCGAAAATACTGTGAGAGGAAGAAGTGGCGATTCTCCTCATAGTCCGCAGCATCAATCTCGAAGGGTGTGAGTTGCTTGCCTCCCTTCGAGGTGACGCTCTTCGATGAGCTCTTCTTCTGTGAGGCTACGAGCTGCAGCTTTAGTTTGCCAAACTGCATGTCGGTGCGGATACCGAAGAGGCTCGAGGCGCCCTGCACAAGGGAACTGTTTGAAGGGAACGACACGTTGCCCGCCTCGACCAGTTTGATGATCTCGTCCTCCTTACCGTCGTACTTCAGCTTCATGTTTTGGGAGTCGAAGTCGAAGGTGGCATCGGTGTTGTAGTTGAGGTTCATGTTCACCTTGTCACCCACGCGGCCATTGACGTTGAGGTTGATCTTCTCGTCGAAGTCCATCGTCGTCGTCTTCCGGTTGCGCACGGGCAGCGACGGGTTGTCGATGGTCTTGTGCGTGGCACCGAACTTCAGCTCCGCCGTTCCCTGTGTGCGGATACGCACGCCGCCGGGACCGAAAATCTTCTCCGCGGGGCCGAGGTCGAAGTGCATGTCGGTGAAGTCGAACTTCTCCTTGCCTTTCGCCTGGAATATCTCGTCGTTCTTGCCACGGTAGAACGCGTCGCGGGCATGCTTCTCGCTCCATTGCATATACTCCTCAGGCGTCATCATGATGGGCGTGCCAAGGTAGGTTGTGCCCATCTTCGCGCCGATGATGTATCGGTCGAGGGTGTCGTTGTAGACCACGTCATAGCGCAGTCCCTCCGGTCGTTGGAGGTCCATGCCGTTCTGGTCGAGGTCGCCGACGGTGATGGGTGTGGTGCGCTGAATCTTCCAGCGGGGATGGAGCAGCGAGTCGGGGATAGTATCGTCGTTGGCGAGGATGGCCTGCGCCGTGGGCTTCTTGTACTGTCCCTCGCTCTTGGAAGAGCGAGCACGGGTCTGCGTGTTCTGCTGCCTAACCGTGCGGCGGTTTTGTTGCCGGGGGTCTACCTGAAAATAAGGTGCAGCAAGGGCATAGCCGGCCATCATCATGACCAGCGATATCATCAAGAAGAGCTGCTTATTCCTTATTTTCATAACGAGGTAAGGCTGTTATGTAATCAACATCCCCTCCTTTGGAAGGGCTTGGGAAGGATAGTGCTTGAGAGGCCGTTTTATTTGATCCGCTTCAGCGCCTCCTTGACCACCATCTCTACGGCCACCGTGGGCTGCTCGGTGAGGATCTGTGTGACGACCTTCGCTGCGGGCGCTGGCGAGAAGCCGAGCATTGTCAGGGCAGAGACAGCCTCGTCCTTCACAGCGCTGTTCACCGTCGGCGCATTCGGCGTCGTGGAGACGTGGAGCTCGTTGGCGATGCCCGTGGAGATGATCTTGTCCTTCAGGTCGACGATGATGCGCTGTGCGGTTTTCAGTCCGATGCCCTTCACGCCCTTGATAAGACGCTCGTTGCCATTGGCGATGGCGTCGCAGAGCTCGGCGGGTGACAGTGACGAGAGCATCATCCGTGCGGTGTTTGCTCCGACGCCGGAGACGGTGATGAGCATGCGATAGAGCTCGCGCTCTTGCCGTGAGGCAAAGCCGTAGAGTGTGAAACTGTCGTCGCGGCCGCCGGTCTGCAGCGCCTCGTGGACGTAGAGCTTCACCTCATGCTTGCCTTGAATGGCTGTGTAGGTATTGAGAGAGATGTTGAGGGCATAGCCCACGCCGGCAGCCTCCACCACGGCAATGGCGGGTGTGAGGTCGGCCAAAGAACCTTTTATATATTCAATCATAGTCTTGTCGTTATTAATCGATTTTATACCTTATTAATAACGACGAACGAATAACCTTTATTGCGCGGCCCGGCGCAAAGTAATCACATTAATCTCCGGCCACGCACCGACACGGAAGGGCACCGTGCCGCCGATGCCGAGGGAGACATAGAGCATCGAGCCGCCCTCGGTGTACTTACCACCCCACTCGTTATAGGCCCACTTTGCGGGTGAGAACCGCCCGATCTTCATCTGCCCGGCATGGGTGTGTCCCGAGAGTGTCAGGGCGATGTCGGTCTGGTGAAGCACGCCGCGCCGCCAGTGACTGGGGTCGTGGCTGAGGAGGATCTTGAACATCCCCCGTGGCAGACCCATCATCGCCTTCTGCAGGTCACCATAGTCGGGGAAAGGCGGCCGGGAGATGTTCTCAACGCCGATGAGCGCGATGGGTTCGCTGCCATGACGGCGGATGAGGACATGCTCGTTGAGGAGGAGCTTCCAACCAATCTTCCCTTCGAGGTATTTCAACACATTCTGGTTGCGAACAATGTTTCTAGTGCTCTTGTCCTCCCCATATTCGCAGTAGTCGTGATTGCCCATGACGGAGTAAATGCCGTCGCGGGCCTCTATCTGTGCCAGTGCATGCTGAAAGGGGATAACCTCCTCGGCACTGACGTTGACCAGGTCGCCGGTGAAGACGATGAGGTCCGCGTGCTGTTCGTTGACCTTTGCGACCAATCGGTCGATGACGCGGCGGTTGCGCAGGAACGTGCCGATGTGGATGTCGGAGAGCTGCAGCACCCGGTAGCCATCGAAGTCACGGGGCAGCAGAGGCGACGTGCACGTCGTCGTCCGCACGACGATGTGGCGCCAGCCGAAGATGGAACCGTAGGCCACGAGCACCCACCACAGTGCCGGCAGCACCAGTGCCCAGTGCCACCCCACAAAGGGGAAGAGCAGCAGAAACAACAGTCCGGGGAAGCCAATCAGAAGCACGGAGCCGCTGATGAGGCGCATGAGGGTGTTATGGCGGAGTTTGAAGGTCATAGGCTTTCGATATCTACGGCAAAGATACTGCTTTTTCGGAATAGTAGGTACCTATTGAATAAAAAAGTATCGAAAAAATCTTCATCGCACCCTCTCACAGCCTGCATCCGGCCTTCATTTCTCCTTTATCTATTCATCACGGCGTGGTCATCGAGTAATTTAAGTTAAATTACAAAGTAATTTAGGTTAAATTACTCAGCAATTTAAGTTAAATTACCGAGTAATTTAAGTTAAATTACTAGTTAATCTCACTGCTTAGGGAAGATCACTGCACTGGGAAGGGCACTTCATCCTCCATCTGCAGGTGCATGACGAGGGGCAGATGGTCGGAGAACCCATCCAGATAACGCGGGCCAAGATAGTTGCGCCGTGGCTTCACGCCACCATATTTATTGTCCTCCTCCAGCAAGAAAGGTGCGTCGAATATGTAGCTGTCGATGACGCCTCGCGCTGTCCGCTCGTCGCAGAGGATGTGGTCCAGACTGCCCCATTCGCCGTGATACCGGTAGGTACCGCGTGCCCCGTGATGACCATTCGCATGTTCGGTCACATCCATTAGTCCCTGGTGTACAAGGCGTTGCAAGGAGGCGTTTCGGGTATAGTCGTTGAAGTCGCCCGCGACGATGATGCGTGCCGTCGGCGACAGCGCCCTCAGGGAGTCGATGGCAGCACAGAGTTGTGTGGCCACCAGCATGCGATAGGGTCGTGTGGCTGCCTCTCCACCGCTGCGGCTAGGCGCGTGGACGACGAAGACGTGGAGCGTATCGCCGCTGAGAATCTGTCCGGAGACATAGAGAATGTCACGTGTGGGCCGGTAGCCGCGCAGTGTTGGGATGCGGATGGCGCGGTGGTTGAGGAGGCAAAAGGAGAACGGTGAATAGAGCAATGCCACGTCGATACCACGCTGATCCGGGCTGTTGGTCATGATGTACTCATACCCCGCTTGCCGCAATAGCGAACGCCTGGTCAGGTCGCGCATGACACTATCATTCTCAACCTCTGTCAAGGCCACAAGATCGGGCAGGGCGATCGTGCTGTCGGTAGCGCCGCAGGCGACGATCTCCTGACCGATCTTGTTCAGCTTCCGCCAATAGCGCGCCGACGTCCAGTGGTAGGCTGACGTTGGCAGGAACTCCACATCATCCTTACCAACGTCGTGGCACGTGTCGAAGAGGTTCTCACAGTTAAGCTCCACGAAGGTGAGCACCGTGGCAAGCAAAAGATTGATAAACATAGGGCAAAGATACGATTTTATACCTTAATGAAGATGAATCTCATTGAAAAGTTGTATCTTTGCACGGTTGATTGCCAACAATCTATTATGGATAAACAGAAAATTGACCTACTGAGTCACATACAATATCCTGCTGACCTGCGGAAACTCAGACCCGAACAGTTGCCTGAGGTCTGCAAGGAGCTTCGGCAGGACATCGTCGACGAGGTGTCGGTGAACCCCGGACACTTCGCCTCGAGTCTGGGCGTGGTGGAGATCACTGTAGCGTTGCACTACGTCTTCAACACCCCCGACGACCGCATTGTGTGGGATGTGGGCCATCAGGCCTACGGCCACAAGATCCTCACAGGGCGTCGCGACCGTTTCTGCACCAACCGGCAGCTCGGTGGCATACGGCCATTCCCCACACCTCTGGAAAGTGAATACGACACCTTCACCTGCGGACATGCGTCGAACAGCATCTCTGCCGCGCTCGGCATGGCTGTGGCAGCGAAGAAGACTGGCCATCCTGAGCGCCACGTCGTGGCTGTCATCGGCGACGGTGCGATGAGTGGCGGTCTGGCTTTCGAGGGCCTGAACAACGTCAGCTCCACGCCCAACGACCTGCTCATCATCCTCAACGACAACGACATGTCCATCGACCGCGCTGTCGGCGGCATGGAGAAATACCTCCTATCGATAGACACCAACGCCACCTACAACAAGCTGCGCTTCAAGGCGTCGCAGTGGCTTCATGCCCGCGGCTATCTCAACGACGACCGCCGCAAGGGCATCATCCGCCTGAACAATGCCCTGAAGAGTGCCATCAGCCACCAGCAGAACATGTTTGAGGGCATGAACATCCGCTACTTCGGACCCTTCGACGGCCATGATGTGCGGGAAGTAGTGCGCGTCCTCGAGCAGATTAAGGACATGAGAGGCCCGAAGCTCCTGCATCTCCACACCACGAAGGGCAAGGGCTACAAGCCCGCTGAGGAGCAAGCCACCATCTGGCATGCCCCCGGAAAGTTTGACGCCCAGACGGGCGAGCGTCTGTTGGAGAATAACGAAGACCGTCCACCCAAGTATCAGGAGGTGTTTGGCAACACCCTGCTGGAGCTGGCGGAGCAGAACCCGAAGATCGTCGGCGTCACGCCCGCCATGCCCAGTGGCTGCTCGATGAACATCATGATGAAGCAGATGCCCGACCGCGTCTTCGATGTGGGCATTGCTGAAGGCCATGCCGTGACATTCTCCGGAGGTATGGCAAAGGACGGGTTGCAGCCCTTCTGCAACATCTACAGCGCCTTCGCACAGCGTGCCTACGACAACATCATACACGACCTCGCCATCCTCAACCTTCCTGTCGTGCTCTGCCTCGACCGCGCTGGCCTCGTCGGACAGGACGGCCCCACGCACCATGGCGCCTTCGACATGGCGGCCCTGCGGCCCATCCCCAACCTCACCATCGCCTCGCCGATGGATGAGCACGAGTTGCGACGGCTGATGTACACCGCCCAACTGCCCGACAAGGGTACGTTCGTCATCCGCTATCCCCGTGGCCGCTGTGAGAACAAAGACTGGCGTTGTCCACTGGAGGAGGTCGAGGTCGGCACGGGACGCCTCATCCGCGACGGTCGTGACGTCTGCGTGCTGAGCATCGGGCCCATCGGCAATGACGTCGAGCGTGCCATCCAGGAGAGCGGTGTCGACGCTTGCCACTACGACATGCGGTTCCTCAAACCCCTCGACGAGACGATCCTCGAGGATGTGGCCCACCGCTTCCACCGCATCATCACCGTGGAGGACGGTGCACGCGAGGGTGGCATGGGCTCGGCTGTGCTCGAGTGGATGAGCGACCACGGCTATCACCCCGACATCACGCGCCTCGGCCTCCCCGACAAATTCGTGGAGCACGGCACGGTGGAAGAACTGAGGAAGCTTTGTGGTATTGACGTCACGTCGATCGCTAAAGTTCTATCTGGAAATATGTAACTAACATCCTCCCCTTTGGGGAAGCTTGGAGAGGATTAGCTTTAGAAAGAGTTTCAGAATGAAGATTATCATCACTGGCGCTTACGCCATCGGTACCTATCTGGCCCGACTGTTGTCGCGCAACAATGAGGAGATCACCATCATCGATGATGATGAGGAACGCCTGCAGACCCTCGGCACCGACTATGACCTGCTGACGCGGCACGGCTCCCCATCAAGTCTAAAGACGCTGCGCGAGGCGGAGGCGGACAAGGCCGACCTTTTCATCGCCGTCACACCCGACGAGAACGAGAACATCAACTGCTGCATCATGGCACATGCCCTTGGCGCACAGAAGACGGTGGCACAGATCAATGATGCCGAATATATTGAGGAAGGTGTCCGCGACTTCTATAAAGGTCTGGGCGTGGACGAGCTGATCTATCCCGAGATTCTTGCTGCCCGCGACATCAACAACGGCTTGAAGATGTCGTGGGTGCGACAGCGGTGGGACGTGCACGACAGCTCGCTCGTCATGCTCGCCATCAAGCTCCGCGAGAGTTGTGAGATTCTCAACCAACCGCTCTACGAGATCTGTGGCCCCGATGACCCCTACCATGTGGTGGCTATCAAGCGCGGAGGGGAGACGATCATCCCCAGTGGTGGTGACGAACTGAAACTTTACGACTTGGCCTACTTCATGACGACACGGCAGTATATCCCTTATGTCCGCAAGATTGTGGGCAAGGAGCACTACGTAGACGTGAAGGACGTGATGGTCATGGGTGGCGGCAGCCTAGCCGTGAGAGCCATCCAGCAGATGCCAAAGTATATGTCGGCGAAGGTCATCGAGCGTGACGAGGAACGCTGCGAGGTGCTCAACCAGCTCCTCGACGACGACACACTGGTCATCAATGGCGATGCCCGCGACACCTCGCTGCTCATCGACGAGGGCATCAAGAGCACGCAGGCCTTCGTGGCGACGACGCATAGCGCGGAAGCAAACATCCTCGCCTGTCTCACCGCCAAGCGCCTCGGCGTCCGCAAGACCGTCGCCGTGGTGGAGAACACCGACTATGTGCCCATGGCGGAAAGCCTCGACATCGGCACCATCATCAACAAGAAGGCCATCGCCGCCAGCCGCATCTACCAGATGATGCTCGACGCCGACGTGATGAACGTCACCTTCCTCATGTCGGCCAATGCTGATGTGGCGGAGTTCATTCCCAAGTCAGGCTCGAAGGTCACACAGAAAGCGGTGAAAGACCTCGGTCTGCCTGCAGGCATGACCATCGGCGGACTGGTCCGTGAAGGCGAGGGCATGCTCGTCTCTGGTGGCACACGCATCCAGGAAGGCGACTCGGTGGTGGTGTTCTGCCACGATATCAATATGAAGAAGATAGAGAAGTTCTTTAATTAAACAGTAAAGATGAAGGCCTTCCGCGACTGACAGACGCTGTCAGGACGGCCTGCAACAATAAACACAAGGACGATGATCAATCTCAAACTGCTCTATAAGGTGATGGGCTCGCTGCTCTTTCTGGAGAGCATCATGATGGTGCTGTGCCTCATCATGGCGTTCTACTTTGGCGAGGACGACATCATGGCCTTCGCAGTGTCCATCATCATCACGCTCTTCGTCGGTTGTCTGTTCGAATACCTTGGCCGCGATGCCGACAACCGAATGTCACTGCGCGACTCGTTCCTGGTCGTCACACTGGTCTGGGTGGTGTTCTCCATCTTCGGCGCACTGCCATTCCTGCTGGGCGGCTATCTCAAGAACTTCACCGATGCGTTCTTCGAGACGATGTCCGGCTTCACCACGACGGGCGCCACGATCATCGACAATGTCGAGGCACTGCCCCATGGCATCCTATTCTGGCGGTCGCTGACGCAGTGGATCGGCGGTCTGGGCATCATCTTCTTCACCATCGCCATCCTGCCATCGATGGTCGGCGGAGGCGTACGGATCTTCTCCGCAGAGGCCACGGGACCCGTGAAGACCAAGCTGCACCCGAAGCTCTCCACCAGTGCAAAGTGGATATGGGGCATCTATATGACCATCTCGCTGGGGTGCTTTGTCACCAATATGCTGCTAGGGATGGACTGGTTCCGCGCCATCACCTACTCCATGACGACGGCGGCGACAGGTGGCTTCGGTGTCGACAATGGCAGCATCGAGAGTTTCAACAACCCTTGGTTGGAGTACGCCACGGCCGCCTTCTGTTTTCTCTCGGGCATCAACTTCACCCTGCTCTATGCTTCTGTCTTCAAGGGGAAAATAAAGGAACTCTTCCAGAGTGCAGAGTTCCGGCTCTATTTCGGCCTCGTCATCAGCTTCACCTTATTTATTATGGTGGAGCTCATCCTTCACAACCACTATGATGTGGAGCTCGCCCTGCGGAAAGCACTGTTCCAGGTGGTGTCGTTCATCACTACTACTGGACTCTTCAGTGATGATGCGGCCCTGTGGCCACATGTGACATGGGTGGTGCTCGCCGTGGCGATGGCCATCGGTGCCTGTTCGGGCAGCACCTCCGGCGGTATCAAGTGTATACGGGGAGTGATGCTGTGGAAGGTGGTGAAGAACGAGATACGCCAGCGTCTACACCCCAACGCAGTGCTTCCGCTGAAGATCAATGGCACAAACATCAACGACCGGCAACGGGTGTCGCTGCTCGCCTTCCTCGTCACATACATCATGTTTGTCCTCATCACAGCCTTTGTGATGATTGCCGCCGGCATCGACAACACCAATGCCATCACCATCGCGCTGAGCAGCATCGGCAATGTAGGTCCGACACTGGGCCTGCAGATTGGCCCGACAATGTCGTGGTCGGCACTGCCAGCCTTTGCGAAATGGATGGCAGCAGCGATGATGCTCCTCGGACGTCTGGAGATCTTCTCCGTCCTGGTCATCTTCTCCCCGTCGTTCTGGAAAGAGAATTAAGTCTAACTAAGTAACATAGCAACTATGAAAGCATTCAGGTTTGAGCCCCTGTTGAAGCAAACCATCTGGGGCGGAGAGAAGATTATTCCTTTCAAACATCTCGATGCGAAGCTCGACCATGTCGGCGAGAGCTGGGAGATATCCGGCGTGCCCGGCAACGAGACCATCATCAGCAATGGCGAGTTTGCCGGTAAAAAACTATCGGAAGTTGTAGCGGTGATGAAGGAGAAACTCGTCGGTAAGGCCAACTATGAGCGTTTCGGCAACGAGTTCCCGCTGCTGATCAAGTTCATCGATGCCGCACAGCCTCTGTCTATCCAAGTGCACCCCACAGATGAGATAGCGCATCGGCAGGGCAAGGAACGCGGCAAGACGGAGATGTGGTACATCATGTCGTCCGACCCCGACGCCTCGCTGATGGCAGGACTGAAGAAAAAGATCACACCGGAGGAATACAAGGCGATGGTGGAGAACGATACCATTACCGACGCCATCGCACACTACAACGTCCATGAGGGCGACTGCTTCTTCCTCCCTGCGGGCCGCATCCACAGCATCGGCAAGGGCTGCTTCCTCGCGGAGATACAGCAGACAAGCGACGTCACCTACCGCATCTACGACTTCAAACGCAAGGACAAGAATGGCAACTACCGCCAGCTGCACACGAAGGAGGCTGCCGAGAGCATCGACTACCATGTGCAGGGCGACTATCAGACGCACTATGCCGCAAAGAAAAATGAAGGCATGGCGCTCGTCCATTGCCCATACTTCCACACGTTGGTCTATGATATCACTGAGCAGAAAATACTGGAACTGGCCGCACTCGACAGTTTCGTCATCCTCATCGTCGTGGGAGGCTCCGGCACCATCACCGATGATGAGGGCCACGTGGAACAGGTACAGACGGGTACCACCCTTCTTTACCCTGCTACTACTCAGCGCCTGAAGCTCGACGGCGATGTGAAAATCTTGGTGACATACGTATAAAGAAAAAGCCCGGGACTAAAGTCCTGGGCTTTTTCTTATTCTTTCTCTTTGATGGCCTCCATGATTTGCTTCTCGAGTTCCTCGCAGAGCTCGGGATTATCATTGAGCAACGCCAGCGTGGCGTCGCGACCCTGAGCGAGCTTCGAGCCTTGATAGCTGAACCAGCTGCCGCTCTTCTGGATGATATCGTGTTCCACACCGATGTCGAGAATCTCTCCGGTCTTGTTGATGCCCTGGCCGAACATGATGTCGAACTCACACTTGCGGAAGGGTGGTGCCACCTTGTTCTTCACCACTTTTACGCGGACGTGGTTACCCAGGATGTTGTCACCATCCTTGATGCTTGTCACGCGACGGATGTCGATGCGCACGCTGGCATAGAACTTCAGGGCGTTACCGCCCGTCGTCGTCTCTGGGTTGCCAAACATCACACCGATCTTCTCACGCAACTGATTGATGAAGATGCAGCAGGTGTTTGTCTTGGAGATGGTTGCGGTGAGCTTGCGCAGGGCCTGGCTCATCAGGCGGGCCTGCAAACCTACCACGGAGTCGCCCATTTCGCCTTCGATCTCCTTCTTGGGCGTCAGTGCGGCCACGGAGTCGACGACGAGGATGTCGATGGCGGACGAACTGATGAGCTGGTCGGCAATCTGCAGGGCCTGCTCGCCATTGTCGGGCTGCGAGATCCAGAGGTTGTCCACGTCCACGCCGAGCTTCTCAGCATAGAACCGGTCGAAAGCATGCTCGGCATCGATGAATGCTGCGATACCACCACGCTTCTGTGCCTCAGCAATGGCATGGATAGCCAGCGTGGTCTTACCGGATGACTCCGGGCCATAGATCTCGATGATGCGACCACGGGGGTAGCCACCTACGCCGAGTGCCACATCAAGGCCGATGGAGCCCGTGGGGATGACATCCACATTGGCAATGTTCTCGTCGCCCATGCGCATGATGGAGCCCTTGCCGAAGTCCTTCTCTATCTTGCTCATCGCTGCCTGAAGTGCCTTCAGTTTGGCCTCACGCTGAGCCTTGTCTTGTGCTGCTTTCTCTGCAGCCAGTCCTTCTTCTGTCTTTGCCATATATCTAATATTTATAATTCAATGTCTTCGTCAAACACCTCATGCCACGGCAGACCTTGCTCGTTGAGTACCTGCAGGAATGGATCGGGGTCGAAGTCCTCCACGTTCCACACGCCGGGCTTACGCCAGATACCCTTGAGGAACATCATCGCGCCTGTCATCGCCGGCACACCCGTGGTGTAGCTCACACCCTGCATGCCTGTCTCGTTGTAGGCATCCTGGTGCTTGCAGTTGTTATATATATAATAGGTGTGTTCCTTGCCGTCCTTCAATCCGCGGATGCGACAGCCGATGGAGGTCTCGCCGTCGTAGTTCTCACCGAGGTCCTGCGGGTTCGGCAGCACGGCCTTGAGGAACTGCAGCGGCACGATTTTCACCTTTACGATCTTCGTCGGGTCATCAGCAAGCGGCGCCTCGTAGGTGATGGGGTCGATGCGACCCATGCCGAGGTCCTCGATGACACGCAGGTGGGTGAGATACTCCTGTCCGAAGGTCATCCAGAAACGGCCACGTTTGATGGTCGGATAGTTCTTCACCAGACTCTCCAGCTCCTCGTGGTGCATGAGGTAACTCTCGCGCGGGCCAATATTCGGGTAGGTCAGCGGTTTGTGGACGGACAGCGGAGCGGTCTCGATCCACTTCCCGTCCTCGTAGTAGAGGCCCTTCTGCGTGATCTCGCGGATGTTGATCTCAGGGTTGAAGTTTGTGGCGAAGGCCTTATGATGGTTGCCGGCATTGCAATCGACGATGTCCAGATACTGTATCTCGTCGAAGACATGCTTGGCGGCATAGGCGGTATACACGCCGCTCACACCCGGATCGAAGCCACAGCCGAGGATGGCGGTGAGGCCCGCCTGCTCGAAGCGTTCCTTATAGGCCCACTGCCAACTGTACTCGAAGTGTGCCTCATCCTTCGGTTCATAGTTCGCCGTGTCGAGATAGTTGACACCACAGGCAAGGCAGGCATCCATGATGGTGAGGTCCTGATAGGGCAGGGCGAGGTTGATGACGAGCTCAGGCTGATAGCTCTGGAACAGCGCCTTGAGCTGCTCCACGTCATCGGCGTCGACCTCCGCGGTCTTGATGTCCATCTTGTAGCCTTTGGCGTGGATGGCGTCAACGAGGCGGTCGCACTTCTCCTTGTGGTGAGAGGCGATCATCAGCTCCTTGAACACGTCCTGGTTCTGCACAATCTTGAAGGCGCACACGGTGGCAACACCACCGGCACCAATCATCAATACACGTCCTTTGTTGTTTGTTTCCATCTTTTGTATTGTTATTAAGTTTTGCTTAATCGTTCTAGGCTTGGTTTATTCGTTGTTCTGAGGATTAATCTCGGAAGCCTTGATACCAAGCGCATTCATCAGACTATAGCCGAGAATCTCTTGCCGGAAGTTGCCACCTTCCATGGGTTGCATGGCAAAGAGCGTGATGCGCTGGTCGTTGTCCACGCCTTGCAGCAGGTGGCGCAGCTGGGCATAGAGATCACCATGCTCGCTGTCGGGGATGATCATCACGCGTTTCACCTCCTCGTGGGCCGTCACCTCACGGACAAGGTCGAGGATGTAGTCGTCCTTACCGGCCATGTCGGTTGTGGCGAAGGCGTTGACGAGAAACTCGCCCAATTGCTCATCCTTGAACGCTTTGGCATTGATGTCCTTCGCATAGTCCGCCGGCGCAAAGTTCTCCAGCTTCGGGTTCTTGCGATCGTGGACGAGCACCACCTGCGTCTCATGCTGTTGACCATTGGCGCGCAAGCCGCCGTCGAGGGCGATGTCCACTGCCCACTGACTGAGATCCACTCGTGGCAGACGGCGGTTGAGCATCCTTTCAAACTGTACAGTAAGTTGAAACGCGACATAGTCGATGTAGTCGGCATCGGCAATAATCATGTTTTCACTGAGTTTGATGGGGCTTGTCTCTGGTTTATTCATATCTGCAAAGGTAGCAGAAAAGTTTTAAAGAGACAACAAAACCAACAGATATTTTCTCTTAAGATGTTTCATTGGTGGTAAATTTTAAATACAGAGTGGCGGATAATTTGTTATTTCTCCCGATAGTTTTAAGATTTTCGTTACCTTTGCAAGTGGTTTTAATCAAGCAATTAAACAATTATAAAACTATCAAATAACAGATTAGTATGTCATCATTAGCAATTGCTATCATCGTCATGTTCTGCGTGGGCTACCTCTTCATCGCCCTCGAGAGCGTGACGAAAGTGAACAAGGCCGCCGTCGCCCTGTTTATGTTTGTGGTCGTCTGGACGCTCTACATGATTGATCCGTCGGCATTCATCCTGCAGATGCACCCCGGCACCTCGCTGGGTAACGACGTGGCGCAGGTGGTCAACAACATCATCGTTGAGCACCTCGGTGACACCGGCACGACGCTCTTCTTCCTCATGGGCGCCATGACTGTCGTGGAGGTCGTCGACCAGAATGGCGGCTTCAACTGGGTGAAGCGGGTGATGAGGACGAAGTCGAAGAAAGCACTGCTGTGGAAGATTGCTTTCATGACGTTCTTCCTCTCGGCCATCCTCGACAACCTCACGACGTCTATCGTGATGATCATGATCCTCCGCAAGCTCGTCAACAGTCACGAGGACCGGATGATCTATGGCTCACTGGTCATCATCGCAGCTAATGCGGGTGGCGCGTTCTCGCCCATCGGCGACGTGACGACCATCATGCTATGGAACAAGGGACTCATCACTGCTATGGGAGTTATCTCCGAGATCCTCATTCCGTCCATCGTGGCTATGGTGGTGCCCGGCCTCATCATGCAGACCCTGCTCAAGGGTGAGCTCGAAATTCCAGCTGATGAGGCTAACGAAGAGCAGAAAGATGGTGACCTGACAAGTCTGCAGCGCAAGGCTGTGTTCTGGATTGGTGTCGGTGGCCTCATCTTCGTGCCTATCTTCAAGACCATCACTCACCTGCCGCCGTTTGTCGGTGTAATGCTTGCCCTGTCAGCGGTATGGATCACGACGGAGCTGTTTTATGCTCATCTGGCCAAGACCTACGAGGTGGGCGGCATCAAGAAGCGTGTGTCGAAACTGCTTCACAACATCGACATCACCACCATTCTATTCTTCCTCGGTATCCTCATGGCCGTGAGCTGTCTGGAGGAGATCGGTGCACTGACCGCACTGGGCAAGGGCCTGAACGTCGCCTTCAATGGCAATCACTTCCTCGTGACGGGCGTCATTGGCGTGCTGTCGTCCATCATCGACAACGTGCCACTGGTGGCTGGCTGTATGGGCATGTACCCTGTAGCACCTTCTGGCGACTTCGCTATTGACGGCATCTTCTGGCAGCTTTTGGCTTACTGCGCCGGCGTGGGCGGTTCGATGCTCATCATCGGCTCCGCCGCTGGCGTCGTCGTCATGGGTCTGGAGAAGATCTCCTTCGGATGGTATCTGAAGCGGGCCAGTTGGATTGCCTTCGTTGGCTACCTTGCCGGCATCTTCTGCTACTGGGTGATGCGCACATTCATCTTCACAGCACCTCTTTAAACTTAAAAGCCCAGCCGGAAGGCTGGGCTTTTTGATTTAAAGTGGATACTCGTCAAAGGCGTAGAGCACCGTGGAGAGGTAGCGCTCGCCAGTGGCGGGCAGCAGGGCGCCGATGGTCTTGTCCTCATTGCAAG
>ERZ1032009.65-NODE-65-length-23998-cov-5.535062_pt1 | contig 23998 bp, 15 predicted proteins | sample MGYA00516700_ERZ1032009 | MGnify/ENA primary metagenome ERZ1032009 (study PRJEB33719, sample SAMN04261292) | wastewater metagenome | biome: rural village; feature: human; material: feces | host: Homo sapiens | place: El Salvador | collected 2013-01-14 ...
GGATTTTACCGTAAAACCAAAACAAATCCTACTGAACTTTCATAATTTGATGGAAGAAAACACGTTCGAGCTCGTCACTCCGTTTGAGAAAGCCTAAAACTCCCAACACACAGCCCAGACAAACCGTCCCATAAATCGACAAACATCCTACGAAACAAGCATGGTAACCCTTTTTGTGTAAGGAAGCGATGATTTTGTAGCACATTTTTAGGAATATTTCATATCTTTTTTATACTTTTGCAGACAGTTAGCAAGAAATGTATGAAGAAGACGCTTTATAGCAAATTTGACAAAAAAGAAATCACGGCAATGCCACAGGTGACCTTCCCGGGGCGCATCATCTCCATCATCTCCGCGGGAGAGACGGAGAAGGCGGTGGACTATCTCCTCGCCAGCGACATCCTGGGCGTGGACACAGAGACAAAACCGGCATTTCATCGGGGCGAGCACCATAAGGTGGGACTGCTGCAAGTGTCCAACCGCGACACCTGCTTCCTCTTCCGACTGAACCTCACGGGGTTCACGCCAGCTATCAAGCGTCTTCTGGAGGACCGTACGGTGAAGAAGATCGGCCTCTCGTGGCATGACGACCTTCGGGGACTCGAGGCACGAGAGCAGTTTACACCGGGATTGTTCATCGATCTGCAGGACCTCGTGCCACAGATGGGCATCAAGGACCTCAGTCTGCAGAAACTCTACGCCAACTTCTTCCATCAGAAGATCTCCAAACGCCAGCGACTCTCCAACTGGGAGGCACCCATCCTCGACGAGAAGCAGCGACAGTATGCCGCCATCGACGCCTGGGCATGCATCCAGCTCTACGACGAGATTCAGCGACTGCAAGCCACCCGCGACTACGACCTCATCGTGGTTCCGGATGAGGTGCCGCAGCAAGTTTAGCTCATGTACAAATCGATATATCTCAAACGAGGCAAGGAGGAGTCCCTCCTCCGTTTTCACCCCTGGATCTTCTCCGGTGCCATCCAGCGCATGGATGACGGCATCGAAGAGGGCGATGTGGTGCGTGTAATCACCAATAAGGGCGATTTCATCGCTGTTGGACACTATCAGATTGGCTCCATCGCCGTCCGTGTACTGTCGTTCAGCGACATCGTTATCGACCATGCCTTCTGGTGCCGCCGGCTCAGCGCAGCTCTGGAGATGCGGCAGGGCATAGGCATCGCCGACAACCCGCTGAACAACACCTACCGACTGGTACACGGTGAGGGCGACAACCTCCCGGGACTGATCATCGACTGCTATGGCCAGACGGCCGTCATGCAGGCGCACAGCGTGGGCATGCATGTCCAGCGGCAGGTGATCTGTGACGCTTTGGTAGAGGTGATGGGTAGTCGCATTGCAAACGTTTATTATAAGAGTGAGACTACACTGCCTTATAAAGCGGATCTCGGGCAGGAGGATGGCTTCATCTTTGGCTCGACGGATGACAATGTAGCAGTGGAGAATGGACTGAAGTTTCATGTCGACTGGCTACGTGGACAGAAGACAGGGTTCTTTGTGGACCAGCGGGAAAACCGCGCGTTGCTTGAGCATTATGCCAAGGGGCGCTCCGTGCTCAACATGTTCTGCTACACGGGTGGTTTTTCGGTCTATGCCATGCGGGGCGGAGCAAAACTGGTGCACTCCGTGGACAGCAGCGCGAAGGCGGTGGACCTCGTGAACCGTAACATCGAGATGAACTTCCCCGGCGACGAACGCCATGAAGCGTTTTGTGACGATGCCTTCAAGTTCCTGGATGAGCACGACGACCTCTACGACCTTATCATCCTCGACCCACCAGCCTTTGCCAAACACCGTGGCGCGCTGCACAATGCCCTGAAGGGCTACACGCGTCTGAATGTCAAGGGTCTCTCGCGCATCAGACACGGCGGCATCCTCTTCACGTTCAGCTGTTCACAGGTGGTGACGAAGGACAACTTCCGCAACGCGGTCTTCACAGCAGCGGCGCAGACAGGGCGTAAAGTGCGTATCCTCCATCAGCTCCATCAGCCCGCCGATCATCCCATCAACATCTACCATCCGGAGGGCGAGTACCTGAAGGGCTTGGTGCTCTATGTTGAATAAAATAGGTATGCGATAGCCATCACCGTTGTATAACAGGTATGCGATAGCCATCACCGTTGTATGAGTTTCAGTTCCAAAGTAAACGCTTTTATTACTCGACATCAGCTGCTTCATGCTGATGGTCGCTATATCGTAGCGCTGTCTGGTGGTCCGGACAGCGTTGCTTTGTTGCGGGTGTTGCTGGCCTTGGGCTATCAGGTCGAGGCCGCGCATTGCAACTTCCGTCTCCGCGGCAAGGAGAGCGACAGAGATGAGCAGTTTTGCGTCCAGCTCTGCAACCAACAAGACGTCACGCTCCACAGGGTCCACTTCGACACAACTGCTTACGCCGAGCTGCATCATGTCTCGATAGAGATGGCCGCGCGTGAGCTGCGCTATCGTTACTTTGAGCAACTGCGACAGGATATCCATGCCGATGACATCTGCGTGGCGCATCATGAGGATGACCAGGCGGAGACGATCCTCCTGAACATCATCCGAGGCACAGGGCTCCGCGGCTTGCAGGGCATGCAGCCGCGCAACGGCCACATCGTCCGCCCCTTGCTCTCCGTGACTCGGCAGGAGGTCCTCAGCTATCTCGCGGACCTTCATCAGGACTTTGTCACCGACTCCACAAACCTCGTCGACGACGCCCAGCGCAACATCCTTCGGCTGGACGTCTTGCCTCACCTACGCCGCATTAACCCCGCTGTGGTGAAAAACATCAGTCGTATGGCGGAGCATGTTGCTGAAGCCGAAGCGTTCGTGAAACAATCAGCGAAGGAAGTGCTGAACACGATGAAATCGGGCAATCAAGCATTGGACATGATGAAATCGGGCAATCAAGCATTGGACATGATGAATTCCGCTGATCAAGGTGTTGAAGGCTATAACTTAAGTCGCCTACGCAGCCATCAGTCAGCCAGTTTGTTGCTTTGGCAGCTGCTCTCGACGAGAGGGTTCAACGAGACGCAAGTGGAAGAGATCCTAGAGAGCGGCCGTAGCGGGAGCAGCTGGACATCCACGGCTGCCGTGGCCTTCATCGACCGTGACCAGCTGTGCCTTATAGATAAAGTAATGTGGAGTAGGGTGCTGCCCGAGATGCGCATCCCTGAGACGGGGGTCTATGTCTATGGCGACAAGGGCATGAAGTTCCGCGTCACCATGCAGGATGTTGATGCCAGCTTCAAGGTTGACAAGCGTTCGACGGTAGCATGCCTTGATGCAGACAAAGTGACCTTTCCCTTAACCATCCGGGGAGTGCAAGCCGGTGACCGTTTCCAGCCGTTTGGCATGCAGGGCACCAGGCTGGTCAGCGACTATCTCACCGACCGCAAGCGTTCCCTTATGGACAAGCGTCAACAGCTCGTCGTCACCGATGCCACGGCCCGAATCCTCTGGCTTGTCGGCGAAAGGGTGGACGGCAGGGCGGCAGTGGGTGCTGCAACGTCCCGTGTACTTTATATAGAGGTGCTTTCTGTCCAAGGGTAGGTTTGTTCATGCAGTTCGCCGTTAGACTGTCGGGCTTACCAAGCCCGACCCTCCCAAGCGAACTTCATTTCAAAACATAAAAACCTGTTATTTTCTGTTACAATCATTGCGGTATCGTTTTTTTTTCTTATTTTTGCTCGTGATAAAGGAAAACAATGACTAAAACCCAATAGAACCATGTTAACAGATCAAGACAAGAAACAAATCGAGAGCCGCGGCATGACCGTGGAGCAAGTGGAGAAACAGCTCAACCAGTTTAAGGAGGGCTTCCCGTTCCTGAAGATCGAAGCCGCTGCTGCCGTAGGCAAGGGCATCGTCGCGCCCAACGACGCAGAGCGTGCCGAGGCCAAAGCTGCGTGGGAGACCTACAAGAAGAACCACAAGGTGCTGAAGTTCGTGCCCGCTTCTGGTGCTGCCAGCCGTATGTTCAAGAACATGTTCGCCTTCCTCAATGCCGACAACGATGAGCCGCAGACCGACTTTGAGAAGGAGTTTTTTGCTGGCATCAAGCAGTTTGCCTTCAAAAAGGCACTCTGTGGCAAATGCCAGGAGAACCAGGGCAAGCATCTCAAGGACATGCTCGCCGAAGGTCGCTACAAGGAGATCGTAGCCAACATGCTCACCGACAAGGGACTGAACTATGGTCAGCTGCCGAAGGGTCTGCTACTCTTCCACAGCTATGAGGACGGTCCGCGCACGCCGATGGAGGAGCACCTCGTCGAGGCTGCGCTCTATGCCAACTGCGACGGCAAGGCCAACGTGCACTTCACAGTCAGCCACGACCATCTGCCGCTGTTCAAGGCCCGTGTGGAAGAGAAGAAAGCTTACTATGAGGAGAAGTTCGGTGTGAAGTACGACATCACGTTCTCCGAGCAGAAGCCCTCCACGGACACCATCGCCGTGAACCCCGACAATACGCCGTTCCGCAACGACGATGGCACGTTGCTGTTCCGCCCCGGTGGCCATGGTGCCCTCATCGAGAACCTCAACGATCAGGATGCTGACGTCATCTTCATCAAGAACATCGACAACGTCGTCCCCGACCGACTGAAGGGTGACACCGTAGAGTGGAAGCAGATTATCGCCGGCGTCCTCGTGCAGAAGCAGCAGCAAGCGTTCGATTATCTGTGCTTGCTAGACTCGGGTTGCTACAACCATGCTCAGCTGGAGGATATCATCCGCTTCGTGCAGCGTGACCTCTGCTGCCGCAAGGCCGACATCAAGGAGCTGGAGGATGCCGAGCTCGTGGAGTATCTGCGTGGCAAGCTCAATCGTCCGATGCGCGTCTGCGGCGTCGTGAAGAATGTCGGTGAGCCCGGTGGCGGGCCGTTCCTTGCCTACAATCAGGACGGTACGGTGAGTCTCCAGATCCTCGAGAGCAGTCAGATCGACAAGAGCAATGAGGAATATGTGAAGATGTTCACCTCCGGCACCCATTTCAACCCCGTGGACCTCGTCTGCGCCACGAAGGACTATCAGGGTCGGAAGTTCGATCTGCCGAAGTATGTCGACCATCAGACGGGCTTCATCAGCAGCAAGAGCAAGAACGGCCGTGAGCTGCGTGCCCTGGAGTTGCCGGGTCTGTGGAATGGCGCGATGAGCGACTGGAGCACAATCTTCGTCGAGGTGCCCTTGTCGACCTTCAACCCTGTGAAGACCGTCAACGACCTGCTGCGTGACGCTCATCAGGGCTAGTCTTGATCACGGCTAACCTCGTTTTCGCTCATCAGGGCAATCCGCGTATAGCAAATAACCGCCCCCATGCAGTAATGGTCTGCATGGGGGCGGAATTGTATATAAGGGGTTGGGGTGAGTAACTACCAATCCCTGAACAGCTCAACGCCGAACTTGATGCCGAGTGTGCGGTTACCTTTGCCGTTGGAGGTGAAGATGCCTGCGGAGAGCCAACGGGTGCGGAAGCCATAGCCAAACTCCATGTAGGGATGCAGCGCCTCGGCCTCCAACGCGGAGACGTAGATACGCTCCATCTCAATGTAATGGCCGATGAGTGGCAGCCAACTCAGGACGAGCATCGGACTCTCGTAGGTGGCATTGGCACGGAGGTAGTGGTCAGAATAGTTGTAGGTGTCACTGCGTAGACACTCGAACTCGCCGCTCCAGTCGTCGTTCCATCCACCAGGGATGTTGTCCTCCTGGAAGTTCTCGTAGTTGAGGAACAACGCATTCCGGCCCCGATGGGTGTAGCAGCCTGCACCGACACGCAATTGCCACGACCGCAGACGGTCGAGGCGCATGATATACTCCACATTCGACTCCCAACGCTCATACTCCGCCGTCGACTTCATCACACCCTTGATGCCGCGATCGTAGTCGACGGTGATGATGGGTCCCGCCCAGCCCCACGGCCTATACTGCACCTGTGCCACCGGAGCCCACAGCCGGTAGTCGTAAGGCAGACCAAACTGTCGGAACGCCTCTTTGTGTACCGCTGTCTTGCGTTGGAAGAGCGTGCCGAGCTGTATGCCGAAGTAAGGATTGAAATCATGGTTAATGACCACACGCGTGTCCATCTGCTTGAACTCGTTGAACAGCCCCTCAACGTTGTCGGAGGCCATCGGTGGGAATGTGCTCTGCTGACCAAACTGCTCCATGTCCGCCATCTGTCGTTTGATGGCTATCGAACGGATATGACTGCCGTTGCCCACCTCAACTTTCAGGAAGGTGTTGCGTCGCTTGTCGATATAGTAATACATGGGTAACCGGAAATAGAACTGGCGTTGCTTCATGGCATAGCCCGCTTTAAGACGCATGGTAAACTCCGATGTCGCCGAGAACTGATAGCTTGCCCGGAGGTCGACCTTATAGATGAAGCCGCGATGGTGGTCGTAGCCCATGTAGAGCGGGTTGAGGATGGGGTTCAGACGGATGTAGCCCTGGTTGTTCATGCCGAACTTCGACTTCACATGGTTGAGGACATTGTTTCCGATAGCGTCCCAGAGAATCGCCTTCCCCCAGTTTTTCTGCTTCGGATGGACAGTGTTGAGGGAGTCCGTTCGGCGCTGTTGCTCAAACTGTCGGGCGTAGAGCGCGTGCTCCTCCGTGGAGAGTGTGTCGGGCCTGATGAGGGCCATCTTCACAGGGTCGTTGCTGTTGGTGATGGAGTCCTCGAGGATGCGCGGGAGGCCGTAGCAGGCGGTGTAATGGCCGGAGATCTTGCTACGGATGAAGCGGAAACGGGCGCGGACGTCGCAGCGTGAGGGGAAGAGCGAGAGGAAGCCATCGTGGCCCATGGTGAGGTCGATCCAGAATGTCACCATGTTGTATTCGCCCTCGAGATGACAGGTGATGACGCGACCGGTGTAGTAGTCGACGAGGGCTTCTCCGCTGACCATCTGCGTGTTGTTGCGTCGTGGGCGGAACGTGATGCGGGCGGTGCCGTCGAGGAGGAATGCCACACGGTAGTGGTAGAACCGCCGGCCCGTAGGGTGGAAGGGCGAGATGATGTCCTGGTCGATGATCGTCTCGCGATAGATCGTCGGCGTGAGGTAGCGGAGAATGCCCGCCATCGTATGGCGGCGATGGGGGACGGTCGTCAGCCAGAGAAGCTCACGGGAGGTGTAGCCGTCCAGCGGAGAGTATTGCATGCGCTGGTAGGACTCGGTGATGTACTCCTGCTTGTCGCGGCGGGCGATGGCGTAGACGGAGGGGACGAGCATCAGTGTGGGGTTCTTCCGGTCGATGCGGAAGGTCGCCTTCGTGTAGGCGTAGGTGTCAAGGTGACTGAGGCCCGTGGTGTCGACGGTGGTGGCATAGCGGAATACACGGTGGAGCAGCGCCGTGTCCGGGCGCTCCTTCGCGGCGGCGGGCTCCAGGGAGAGGAGCAGGGCCAGGGCCATGATCGTTATCGTCAACAAGCGGTGGGGCATTTTCTTCTTTTTCTTGAGCCGGCTTCCACCGGCGGTTTTGGCGGATCCGGCTTGGTAAGCCGGACTTGTCCAACAGCGAACTTCATCAAAAGCGCGTGAGAGGCGGCCTAGGCCGACATGGGGACAAGGGAGCCATGAGGACGGCTACTGCTCGATGTCGCTGAGTTCCAGCCAGCGGAGCTCTTTCTCGTCGAGCTCGTCCTTGAGGAGGGGGAGGCGCTTGCTCTTCTCGGTCAGCTCCTCCACGGAGAGGGTGCCGGAACAAAGGGCGGCCTCGAGGGCTTTCTGCTCCTGCTCCAAAGCGTCGATGTCGAGGGTGAGCTGCTCCAGCTCGCGTTTCTCCTTGAAGGTCAGACGGCGGCGCGTGTCGTGATGGTAGTCCTTCTTCGGCTTCGCCTCAGAGGAGTCCTTGTGGGAGGAGTCCTTTCCGCCTGCCTCGGCCTCCTCCTTGCTCTTCAGGGCGCTCCACTCGCGGTACTGGGTGTAGTTGCCGGGGAAGTCGCTGATGACGCCGTCGCCATGGAAGACGAGCAGGTGGTCGACGACCTTGTCCATGAAGTAGCGGTCGTGGCTGACGACGATGACGCAGCCGGGGAAGTCTTGGAGATACTCCTCGAGGACCTGGAGCGTCTGGATGTCGAGGTCGTTGGTCGGCTCGTCGAGGACGAGGAAGTTCGGGTTGCGCATCAGGACGGTGCAGAGGTAGAGCTTTCGGCGCTCGCCGCCAGAGAGCTTGTAGACGTAGTTGTGCTGCATCTCGGGCGGGAAGAGGAAGTAGTTGAGGAACTGCGATGCCGTCATCTTTCGCCCGCCGCCGAGGTCGATGTAGTCGGCAATGTCCGTGATGACATCGATGACCTTCTGTTGCTCGTCAAACTTCAGTCCCTCCTGCGAGAAATAGCCGAAGCGGACCGTCTCGCCGATGTCGAACTTCCCCGCGTCGGGCGGGACGAGTCCGAGAAGCATCTTGATGAATGTCGACTTTCCCGTGCCGTTGGGTCCTGCGATGCCCATCTTCTCGAAGCGGGCGAAGTTGTAATAGAAGTCCTTGAGGATGACCTTCTCCTCAAACGCCTTCGAGACGTACTGGCACTCGAAGATCTTTGAGCCGATGTAGACGTTCGAGGCCTTCAGGCGCATCTGGCGCTCTTCGATGCGCTGGTGGGCCTTAGCCTGGAGGTCGTAGAACGCCTCCTCACGATAGCGCGCCTTGTGAGAGCGTGCCTGCGGCGTGGCTCGCATCCAGGCGAGCTCCTTGCGGTAGAGGTTGTTCGCCCGTGCCACCTCCGCGCGCTGGTTGTCGATGCGCTCCTGTCGCTTCTCCAGATAATAGCTGTAGTTGCCGCGATAGGCATAAATCGTCTCGTTGTCGAGTTCGAGGATGAGGTTGCAGACATGGTCAAGGAAGTAGCGGTCGTGGGTGACCATGAGGAGCGTGAGTGTCGACCGCCGGAGATAGCCCTCCAGCCAGACGATCATGTCGAGGTCGAGGTGGTTCGTCGGCTCGTCGAGGAGGAGGAAGTCCGGCTCCATGAGCAGGACGTTCGCCAGTGCCACACGCTTCTGCTGTCCACCCGAGAGCTGTCCCATGGGCTGCGTGAGGTCGTCGATGTGGAGCTGTGTGAGGAGCTGCTTCGCCTTCAGGACGCGGTCGGGGTTGCCCTGATGGTTGAAGCACGCGTCGAGGACGCTCTCCTCAGGGTCGAAGCGCGGTGTCTGCTCGAGGTAGCCAATGTGGAGGTCGTTATGGTAGATGATCGAGCCGCTGTCGTAGCCCTCGTCGCCGGCAAGGATCTGCATCAGTGTGCTCTTGCCCGTGCCGTTCTTGGCAATGAGACCTACCTTCTGTCCCTCGCTGACAGAGAACGAGATGTCCTCGAAGAGCACCTGCGCGCCGATCCGTTTCGTTAAGTTTTGTACGTCTAAATATGGTGTCATGTATAAAACGTCGTTTGAGTGTATTTCAGAAAACAGGGAAAACAAAAGAAAACATTCTCTCTTGTGAATCTCTGAATAATATCAGAAAACCATGCAAAAACCAAGCTAAAACATTTTTGTTTTCTCGTGGTTTTCTGAGATTATTCAGAAAAGTTTTCTGAGTTAACTTTCTTCTGTTTTGAGAATTTGTTCTATGTAGTCGAGCAATTCGTCGCGCCCTTGTTTTTTCTCCGAGGAGGTGATGAAATAGGGGGGGAGGGTCTCCCATGTGTCGCTGAGGGCATTCATCCAGGCGAGGGCGTTGGCCTTCGCTCGTCCACCCGTGAGTTTGTCTGTCTTCGTGAAGACGATGGAGAACGGGATGCCGGAGAGGCCCAGCCAGTCGACGAACTCCCGGTCCACGCGCTGCTGCTCGTGGCGGATGTCGATGAGGACAAAGACATTTGCGAGCTGCTGGCGTTGGAGGATATATCCGCGGATCATCCGGTCGAGCTGCTCCTGCACCTTCTTCGAGCGCTTTGCATAGCCATAGCCCGGCAGGTCGACGAGATACCAGTCGTCGTTGATGAGGAAGTAGTTGATGAGGAGCGTCTTGCCCGGCGTAGCGGAAGTCTTTGCCAGCCCCTTGTGGTTGCAGAGCATGTTGATCAGGCTCGACTTTCCCACATTCGACCGTCCGATGAAGGCAAACTCCAGTCGGTTATCGCTCGGGCATTTGCTGACATCCGGCGCCGATATGACGAATTTTGAATTCTTAATGTCCATAGTTTCTAACAGAGTTTTGTGCAAAGTTACTGAATTATTTTTGATGTTCTATATTTTTTTGCTACCTTTGCGTCCAAAATTAATAATATAAGGTAACAATAAATAACAATATGGCTAAGAAATTTGCCGAACACAAGGCGTTAGACCTTACCAAGACCAACACGAGAGTTCTCGCAGAATGGGAAAAGAACGACATCTTCCACAAGAGCATCGACGAGAGAGAAGGATGCCCGGAGTTTATATTCTTTGAGGGCCCACCCTCTGCCAACGGCCACCCCGGCATTCACCATCTGCTGGCTCGAAGCATCAAGGATACATTCAACCGTTACAAGACCATGAAGGGTTTCCAGGTCCACCGCAAGGCCGGCTGGGACACCCACGGACTGCCCGTGGAGCTCGGCGTGGAGAAAGAGCTGGGTATCACGAAGAAGGATATCGACAACAAGCAGTCAGAGAAATATATCTCCGTGGAGGACTACAACCACAAATGCCGGGAGAATGTGATGATGTTCACCCAGGAGTGGCGCGAGCTCACGGAAAAGATGGGCTACTTTGTCGACCTCGACCATCCGTATATCACCTACGACAATAAGTATATTGAGACCCTGTGGTGGCTCCTGAAGCAGCTCTACAACAAGGGGTTGCTCTATAAGGGCTACACCATCCAGCCCTATTCGCCCGCTGCCGGCACCGGCCTCTCCAGCCATGAGCTGAACCAGCCCGGTTGCTACCGCGACGTGAAGGATACCACCGTTACGGCACAGTTCCTCATCAAGGACCCGAAGGCCGAGTGGACGAAGCATGGCAAGCCTTACTTCATCGCCTGGACGACCACGCCATGGACCTTGCCCTCGAACATCGCCCTCTGCGTGGGCCCGAAGATCGACTATGTCGCCATCGAGACCTATAACCTCTACGACGGTGAGCCGATGACGCTCATCATGGCCGAGAGCCGCATCAACGCTTACTTGAAGCCCGAGCAGGAGTGCAAGGACGGCGAGTTGCTGCCCTTCGACAAGGAGAAGAAGCAGTGTCCCTGGCGCATCGTTGACCGCATGAAGGGTACCGACCTTGAAGGCTACCACTACGAGCAACTCATGCCGTGGGTGAAGCCGTGCGAGAAGACCGGTGACCTGGCTCCGAAGTTTGTCAACGACTATGCCCTGGATCATCCCGAGAAGGTGTTCACCGGTGAGGATGGCCGCGACCAGTTTGTGGAGATGGACAGTGAGGCCTTCCGCGTGATTCTTGGCGACTATGTCACCACTGAGGACGGTACGGGTATCGTCCATATCGCCCCAACGTTTGGTGCCGACGATGCCAAGGTGGCCAAGGATGCCAACGTCCCTGCCCTCTACCTCATCTCTAAGAAAGGTGAGACCCGTCCGATGGTCGACCTGCAAGGTAAATACTACGTCCTCGACGAGCTCGACCAGAACTTCATCAACGCCTGTGTGAATGTCGATGCCTATAGCCACCATGCCGGCGACTATGTCAAGAATGCTTACGACCCACGGTTCAACCCCGGTGGCGTCTGGGATGTGAAGGCTTCGGAGAAAGCCGAGGACCTGAACATCGTCATCTGCATGGAGATGAAGCAGGAGGGTACAGCCTTCAAGATTGAGAAGCATGTCCACAACTATCCCCATTGCTGGCGTACGGATAAGCCCATCCTCTACTATCCCCTCGACTCGTGGTTCATCAAGGACACCGAGAAGAAGGCGCGCATGGTGGAACTGAACAAGACCATCCGCTGGCAGCCCGAGTCGACCGGTACCGGCCGCTTTGGCAACTGGCTCGAGAACCTCAACGACTGGAACCTCTCGCGCAGCCGCTTCTGGGGCACGCCGCTACCCATCTGGCGCGACGAGAACCGTGGCGAGAAGTGCATTGGAAGCGTCGAGGAGCTCTACAACGAGATCGAGAAATCGGTGAAGGCTGGTGTGATGAAGAGTAACCCCTTCAAGGACAAGGGCTTCGTCGTGGGCGACTATTCACAGGAGAACTACGACAAGATCGACCTGCACCGCCCGTATATCGACTATATCGTCCTGGTCAACGACGAGGGCAAGCCCATGCATCGTGAGGCCGACCTCATCGACGTGTGGTTCGACTCCGGCTCCATGCCTTACGCCCAGCTGCACTATCCCTTCGAGGGCGAGATCAATGCCGAGGGTCTGAAGAATACTGGCATGACTGAGGCCGCCTACCGTGACCAGCTCGTCCACTCTACCTACGAGGGCACGCCTGTGGCTCCCGCCTTCTTCCCTGCTGACTTCATCAACGAGGGTGTCGACCAGACACGTGGCTGGTTCTTCACGCTCCATGCCATCGCCACGATGGTCTTCGACTCCGTGGCCTTCAAGAACGTCATCTCCTCCGGCCTCGTCCTCGATGCCAAGGGCAACAAGATGTCGAAGCATGTGGGCAACGTGACGAATCCGTTCGACATGATCAATAAGTATGGTGCCGACCCTGTGCGCTTCTATATGATGACTAACTCTGAGCCGTGGGACAACCTGAAGTTTGACCCGAATGGCGTCGACGAGGTGCGCCGTAAGTTCTTCGGTACCTTATATAATACGTATAGCTTCTTTGCGCTCTACGCAAACGTCGATGGCTACGAACCCGAGAAGAGTTACGAGTTACGAGTTACGAGTTACAAGTTGACGGAGATCGACCGCTGGATCCTCTCGTGCCTCAACACATTGATAAAAGGTGTGGAGTGCGAGCTAGAGAATTACGATCCGACCCGTGCCGGCCGACTCATCGATGCCTTCGTCAATGACGACCTCAGCAACTGGTACGTCCGTCTGAACCGTAAGCGCTTCTGGGGTAAGGAGATGAGTGACGACAAACTCGCCGCTTACAACACGCTCTATACCTGCCTGATGACCGTGGCTAAGCTCCTCGCACCGTTCGCTCCGTTCTATGCTGACCAGCTCTATCATGACCTCGGCGGCGAACTGGAGAGCGTCCATCTGGAGCAGTTCCCCGTGGCCGACGAGGCGCTCATCGACACAGAGCTCGAGGCCCGCATGGGTATGGCTCAGAAGATCACCTCAATGGTCCTCGCCCTGCGCCGGAAGGTAAACATCAAGGTTCGCCAGCCGCTGCAGCAGATCATGGTGCCTGCCGTCGACGACGAGCAGCGCCGACACATCGAGGCTGTGAAGGACCTCATCCTCAATGAGGTCAACGTCAAGGAACTGAACTTCGTTGAAGGTCAGGGCATTCTGGTCAAGAAGGTAAAGTGTAACTTCCGTGTCATGGGCAAGAAGTTTGGCAAGCTCATGAAGGGCGTCGCCGCCAAAATGAACGGCCTCTCGCAGGAGGAGATCGCAGCCCTCGAGCAGCAGGGTTCGATCAGCTTCGAGGTCGAGGGTCAGCCCGTCACCGTCGAGGCCACCGATGTGGAGATCATCTCCGAGGATATCCCCGGCTGGCTCGTCGCCAACGAGGGCAACCTCACCATCGCCCTGGAGGTGGAGCTCACCGATGCCTTGCGCAACGAAGGTATGGCCCGCGAGCTCATCAACCGCATCCAGAACCTGCGTAAGGACACTGGCCTCGAGATCACCGACCGCATCCGCGTCACCGTGGCACCTAACGAGCAGACCGACAGCGCCATCGCGGAATTTGGTGACTATATCAAGTCGCAGGTGTTGGCCGACGAAATCCGCGTTGCTGAGAACGATGGAGTGGAAACCGATTTCGATGAATTCACACTGAACATCTTAGTTGAAAAGAACTAAATACTATGGAAGTGAAGAAACGCTATTCCGATGAGGAATTAGAGGAGTTCAAAGGCATCATCAACGACAAGCTCACCGTGGCGCGGAAGAGCTACAACGGCATGATGCGCCAGCTGATGAATGCCGACAGCAACACAGACAACGACACCGCGCCGACCTATAAGATCCTCGAGGAGGGTACTGAGGCTACGGCCCGTGAGGAGCTCATCCAAATGGCCCAGCGTGAACAGAAGTTCATCCAGGCCCTGGAGGGTGCACTCATCCGCATCGCCAACAAGACCTACGGCATCGACCGTATGACCGGCGAACTCATCCCGAAGGAGCGCCTTCGCGTGGTGCCTCATGCAACCCTCAGCGTCGCCTCGAAGAATGCCCGCCGGCACTAAGCGTGCCGATGCGGGTCTCTCATGTGGCAGGATTTGCCGGCGAAAAGCCGACTATATATATAAGCGGTATGAATAAGATAAAATCACTCCTGACCGATGGTCGTTTGGCGTGGCTCATCGTCCTCGCCGTGCTCATCATCGACCAGGTCATCAAGATAGAGGTGAAGACGTCGATGACGCTCGGCGAGAGCATCCATGTCACCGACTGGTTCTACATCACCTTCATCGAAAACAACGGCATGGCATGGGGCATGACGTTCATCAACAAGCTCTTCCTGAGCCTGATGCGTGTCGTCGCCGTGGCCTTGATTGGCTGGTTCATCTGGCAGACCGTGCGGCAGAAGGGTCGGACCATCTACGTGGTGTTCCTCTCGCTCATCGTTGCTGGCGCCGCGGGCAACATCCTCGACTCGATGTTCTATGGCCTGTGCTTTAATGCGTCATCGCCCTACTACGTGTCCTACTTCGTGCCCTTCGGCACGGGCTATGCCCCGTTCCTCATGGGTAAGGTCGTGGACATGTTCTATTTTCCCATCATCCACACGACGTTGCCGACGTGGCTGCCGTTGTGGGGTGGGGATGACTTCGTGTTCTTCTCGCCGATCTTCAACTTCGCCGACGCCTGTGTGACCTCTGGCGTCATCGGTCTGCTCCTCTTCTGCCGCAAGGACCTGGAGCTCGTCGGCGAGACGGTGAACCAAGGGCTGGGGAAGAAGCCGAAGGCGGATAAAGGTGATGCACTTTAATGAAGTTCGCTGTCAGATAGTCCGGCTTATAAAGCCGGACCCGCCCAAAAAGTCCGGCTTGATAAGCCGGACTGTCCAACAGCGAGCAGCACAAACAAGCAAACAGGCAAAATGAATATGCGCAAGGTAATGAAGATCTTTGGACTGACTCTCGTGGCAGCTATCCTCTTGGTTAGCTGCAAGCCCGAGGTGCCTCGTGGCCTGATCCAACCCGACGACATGGAGCAGTTGCTCTACGACTACCATCTCGCCGATGGCCTTGCCGAACAGGCGAAGGGCGACGCTGCCGCAAACATCGTTGCCTATCGTGCTGCCGTGCTGATGAAATACAAGGTCACGCAGGCGGAGTTTGACTCGTCGATGGTCTATTACATGCGCCACACCGACCAGATGCACACGATCTACGAGCACATCGCCGAGCGGATGCAGAACGATGCCCGCAACATGGGCTCGACGGTCAGCGGCGGTACGGTCAGCGCCCGTGGCGACTCCACGGACGTGTGGAAGATGGAGCCGTCGGTGGTGCTCATGCCCAACGAGCCATTCAACCTCTACACCTACAACCTCAAGGCCGACTCCACATTCCATAAAGGCGACGAGATCTCATTTATGTTCCGCAGCAGTTTCATCTTCCAGGATGGCATGCGCGACGGCGTGGTGCTCCTGGCTGTGACGTTCAAGAACGACAGCATCGCCTCGACGATGACGCGCGTGTCCGGTTCGCAGTCGATGAGCATCACCATCCGCGACGACAAGGAGCTCGGCATCAAGGAGATCCGCGGTTTCATCCTGCTCAACAAGAACAACATGACTAACAGTTCGTCGACGACGCTCCAGATGGCGACGTTCTACGACCTCCACCTGCTCCGCGTCCATCAGCGGAAGGAAGTCAAGAAGGCGACGCCCGCCGACGGAACGATCCCAAGCGACAGCATGCGGCAGTCGATGTCCGCCTCTGACCCGAATCCCGAGCCGGGGACGACGCCACCATCAGGACCTTCAGGGACCCCACCATCTTCTCCTGCCGTCGTGCCCGCGAATTTGAAACCCATGCAGCCGTAGGTGAAAGGAGGACTATCGACCAAGGCACCATTAACGGCAGCTGAAAGGAATAAGGAATAAAACATTAAAAACCATACGCTTATGTTATCAGTAGACGAATTAGAAGACAAGCTCATCGAGCTCGCCTTTGCCGAGGACATCGGTGACGGCGACCATACCACCCTGTGTTGCATCCCCGAGGATGCCATGGGCAAGAGTCACCTGCTCATCAAGGAGGACGGCATCCTCGCCGGCGTCGAGGTGGCGAAGAAGGTGTTCAACCGTTTCGACCCGACGATGCAGATAGAGGTCTTCATCCAGGACGGTACGCCCGTGAAGAAGGGCGACATCGCCTTCATCGTCACGGGCAAGATCCGTTCGCTGCTGCAGACGGAGCGCCTGATGCTCAACATCATGCAGCGGATGAGCGGTATCGCCACGATGACGCATCGCTATGTGGAGCGCCTCGAGGGTACGGGTTGCCGCGTCCTCGACACCCGCAAGACGACGCCGGGCATGCGCATGCTCGAGAAGCAGGCGGTGAAGATCGGCGGCGGCACAAACCACCGCATCGGCCTCTTCGACATGATCCTCCTGAAGGACAACCATGTCGACTTCGCGGGCGGTATCACGAACGCCATCGACCGTTGCCACGCCTACCTGAAGGAGAAAGGCCTCGACCTGAAGATCGAGATCGAGGTACGGTCGTTCGACGAGCTCCAGCAGGTCCTCGACCACGGTGGCGTGGCCCGTATCATGCTCGACAACTTCTCCGTGCCCGACACGAAGAAGGCCGTGGAGATCATCAACCACCGCTACGAGACCGAGTCGTCCGGCGGCATCACCTACGACACCATCCGCGACTATGCGGAGCAGGGTGTGGACTTCATCTCGGTCGGTGCCCTGACGCATAGTGTCAAGGGACTGGACATGAGTTTTAAGGCTTGCTAAAAAGCCTCTCCCCCGCAGGCCAGCGGCCTGCTTGCCCCTCCCCTATGCGGGGAGGGGAGTAATTACGCCCCATGGACACCTGCGGGCAACTGCTGGCAACATGGGGTATTTGCCCCACCGCGGGTACCGTTTTTATCAATCGGCAAGTTAAACTTGCCGACCTATATTAACGGTACTTATAAACCCCAAACCAAAGCACCCAAACATTAAGCACCCAAACATAATGAAGAAAACCTTTTTCCTTTCCCTTTTCCTCGCCGCTGCCACCTACGCCACGGCATGCACGAACTTCATCGTCGGCAAGCAGGCATCGACGGACGGGTCGGTGATCTGCAGCTATAACGCGGACGACTACGGGATGTTCATCGGCCTGTGCCATTACCCTGCCGGCACCCATGAGAAGGGTGCTATGCGCGACATCTACGACTGGGACACCCATGTCTACCACGGGCAGATCCCTGAGGCACCCGTGACCTATAACGTCATCGGGAACATCAACGAATACCAGGTGACCATCGGCGAGACGACCTACGGCGGCCGTGAAGAGATGGTCGACCCGCAGGGCATTATCGACTATGGCTCACTGATCTACATCGCCCTGCAGCGCTCGAAGACCGCCCGCGAGGCGATCAAGGTGATGACGACGCTCGCCGAGACCTACGGCTACTGCTCCGAGGGCGAGACGTTCACGATCTGCGACCCGAACGAGGCATGGATCATGGAGATGATGGGCAAGGGCCCGGGCTCGAAAGGTGTCGTCTGGGTGGCCCAGCGCATCCCCGACAATGCTATCTGCGCCCATGCTAACCAGAGCCGCATCGGACGGTTCAACATGAAGGACAAGAAGAACGTCCTCTACTCGAAGGACGTGGTGAAGTTTGCCCGCCAGAAGGGTTGGTACACCGGTAAGGATGCCGACTTCTCGTGGAAGATGACGTATGCGAAGCCCGACTTCTCCGGTCGTCGTTTCTGCGATGCCCGCGTGTGGGCATTCTTCAACCACTTCGTCAAGGGCTTCGACCGCTATCTGCCGTGGGCCGAGGGCAAGGACCCGAATGCCGAGGACATGCCCCTCTGGGTCATCCCCGAGCGGAAGCTCTCCGTGCAGGATGTGGAGATGGCGATGCGCGACCACTATGAGGGTACCGCGCTGGCGCTGGACTCCACGGACATCGGCGGTGGCGTCTGGCAGATGCCCTATCGTCCGACGCCATTGTCGTTTGAGGTCGATGGGAAGAAATACTTCAACGAGCGGCCGACCTCGACGCAGCAGACCGGCTTCAGCTATGTCTCGCAGATGCGCTCGTGGCTGCCCCGCCAGATCGGTGGCGTGCTATGGTTTGGCAACGACGATGGGAACATGATCGCCTACGTGCCGATCTATTGTGGCAATACCGTCCAGCCCGAGTGCTTCAATACCCCCGGTGCCGATGCCCTGACGTTCTCGATGAAGAATGCCTACTGGGTGTGCAACTGGGTGAGCAACATGGTCTATCCGCGCTACTCGTTGATGTTCCCGAGCCTCAAGGAGGTGCGGGATTCGCTGGAGCAGAGCTACTTCGCCCGTCAGGCAAAGGTGGAGGCGAAGGCGCAGGAACTCTATAAGGAGAATCCCGACTCCGCCGTGGTCTATCTCAACCGCTACAGCAATAAGAAGGCGCAGCAGATGCTCCGTCGTTGGAAGCAGCTCGCGTTCTACCTCATCGTGAAGTATAACGATATGGCCGTGAAGCCCGAGGAGAACGGCGTGTTCAAGCGTACGCCGGAGGGCATCGGTGCCGCCGTCCAGCGTCCCGGCTATCCCCAGGCGTTCCGTCGGAAGCTCGCCAAAGAGACGGGTGAGAAATACCAAGTGCCGGTGGAATAAACCGTCGTTATTAGGACAATTGATCAGAAGGACATCAGTTTGGTGTCCTTCTTTTTTTTCTTTGATATGTTACGAAGTTGTAACAAAACAAAGAAAAACGGGGGTTGATTTAAAAATAATTAGCGATTGGTGATGGATATATCCTTAAAAATGGTTACTTTTGCAAGCGAAATAAAATAAGTACGCGCGGAATCGTTTTTTCCGGGCAATTTTTTAATACAAGTTTTACCACAATGCAGAAACGTTTATTCTTTCTGATCGCCTTGATGCTGTCGCTTACCCTGAGCATCAAAGCACAAATCACAACTTCTGGTCTTAGTGGTCATGTCATTGCAGACAATGAGGACGTCATCGGCGCCACCATTGAGGCAGTGCATGTTCCTTCTGGTACCCGTTATGTTGCAGTGACCAATGCGAAGGGTCAGTACACCATCAATGGTATGCGTGTCGGCGGTCCTTACAAGGTCACCATCAGCTACATCGGCTTCCAGCCGAAGGTCACCGAGGGCATCACGCTCCGTCTGGCCGAGCCCTACAACCTCGATGCAAACCTCAACGAGGATGCGAAGCAGCTCGGCGAGGTCGTCGTCAGCGCGAAGGCAACCAAGTTCACCTCCGAGAAGACGGGGGCCTCGACGAACATCAACAACGACGCCATCAAGAACATGCCTACGGTGACGCGTAGCATCACCGACATCACGCGTCTGTCGCCCTACGGTGGCAGCGGCATGTCGTTCGCCGGTTCCGATGGTCGTAACGCCAACTTCACTGTTGACGGTGCCGACTTCAACAACAACTTCGGTTTGAGCTCCTCGCTCCCCGGCGGTGGCAACCCTATCTCCATCGATGCCATCCAGGAGATGCAGGTGGTGATCTCTCCGTATGATGTCCGTCAGACAAACTTCATCGGCGGTGGTGTGAACGCCATCACGAAGTCCGGTACGAACACCTTCAAGGGTTCGGCCTACATCTATCACCGCAACGAGAACATGCGCGGTGACGCTGTCTACAAGCAGCAGATCCCAAGCGCCCGTGAGACTGACCGCAACACCGCCTACGGCTTCAGCCTCGGTGGCCCGATCCTGAAGGATAAGCTCTTCTTCTTTGTCAATGGTGAGATGGAGAAGACCCCGACAGTGGCCAACCGCTGGCGTCCCAGCGAGGACGGCGTGAGCAGCGACGCGCTGAAGCTCTCCCGCACGACGATCAAGGACATGCAGACTGTTTCCGACTTTGTGAAGCAGAAGTATGGCTACGACACCGGTTCCTACACCAGCTTCCCCGCTGACGAGAACACCTATCGTATCCTCGCCCGTCTGGACTGGAACATCAACGATAAGCACCACGCCGCTCTGCGTTACAACTATACGAAGAGCCGCGGCTGGAACCCGACCAACGCTTCCTCTATGGACGGTGGCTCGCGTTCACCTTATTCCCGTATGGGTCAGTACTCCATGGCCTTCGCCAACTCGATGTACGCCATCGACCACCTCGTACACTCGTTCTCTCTCGATCTGAACAGCCGCTTCACCAACGACCTGTCCAACCAGTTCTTGGCCACATTCTCGAAGCTCGATGACGTCCGCTACACCGACTCGTCTGTGTTCCCGTTCATCGATATCCGTGACGGACAGAAGGATGTCGTCGGCAACTATATGACCCTCGGCGAGGAGCTGTTTACATACAACAATGCCGTCCACAACAATGTCTGGAACATCAAAGACGACCTCACCTGGTACAAGGGCGACCACAAGATCATGGGTGGCGTCAACTTCGAGCACCAGATGGCCGACAACCAGTACATGCGTAACGGTACGGGCTACTATCGCTACTACAGCCTCGACGACTTCCTCAATGGCGCTACGCCCGAGGTCGTTGCCCTGACATACGGTTACAATGGCGAGTCGTCTCCTGCCGCACGTATCAACTATAGCAAGGTGGGTATCTACGCTCAAGATGAGTGGACCGTGAACCCCCGTCTGAAGCTGACCTACGGTCTGCGTCTGGACGACTACTTCTTTGCCAATGGCGACCTGATGAGGAACAACGCCATCTACGACGTCGACTATGAGGGCCGTCACATCGACACCGGCAAGTGGCCGGGCAGCAACATCATCTTCTCGCCGCGTCTGGGCTTCTCGTATGACGTCCTGGGTGACAAGCGCCTGAAGGTGCGTGGTGGTACGGGTCTGTTCCAGGGCCGTGTGCCTCTGGTGTTCTTCACCAACATGCCGACCAACTCAGGTATGTTACAGTACAATGCCGCCATCAACGAGAAGACAGCCAAGAAGATGGGCTTCTCGATGGATGAGTTCAAGGGTGGCCTCGTCTGCGACGCTCAGGGCCGTCCCACCATCGACGCGCTGAAGAACAAACTCATCAGCCTCGGCTTCCCCGAGACGATCAGTCCGGAGAAGGGCTCCCTGCCTTCGTCGATCTCTGCTGTCGATCCCGACTTCAAGATGCCGCAGGTGTGGAAGACCTCAGTGGCTGTCGACTACTCCGTGCCCGTGTCGTTCCCGTTTACGCTGACTGCTGAGTACATCTACAACAAGACGCTCAACGCCGCCATCATCAAGGACTGGTCGGTGCTCGATCCTGATGGCTTCGCCCGCTTCAACGGTGCTGACAGCCGCCACATCTATCCGTCTGTCTCTACCGACGGCAACCCCCACGCCTACATGCTCGAGAACACACATAAGGGCTACGGCTGGACATTCAACCTCACCGCTACGGCCCGTCCTGTGGACTGGATCAACCTCATGGTGGCCTACACCCACACCGTCACGAAGGAGCTCACCTCCCTGCCGGGCTCGAACGCTGCCTCGGTGCTCAACTATATGTCCACCGTCGAAGGTCCTAACAACGCCCGTCTGCACAACTCGCAGAACGTCACGCCGGACCGTGTCGTCGCTTCCGTGGGCTTCGATCTGAAGCACGACCACCTGAACTTCATCTATGAAGGCTTCCGTGGTGGCTACAACTATTCGTTCATGACCATCAACGACATGAACGGCGACGGCTTCAACTACGACGCCCTCTACATCCCGACGGATGCAGAGGTGGAGAAGGGCATGTTCCGCTTCATCTCTGAGGACGACAAGAGCCGCTTCATGAGCTTCGTGCACAACAACAGCCAGCTGAAGGATCACCAGGGCGAGTATGCCGAGCCCTACAGCCTCTACAACCCGTGGGTACACCGCGTGGACCTGAGCTATAAGCACGACTTCAACGTGAAGATCGGCGAGACGCACAACACGCTGCAGGTAGGCTTCGACATGAAGAACGTGCTCAACTTCTTCAACTCGAAGTGGGGCGTCCTGAAGTCGATGAACACCAAGCTCGGCAGCGACAACCCCCGTCTGCTGAAGTATGAGGGCCAGGATGCTGAGGGCTACGCCACGTTCTCCACGAACGCCAACATCAACGGCGACACGCCGATGTTCGCGCCGAACTATAGCATCAGCCAGTGCTGGAACGCCTCGATCAGTGTTCGTTACATTTTCAACTAATTCACATCAAAGAAATCAAAGGATATGAAACTGAGATATATTCTTCCGTTATTCGTGGCTGTGATGGGGCTTTTCGCCAGCTGTGCTGACGAGGACCAGATCAACAACCTCGACAACATTGTCCTGTCACAGTCGTCGGTAGCCATCCCGCAGACGGGCGGCTCCGCCACGATCACCGTGGCAGCGAAGGACTCCTGGATACTGACGAAGGAGGGGGCCGACTGGCTCACCGTCTCCGCCACCTCCGGCAACGCCGGCAACAGCGACCTGACGTTCTCCGCCGAGGGCACTGAGGACGCCCGCACCGCCGAGGCACTCATCAGCTGCGGCGGCAAGACGCAGCACGTAGTCATCATCCAGGGCAAGGCCGGCGAGCTGTCCATCTCTACCTGCGCACAGGTCGCTGCCGGTCCCGACAAGACCTACCGCATCAAGGGTGTCGTGGAGAACATCGCCAACACGATCTACGGCAACTACTATGTCAACGACGGCACGGGCAGCATCTATGTCTATGGCACACTCGACAAGAACGGCGCAGAGAAGAACTTCTCCAGCCTGGGCATCGAGGCCGGCGACATCGTCGACGTGCAGGGTCCGAAGTCGGTCCACAATGGTACCGTAGAGCTCGTGAACGTCACCGTGCTCAGCATCGAGAAGTCGCTCATCAAGGCCGACTCGACGATGGTCGACGGCGTGAAGGGTAACCTCCTGCCGAAGGAGGGTGGCGACCTCGACGTCTACCTCACCGTGAAGGGCGATGGTCTGAACTTCAAGGATCTGCCGAGCTGGCTCTCCGTGTCGAAGCTCACGCAGAATGGCCAGAGCGCCATCGCTACGCTCCACGCCGCTGCCAACGAGGCTGGCGACCGCGAGGCTACCGTGACGTTCACCACGAAGAAGAACGGCAAGGAGTACACCACGACGGTGAAGGTCAGCCAGAAGGGCTCGATCCTCCCCGCCACGATCGCAGAGTTCAACGCTGCAGCCAAGGGTGCACAGTATCGTCTGACGGGTATCGTCACGAAGATCGACGCGACGAAGAAGTTCTTCATGATCAAGGACTACTCCGGCGAGACGGAGGTCTACGGCGCTAAGGATGCTGCCGGCAACGCCTTCGACGTGGCCGAGGGTGACCTCGTGACCGTCGTCGGTAAGCGTGACGCCTACAAGACGACCATCGAGATGACGGGCTATACCATCGAGGACAAGAAGGCGACCACGGAGGTCACCGTCACCGAGTTCCTCACGAAGGAGGACAGCAAGACGGTGTACTACCGCATGACAGGTACCGTGAAGAGCTTCAAGAAGGATGGTGAGAACTACGGTAACCTCTATCTCACCGACGGCACCAGCGAGGTATATGTCTATGGTCTCGTCCGCCTGTACAACAACAAGGACGCCAAGACGGGCTTCGTCAAGGCTACCGGCCTGAAGGCAGGCGACACGATCACGATCACGGGCTACAAGGACACCTACAATGGCACCGTCGAGGTTGTCGACGGATACTGCGTGGAGATGTAACGCCTCTATCCCCCCGGCCCCCTTTCCCCCTCCGCTTCGCTAGGGGAAAGGGGGAGGAAGTTACAGAGATAAAC
>ERZ1032009.67-NODE-67-length-23399-cov-4.886266_pt1 | contig 23399 bp, 19 predicted proteins | sample MGYA00516700_ERZ1032009 | MGnify/ENA primary metagenome ERZ1032009 (study PRJEB33719, sample SAMN04261292) | wastewater metagenome | biome: rural village; feature: human; material: feces | host: Homo sapiens | place: El Salvador | collected 2013-01-14 ...
GGAGGGAAGATAATCCATGAAAAGCCGGTTATCATTTTCGTCCGAGCCGTAGAAGGTTATTTCCTGCAGATAGGATTCTGAGAATCCTGCCTGCATGCATTTTCTGGCATAATTCCCAAATTCGGTTTTGGTCATGCCGGCCAGATAGATCACACAGCTGTCGTTGGAGTCCTGGAAAACGTTGCCATCCAGAGAGGGCGGAATCGGAAGAAGCTGTGCCAGCGGATTCTCCGGCCACTCGATCGGAGAGGTTTCGATGGCCTTCTCCAGACGGATGTGCATCTCGCTGTAATCCTCATCATACGACAGATCCAGATAATTTCCCTCTTCGTCATAAGCTTCATAGTAGCTGCTGTACTGATTCATGCCAATGGTGAAGCCGGATTCCTTACAGTCCTCCAGGTACTGATTGTATTCCTCGAGGGAGGTGTTCGCTGCATAGACGGAGAGGGTCTTTCCTGCGTCCAGATACATCTCTCCGTTCAGAGAGACTGGCTGCGGGATCAGCGAGGGAAGTCCGCTTTTCGGCCATGCATATGTTTTCTCAGCCCGTTTCCTGTGATAATCGGAGTAGCTGACGGAATTAGCGAGCTCGGAAAGTGCGGGAAGCAGGATCATGGCAAATATGGCAGCAAGGATCAGACCGATTTTCCATCGGAGCTTTTTCTTTTTGATGTCTGCGGCGGTCTTCTGATTCTTCTGTGAAAGCTTTTCCTTCTGCAGTGCAACCTCTTTGTAAGCGTCAGCACGCAGTCGTTCAATTTTCACCGCATCGCTTTCCATCAGGGCTTTTTTATAGCCGCAGTACGGACAGGAGAGCTCGGAGAGCTCTTTGTGAATTTCCAGCGGTGCACCGCATTTGGGGCAGGTCAGATCAATCACCTGGGACATGTCGTGTTCCTTTCAATGGCCGGGCTGGTTTTGCAGTCCGGAAAATGGCACTACGTCAAACAGTGTAACCCGAAACAGAACGTAAAGGAAGAGGCCAGCAGATGAAACTGCTGACCTCTTTCCGATTTTTTATTTGATTCGATACAAGCAGCGATTACAGAAGATCCTGCCAGTTCTTGATGCCTTCCTTTTTGGCAACTTCCTGCATCTTCATGGCACGAACCTTGGTGGACAGTCCGAAGAGGTTGATGAAGCCGTTGGCATCGGTATGGTCATACATATCGCCGGTCTTGAAGGAAGCGATGCTCTCGTTGTACATCGTGTACGGAGAGGTCTCGCCGGCGCGGATGATGTTGCCCTTGTAAAGTCCAAGCTTTACCGTTCCGGTAACGTAGCGCTGCGTGCTCTCGATGAATGCCTGCTCTGCCTCGCGAAGAGGAGAGAACCATTTTCCTTCGTAGACAAGGCTTGCAAACTTCGCGCCGATCTCTTCCTTGAGTGCATAGGTCTCGCGGTCCAGAATCAGCTCTTCCAGCTGCTGATGTGCCTCGTAAAGAATGGTTCCTCCGGGAGTCTCGTAAACGCCGCGGCTCTTCATGCCGACGACACGGTTCTCGACGATGTCGATGATGCCGATGCCATTCTCTCCGCCAATCTTATTGAGCTTGCGGATGATATCGGAAAGCTTCATCTTCTGACCGTCAACGGCAACAGGAAGGCCCTTTTCGAAATCAATGGTGAGATAGGTGGTCTTGTCAGGAGCCTTCTGAGGAGTCTTGGACAAAACAAGAACATGCTCATAGTTGGGCTCATTGGAGGGATCCTCCAGCTCCAGACCCTCATGGCTGATGTGCCACAGGTTGCGGTCACGGCTGTAGCTCTCGTCTGCGGAGAAAGGAAGATCAATGCCATGCTTGTGCGCGTATTCGATTTCGGACTCACGGGAATCCAGCTTCCAGTTGGGATCACGCCATGCAGCGATGATCTTCAGATCCGGAGCAAGTGCCTTGATGCCAAGCTCGAAACGAATCTGGTCATTTCCCTTTCCGGTCGCACCGTGGCAGATGGCAACGGCACCTTCCTTGCGTGCAACCTCTACCAGCTTCTTCGCGATCAGCGGACGAGCCATGGAGGTACCGATCAGGTACTTGTTCTCATAAACAGCATGTGCCTGAATGCAGGGAGCTACATATTCATCGCAGAACTCATCGATGACGTCCAAAATGTAAAGCTTGTCTGCGCCGCAGTACTTCGCGCGCTCCTCAAGTCCCTCAAGCTCCTGCTCCTGTCCGACGTTGATGCAGCAGCAGACAACATCATAATTGTAATTCTCCTTCAGCCAGGGAATGATGCAGGTGGTATCCAGACCGCCGGAATATGCCAGAACGACTTTTTCTTTCTCCATTGTTTCGACCTCACTTTTATTCGGATGATTGATTTATGAAAAACTGTGCTTATGAATATACAACGCATGGGGAGGGAATGCAAGCAGTAAAAATACATAAATATTTCAAATAGAGCGGAAATAATGCATAAATATGCATAAAATGTGAATTTATGATGCATAAGTATAAAATAAATCTTGCGCAATGTGAAAAGGGAGAGTACATTTAATAAAAGTTTCAAGAAAGGACAGAGAGAATATGATTCGTGCTGGTATTATAGGAGCAACCGGTTATGCAGGGGCTGAAATTCTTCGGATTCTTGCGGTTCATCCGAATGTAGAGGTGAAATGGATAGGATCCAGAAGCTATGCGGATCAGAAGATCGCTGCAGTATATGGAAATCTGTTCCATGTTGTGGATCTTTCCTTAATCAATGATGATACCGAGCAGATGAAGAAGGAAATTCTGAAGCTGGCAGATGAGGTCGATGTTATTTTTACCGCAACGCCCCAGGGAGCCTGTGCGGGACTTGTGAGCAGGGAGCTTCTGGAGAAGGTTAAGATCATCGACATGTCCGCGGACTTTCGTCTGAAGGATGTCTCTGTTTATGAGGCCTGGTATAAAATTCATCATGCTTCGCCGGAGTTTCTTCCGGAAGCGGTGTATGGACTGGTGGAAATCAATCGGAAGGATATTCCGTCTGCAAGACTTCTGGCAAATCCGGGCTGCTATACGACCTGTTCGATTCTGACGGCGTATCCTCTGGTGGAGGCCGGGCTGATTGATACCGATACGCTGATTGTGGACGCACTTTCCGGTGTCTCCGGAGCGGGAAGAGGTGCAAAGACGGCAAACCTCTACTGCGAGGTCAACGAGAGTGCCAAGCCTTACGGCGTTGCCAGTCACCGTCATACGCCGGAAATCGAAGAGCAGCTTTCGTATGCATGCGGACATCCGGTCACGATCAATTTCACTCCTCATCTTGTTCCGATGAACCGCGGCATTCTGGTGACCGAATATGCTTCCCTGATCCGGAAAAAGGACGGCACGCTTCCTTCGGAGGAGGAGCTTCTGGAGGTATATGAAAAGCGCTACGGAAACGAACGCTTTATCCGGATTCTTCCCGCCGGCCAGTATCCCGAGACCCGTTTTGTGGAGGGAAGCAACTATGTGGACATCAGCTTGCAGGTGGACGGAAGAACCGGCCGCGTCATTATGATGGGAGCCATCGACAACATGGGGAAGGGATCTGCAAGCCAGGCAGTGCAGAATATGAATCTTATGTTCGGCCTTCCGGAGGAAACGGCCATCAGCCTTCCTGCGATGATGCCGTAAGCGGAGGAAGAGCGGAAGATGGAAGGAAGGATACAGATTCGTCCGATGCGCATGGAGGACTATGATGAGGTGCATGCCCTCTGGATGACCATTCAGGGATTTGGAATCCGCTCTCTGGATGATGGACGTGAGGATGTGGAACGCTTTATCCGCCGGAACCCGGAGACCTCCGTCGTTGCTGTTTCAGGCGGCGCCATTGTCGGCTCCATTCTGTGCGGAAGTGACGGAAGGCAGGGAACGCTGTATCATGTCTGCGTTTCCAAAGAGCACCGGAGGCTTGGCATCGGCCGGCAGATGGTCGGATATTGCATGAAGGAGCTTCGCGACATGGGAATCAACAAGGTGTCGCTGGTTGCCTTTACCAGCAACCAGATCGGAAATGCCTTCTGGAACAGCATCGGATGGAAAAAACGGGAAGATTTCTATTACTATGATTTTATTCTGAACGAGAAGAACATCACCAGTTTTATCGGACAGGCATAAGACAGAGTTACCGCTGTTTTGATGTCTGCGGAGGAAGGAAAGGACGGAGAAGATGAAACAGATCAAGGGAGGCGTCACTGCAGCACAGGGCTTTTATGCGGCAGCGGCAGCAGCAGGGATCAAGTACGAAGGACGGACGGACATGGCACTTGTGTACAGCAAGGTGCCCTGCGTCGCAGCAGGAACCTTTACTTCAAATGTAGTGAAGGCGGCACCGGTTCTGTGGGATCGCAGCATTGTCCGGGAGAGTCTGGAGAAGGTACAGGCAGTTGTCGTGAATTCCGGTATTGCCAACGCCTGCACCGGACGCGAGGGCCTGAAAATCTGTGAGGAGACCGCGAAGGAAGCAGGCCGTGTCCTTGGCATTCCGGAGCGTTCGGTTCTGATCGGATCGACCGGCGTGATCGGGATGCAGATTCCGATGGACCGCGTAAAGAAGGGCATTGCGGAGCTTGCATCGGCAAAGGCAGAGACGCTGGAAGCGGGAGAAGCTGCTTCGCGGGCCATTATGACTACGGATACCCACAACAAGCAGGCAGCGGTTTCGCTGGAGCTTTCCGGCAAAACCGTGACGCTTGGCGGCATGTCCAAGGGATCCGGCATGATTCATCCGGGAATGTGTACCATGCTTGCCTTTCTGACGACGGACGCTGCCATTGAAAAGGAGCTTCTTCAGAAGGCAGTCTCGGAGGTCGTAAACGAGACATTCAACATGATTTCCGTAGACGGAGACATGTCTACCAATGATACCCTCCTTGTTCTTGCAAACGGTCTTGCTGGAAATGAAGAGATCCGGGAAGAAAATGAAGCATATGAAGCCTTTAAGGAGGCACTTTTCTTCGTATGCAGGGAGCTTGCGATGGAGATGGCAGGAGACGGTGAGGGCGCAACCAAGCTCATTGAGTCACAGGTTGTGCATGCGGATACGAAGGAGCATGCCGGGATTCTTGCAAAGGCAGTCATTCAGTCCAATCTGACCAAGGTGGCGATTTTCGGGAAAGATGCCAACTGGGGACGTGTCCTCTGTGCTCTCGGGTATTCCGGAGTTTCCTTTGACCCGGAAAAGGTGGATCTGTACTTTGAAGCAGACGGGAAGAAGATGCTGATTTTTACAGACGGAAGTGCGGCAGATTATTCCGAGGAAGAGGCGGCAGAGCTCCTTGGCAGCAGCAAGGTGGTGATTCTCTCCGACATGCATATGGGAGAAGAAGCTGCCACAGCCTGGGGGTGTGATCTCACCTATGACTATGTAAAGATCAACGCGGATTACCGCTCCTGACAGGAAAAGTGTCAGAGGACGGAAAACGCAGTTTCAGGAAAGGACAGATATCATGATGGATCAGGGCCTGGACGAAGCGCAGAAAAAAGCAGAGGTATTGATCGAGGCGCTTCCCTATATTCAGAAATTTAACCGTAAGATTATTGTGGTCAAGTACGGCGGATCGGCAATGAGCGATGAAGAGCTGCAGAGGCATGTCATTCAGGATGTGACATTGTTAAAGCTTGTCGGCTTTAAGCCCATCATTGTGCACGGCGGCGGCAAGGCCATCTCTTCCTGGGTCAGAAAGACCGGAAAAGAGGCACAGTTTATCAACGGACTTCGCGTGACTGACAAGGAAACGATGGAGATAGCGGAGATGGTACTGGGCCGTGTGTCCAAGAACCTTGTGACCATGGTGGAGGAGCTCGGTGTCAAGGCGGTCGGAATCTCCGGCAAGGACTCCGCCATGCTCAAGGTGAAGAAGCGCCTTTCCGGTGGGCAGGATATCGGCTATGTCGGCGAAATCACCAAGGTGGATCCGAAGATTCTTTTCGATATGATGGATCATGATTATCTTCCGATTGTGGCACCGATCGGCTTGGATGATCAGTTTGAAACCTACAACATCAATGCAGATGAGGCGGCCTGTGCGATTGCAAAGGCGGTCGGAGCGGACAAGCTGGTCTATCTCACGGATGTCGAGGGACTGTACCGGGATTTTGAAGACAAATCGTCGTTCATTTCCAGAATCAGCGTAACGGAAGCGGAGGAGCTGATTGCGGGCGGAATGATCGGAGGGGGCATGCTGCCGAAGCTGTCGAACTGCACGGACGCTGTGCGGGGAGGAGTAAAAAGAGTACACATCCTGGACGGGCGTGTTCCGCACAGCATTCTTCTGGAAATCTTTACGAACAAGGGAAACGGAACGATGTTCTATGACGATTCCGACGTCCTTGAGGATATCGGACATTGACGGAAAACGCCGCAGGAGGAAATCATGGCAGAGAATAAGATGACAGCGTTGATCGAAGAGGCAGAGCGGGATCTTCTGCACACATATAACCGGTACCAGATTGTCCTGGACCACGGAGACGGCGTTTATCTGTATGATGTCAACGGGAAGAGATATCTGGATTTTGTGGCAGGAATCGCTGTATTTGCGCTTGGCTACAACAATAAAGAGTACAACGATGCGCTGAAGGCGCAGATTGACAGGATTCTTCATACCTCGAACTATTTTTACAATGAGCCGGCCATTCTGGCAGCAAAGGCTTTGAAGGAAGTGTCCGGAATGGACCGCGTCTTTTTTACGAACAGCGGCGCAGAAGCCGTGGAGGGTGCACTGAAGGCTGCCATGAAGCATGCTTTCCTGAAAAAAGGCGGAGACAGGCAGGAGATCATTGCAATGAATCATTCCTTCCATGGGAGGACCTATGGAGCGCTGTCGGTGACGGGAAATGCACACTATCGTGAGGCGTTTGGAGAAATGCCCTGCCGCGTGCGTTTTGCCTCGTATAACGATCTGGAATCCGTAAAGGCACTGATCGGTCCGGAAACTGCAGGAATTATTCTTGAGACCGTGCAGGGCGAAGGAGGACTTGTGCCCGCTACGGCGGAATTTCTTTCCGGGGTCCGCAGGCTCTGCGATGAGAATGGAATTCTGATGATTCTGGATGAGGTGCAGTGCGGCATGGGACGTACCGGCAGCATGTATGCCTGGCAGAAATTCGGCGTGAAGCCGGATATTATGACGACGGCAAAGGCGCTTGGCTGCGGCGTTCCGGTCGGAGCCTTTCTTCTTACGGAGGAGGTTGCAGCCTCCAGTCTTGCTGCCGGAGATCACGGAACGACCTACGGAGGAAATCCGTTTGCAGCGGCTGCGGTCTGCAAGGTCCTTGAACTCTATCGGAAACAAAATATAATAGAGCATGTGCAGGAGGTTTCTCCTTATCTTGAGGAGAAGCTGAATGAGCTTGCCGGAAAATATGACTGCATTCTGGAACGCAGAGGAAGCGGTCTGATGCAGGGACTTGTTTTTGATCGTCCCGTGGCACCTGTTATCACAAAGGCCATGGAGAATGGTCTGATTCTGATCAATGCCGGCAGCGATATTCTGCGATTTGTTCCGCCGCTCATCATAACGAAGGAGAACATTGATGAGATGATCGGAATTCTGGAGCCGGTGATTGCGTCCCTTTCTTCATGAAGACCATGGGGAAAATGACAGACGCGTTTTCCCTTAACAGGCCGCGAAAAAACCCGCGGCGCAGGTGAATGATTTGAATGTAAAAACCAGACTTCTTTCTGTGCTGACCGTACTCGTTCTGCTTGGCGGTCTTGTTTATGTGGCAATCCGCGGCGGCGAGAATGCCGGCAGTAGCTCGGAGCTTTTGTTTTCGCGCAGAAAGACCATTGATCTGTGGTATACCGATGATTCCTTGACGGATTATCTCAAGAGCGTCTGCGTTGCGTACACGGATTCGCAGAGTGATTACCGTGTGGAGCCGACCCTGATTGACGACACCGATTATCTGCAGAAGATCTATGAGGCTTCGGTGTCCGGAGAGGATTATCCGGACGTGTTTCTTGCCGGAAATGATCTTCTGGAGAGGCTGTGGCTGACCGGTCTTGCAACACAGGTTCAGGATGAGACGCATTTTTCCGGGAACCGGTTCTTCTGTCAGCCGGCACTGGACGCCGTGACCTATCAGGGAAAGACCATTGCTTATCCGATGAGCTTCGAAGCGGCGGCATTTCTGTACAACGAGGATTATCTGCAGTCGATGGCAAATGCGGCAGGGAAAAGCCTGGAGGATACGGTTCCGCGCACCATGGTGGATGTCATTACGCTTGCGAATGAGTACGACGCGCCGGACAATGTATCTTCCGTTCTGAAGTGGGATGTCGGAGATATTTTCTACAATTACTGCTTCCTTGGCAATTATATGGATATTGGCGGTGCATGCGGTGATGATACCAGCCAGCTGCATGTTTACAATCAGCAGCTGATTTCCTGTCTTCAGGTTTATCAGCAGCTGAATCAGTTCTTCTCCATCGATTCTTCCTCCGATGGATATGACAGCGTGATTCAGGATTTTGCAGCAGGGAAAATCGTATTTACGCTGGCAACATCCGACTCGGTTTCGAAGATTGCAAAGTACTGCAAGGAAAACGGAACGACCCTGAACTATGGTGTGACCAGCATTCCGGATCTGACCGGGGACCTGAAATCAAAGACGCTGTCGATCACGAACTGCCTTGTTGTGAATGGCTATTCGGATCAGCAGGAGGCAGCCAATGCCTTCTGTCAGTATCTGCTGTTCTCCGGCATGGAGCATTTCTTTGATCTGACAGGGAAGGCACCTGCTGCAGCGGGATATTCGTTCAGCGACGAGCATATGAATGGCTTCTATGATGCCTATACGGATTCGGCACCGATCACGAAGCTTCGCTCTGCCTCGAATTTCTGGATGCTTCTGGAGAATACCTTCTCACAGGTCTGGGACGGAGAAGATCCGAACGAGCAGCTGCGGCAGCTGTGTCAGCAGCTTCTCATCCAGATGACGGGACAGGACAACGTGCAGGTGGAGACAATTTCCAACCCGGCTTATGTGGACATTCGTTCCGAGCTGCAGGGAGGAGAATAAGAAAGAGGTCTGATGCGGTAAGGGCATGCAAAGCGGCTCAGCGCAGGGGCATGCAAAACGGCTCAGCACAGGATATGCAAACCGACTCAGCGCATCTCGGATTTACTGCGTAAATCCTCGATGTTTCGGCCAGAGGTCCTTCGGACCTTGGCCGCATATAAAATCCAGGGGTAAATTCGTCTGTAAACAGCCGATTTACCTCTGGATTTTATATGTGCTGAGTCGGTTTGCATGGTACAATACTTCTGCATGGCGGGGGCCCGGAGAGGCCGCAGACAGCTGCGGCAGACAGGGAGTCATGTATGAAAGAGAAACATCGTATTCGTTTGCAGCGTCATTATTCCGGAGCGGCTGTGCGGCTTGATTTCCGGGGATGGAAGCAGAGGGCGGTCGTTCCGTTATTCTTAATGGTGGTTATGATGGCTGCCGCGGCCTGCGGAAAAGAAGAGGTGCTGACGCTTCGGAGCAGTCCGTCTTCTTCCGAGGACATGACAGCAGAGCGTACAGAGGAAGCTTCCGGTGATTCCGGGCAGCAGGGGTGTGATGACGATGCAGCAGAGCGCACCGGCGCGGCGGAGTCTGCAGAAGCGGAGAGAAATGACGCAGCGGAATCCGAGAAGAGGGAGCCTCTTTATGTGTACGTCTGCGGCGCCGTGGAGTGTCCGGGCGTATATTCCTTTGAGGAAGGCGCACGAGTGGTTGATGCCATAGAGGCAGCCGGAGGTCTTTCTGCGGATGCGGACGGAGCCTGTGTCAATCAGGCACGGAAGCTTTCCGATCAGGATCAGCTCTATATTCGAACGCTGGAAGAGAAGGAGCAGAGTACGCAGAAGGAAGAGCTCTCCTCCACAGGATCCTCTCCGGCGGGAAGTGCGTCAGGAAACGGTTACGGGCTTTTACGTGCGGAAGGCTCTGCAGGGGCAGAGAACGCAGCGGATGCGAGAATTAATATCAATACGGCTTCACAGAAGGAGCTTACTTCACTTCCAGGAATCGGAGATACGAAGGCCGCGGCGATCCTTGCCGACCGGACGGAGAACGGTTTTTATGCGGCACCGGAGGATCTGAAGAGAGTCTCCGGTATCGGGGATGCAACCTTTGAGAAGCTAAGAGACAGAATTACAACGGGAAACCCGTAGGAGGATAAGATGGCAGCCAGAGTGCTGATTGTGGACGATGAGAAGCTGATTGTAAAGGGAATTCGCTTCAGCCTTGAGAAGGACGACTATGAAGTGGATACGGCCTATGACGGGGGCGAAGCTCTGGAGAAGGCAAGGGAGAATACCTACGATGTGATTCTTCTGGATCTGATGCTTCCTGTGATGAATGGGATGGACGTCTGCCGGCAGATCCGCGAGTTTTCGGATGTGCCGATTATCATGCTGACGGCAAAGGGAGAGGACATGGATAAGATTCTGGGCCTTGAATACGGCGCAGATGACTATATCACGAAGCCGTTCAACATTCTGGAGGTCAAGGCAAGAATCAAGGCGATTCTCCGCAGAACCAGAGCTGCGAAGAAGAACGTGGAGGAAAACGTCATCGTAAACGGTGATGTAAGGCTTGACAAGGACAATCGCAGAGTTCAGATCTGCGGGCGTGAAATCAATCTGACCGGAAAGGAATTTGAGCTTCTGGAGTTTCTGGTGGCCAATCCCGGAAGGGTCTACGGAAGAGCGAAGCTTCTCCAGCTGATCTGGGGAAAGGATTATCCGGGGGATGAACGGACCGTGGATGTTCATGTCCGGAGACTGCGGGAGAAGATTGAGCCGAATCCGTCAGAGCCTCGTTACGTACAGACGAAATGGGGCGTTGGATACTACTATCAGGGAACTTCGATTTGAGGGCAGGGTAGAAATTGATGGGAAAGGAAAAGCGAGCGTTTTTCTGGCAGAAACTTCATAGCTGTTACCATCGCTTTCCGTTTCTTCGAAGCCTTCGGCTTCGGATTTTTCTGATTGTCTTTGTCCTCGGAGTGATGCCGTGCCTTGCCATGCGCGGTGTGATTCTCTCAAATTATGAAACAAGGGTGGTGAATATCCGGACCAGTGAGGTGCAGACGCAGCTTCGGATTCTTGCCAATCATCTTCTGACCTACGAATATCTGCGCAATCCGTCATCGTCAATTGTGGATGCGGAGCTGGAGCAGTTTTCCTCCTTTTATGACGGCCGGGTGCTGGTCATTGACGGGAGCCTTCGGGTGGTGAAGGATACGTATGACATGTCTACGGGCAAAACAGTGGTTTCCGGGGATGTCGTCCGCTGCCTTCAGAACGGGAGCCGTGCCATCACGGGCAGATATGTGAAGAATGACCGGTATCTTGAGGTCATCGTGCCGATCAGCGAGACCAAGGCTCTGGAAAATATGGACTTCTCCGGAAACGGAAGCTCCTCGGAGGATGTATCCGGTGTTCTGCTTGCGAGTGTGTCAACGGACTCGATTGCGGCAACGCTTGAGGTCCTTGGAAGGAGAGCGAATCTTCTGATGCTGTTTATGTCAGTTGTTGCTTTTTCTGTGGCGGTTCTGGCGGCGGCCTTTCTGGTTCGTCCCTTTGAGAAGCTGACAAAGGCAATTCAGGATGTCCGGGCAGGTTATACGGCATCCAGTGTTCAGGTCAATGATTATCTTGAAACGGAGAATATTGTTCATGCCTTTAACGATGTGATCGCACGAATGCGTGTCCTGGATGAATCCAGACAGGAATTCGTATCCAACGTGTCGCATGAGCTGAAGACGCCGATGACAAGCATGAAGGTTCTTGCGGATTCCCTTCTTCAGATGGGCGATGATGTGCCACCTGAGATGTACCGCGAATTCCTGCAGGACATTGACGGAGAGCTTGACCGTGAGAATCAGATGATTGAAGAACTTCTGAGTCTCGCAAGGACGGACCGGAAGCAGGTTTCCATGAACATTTCACAGCTCGATATCAATGCGCTTGCGGAGTCTGTGCTGAAGCGGGTGAGACCGCTTGCGCAGAAGAAGGACGTTGAGCTGATTCTTGTCAGTGAACGGGAGATCCGGGCAGAGGCTGATGAGGTCAAGATGGTGATGATTCTGACCAACCTTGTGGAAAATGCCGTGAAGTATAACCGGGAACACGGAAAGGTTACGGTTACGCTGGATTCGGATGGGAAGAGCTTTACCATTGCGGTGACCGACACCGGAATCGGCATTCCCAAAGAAGCGCAGGCGAAGATTTTTGATCGTTTCTTCCGGGTGGATCCGTCGAGATCCCGCGAGATTGGAGGAACCGGTCTTGGACTTTCGATTGTCCGGAGCGCTGTGCTGCTTCACCGCGGAACCATCCGGGTGGAGTCGGAGGAAGGCGCAGGATCAACGTTTACGGTTTCCATTCCGCTGAACTATATTGAGAATCCCGATGTGGAGGAGACGGTTCTTGTGCCCACAAGAATTCCGGAAGATCAGGATGTGACGGAGAAGACAGAGCATGTCGGATAAGAGCAGGGAAAATTCATACCGGAAGCAGAAGAAGGTTGTTCACAGCCTGTTTTTTCATGCTCTTTGGGCTGTTTTGCTTACGCTTGTGCTTTTGTCCGGAATGACCGGCTGTGCCCGGGAGGAGAAGGAAGACAGCGGTCTGCTGCTTTACTACCTGAATGAGGATTTGTCCTCTCTCAACACACTTTCTTATCTGATGGAAGATGGCAAGTCGAAGGCTGACCTTTCGCCGCAGGAGATGGCAGACGATATGCTGGAGCAGCTGGCGACTCCGTCCGGGGATGTCCGGAGCATTGCACCGATTCAGAATTTTACCGTGACCGGAACAACGCTTCAGAACGGAACGCTGACGGTTTTTCTTTCCTCCGATTATGAAGAGCTGGAAACGGTCAGGGAGATTCTGACAAGAGCGGCACTGGTGAATACGCTTTGCCAGATTGACGGAGTGGATTCCGTGTCTTTTCTCTGCGGAGATCATCCGCTGACAAATGAGGACGGATCGGTCGTCACGGCCATGAATTCCGACATGTTTATCTTTAACTCCGGAAAGGAGATCATGAATTACGAAAAGGTGCGCCTGCACCTTTATTTTGCAAACGAGGATGGGGATCAGCTGGTGGACACGTATCGGAACGTGGTATACAACAGCAATATTTCCATGGAGCGTCTTGTTGTGGAGCAGGTGCTGAAGGGCCCGAACTCCGACGTGGTATTTCCGACGCTGAACCCGGCCGCCAAGGTTCTTTCCGTGACGACAAGAGACGGCGTATGCTATGTGAACCTGGATCAGGCGTTTCTCACAGAGCCCTACGGCGTGACGTCGCAGGTGGCAATTTATTCTCTTGTGAATTCTCTGACGGAGCTCTCCTCGGTGAGTGCGGTTCAGATTACCATTGAAGGAAAAACCGGCAAAGCCTTTATGGACAGCAGTTTGTCCTCCGCCTTCGAGCGGAATCTTTCTGTTGTCCGGAAAAATGAGACCAGATAATTCATATCATTACGTTTTGTTTTCTGTTCTTTTCTGAGAGGAGTCTGCATGCGAAGACCGTTTTGCATGGCTGCCCTCGTCTATACCATTTCTGTATGGATTCTTCTGCAGATAATGCCATGGAAACCGGAAGCATATCCGGAATGGAATAAGGAAAAAGTGTGGGCAGAGGGTACCATTGTATCCAAAGAGTTTAAAACAAATGAAAAAGGTGAAATCCGTCTTCTGGTTTCTATGAAGAACGCTGAGGTGTCTTCGAAAAAAGACGGCGGAAAGAAGCTCCTTCTGAAAAGAATGCTCCTGTGCCGGCTGGGCGACGGGAGCAGGGAAACGGCAGAAGGGCTGGATGAAGAGCTCCCAATCGGAAGCCGGATTTTGTTAAGAGGAACGTTTCGATGCTTTCCGGCCGCCTCCAATCCGGGAGAGTTTGATGCGGCGCTTTATTACCGGACGATGGGATATACGGCGCAGCTGACCGGAGGGGAGGTGACAGAAACCGGTATGGATGCAAAGAGGAGCGTTCTTTACGGAATGCAGATCCGGAAGAAGGCGCTGCTTTACCGGGTGAAAAGGTACTTCTCACGGGTGCTGGAGACGTGCTTTACCGGGCAGAGTGCTGAGATTATGAAGGCAATGCTTCTGGGAGAAAAGGGGGGACTGGATCCGGAGCTGAAGGATTTGTATCAGGGGGCCGGAATTATCCATATTCTTGCAATCTCCGGTCTTCATATCCTGATGATCGGGATGGGAGTTTTCCGGATAGCAGGAAGGGCACGGCTTCCGATCCCTGCCGCAGCGCTCCTTTCGATGGCTGTGATCTGGCTGTACGGAGAGATGACAGGAACGGGACCATCTTCGGCGCGAGCCATCGTGATGTTCCTTCTTCGGATGCTGGCAAAGCTTTTCCGGAGAACCTATGATCTTCTGACGGCTGTCAGCATTGCGGGTGTTCTTCTGCTGATTGAGGAGCCCCTGTTCCTGCAGCAGTCCGGCTTTCTGTTTTCCTTTGGCGCAGTCCTTGGCATTGCGCTTCTTGTTCCCTCGTATGAATCACATCTGATGAAGGGGCTGTCAGTTTCTCTGGCAGCGCTTCCCGTGCATCTTTCCAGCTTCGGGATGTTTCCAATCGGTTCGATCGCCCTGAATCTTCTCGTCATCCCGTTCATGAGCACGGTCATGGCAGGCGGACTTATGACACTGATGCTCGGGGGCATCTGTCCTCCTGCGGGAAGAGTGACGGGCGCTCTTTCGACAGCAATTCTCATCCTTTATGAGGTCCTTTGTAAAATATCCGGACAGATTCCCGGACTGCAGGTCATTCTCGGAGCCTCGTCTCTTCTGCAGGCAGCCGGATATTATGCCATTCTGATCGTTATCGTTTCATCCGGGCAAATCCGGAAAATGCACGGAAAGAAAAGAAGGGAAGGCATCCGGATGGCGCTGACAATCCTTGCCTTATTCATCCTGCTCTTTCGATGGCAGAGCGGTCTTGAAATTCATGCCGTGGATGTCGGACAGGGGGACGGCATTCTGATCCGCGCAGATGGTACGGATCTCTGGATAGACGGAGGCAGTACGGATCGGCAGGATGTTGCGAAATATCAGCTTCTTCCGCTTCTTCGTCATTACGGCGTGCGGAGGCTGGAATGCTGCATTCTGACACATGAGGACGAGGATCACATGAACGGGCTGACAGAGCTTCTGCAGAGCGCCGGAGAAAACGGTGTGCCGGAAATCGGAGCGCTGTGCCTTCCTTCTGTTCTGGCGGAAGCAAAAACCGGAAATTACCGGAAGCTGGAGGAAATTGCGTCAAAACAGGGGATTCCGGTACGATATCTGAAGAAGGGGGATATTCTGGAGAACGGGAAGCTGAGGCTTCTCTGCCTTCATCCGGAGGAAAACAGCAGCTATGCGGAGCCCAATGCGCGTTCCACGACGCTGTATCTGACCTATGAAGCGTTTTCGTGTCTGCTGAATGGAGATCTTGAGGGAGAGGGAGAGGAGCAGATGCTCCGGTATGCCGGGGAAGCATTGCCGGGGACGCAGGACCATCCTGTAAATGTGACGCTTCTTCATATTGCACATCACGGCTCAAAAGGAGCAACCAGTGAGGCATTTCTTCGGAAATTCCACCCGCAGTATGCGTATGTTTCCTGCGGAAAGGACAATTCCTACGGACATCCGCATGCAGAAACCCTTCAAAGGCTTAAGGAGGCCGGAGTACAGCAGATTTATGATACAAGGTATGACGGAGAAATCGTTTTTCGTACAAATGGAAAAAATCTCCGGGCGCGGACATACAATGGTATAATACATTAAATTGTTTCGCGGGGAGGTACGGCACAGGATGCCGAAGAAAAATCAGCCGAATTACAAAGAGTACGAGACCGAGCTGGAGCGCCAGATTCGTTCGAAGGAATTCCGGCCGGTGTATCTTGTCTGCGGAGAGCAGGATTATCTCCGGACGAAGAATGTGAAACGGCTCCGGGAGGCTCTCCTTGGGGACGGCGATGCGATGAACAGCACAGTTCTGAAGGGAGCTGAGGTACGTGCTGTTCAGGTCATCGAAATGGCGCAGACGCTGCCTTTTTTTGCTGAGCGGCGTGTGATCACACTGGAGGATACGGATTTTCTGAAAAAAGCAGGCGATGAGGCGGAGAAGCTCTGCGAGTTTCTTCCGAAGATGCCGGAGACCACGCATCTGATTTTCGAGGAGACCGCACCGAACAAAACCTACCGGTTGTATAAAGCCATCGCAAAGGTCGGTTATGTCATGGTCTGTGATACACCGGGAGAAGGGGATCTCCGCGTATGGACGGCAGGACTTTTTTCGGAAAGAGGACTTCGGATTTCAAACCGCACACTGGACCTGTTTCTGCAGTATTCCGGGAACGATATGCTGTCTGTTCAATCCGAGGCGGAGAAGCTCTCGGCCTACTGCTATGGGAAAGAGGAGGTGCTCCCGGAGGACATCCGGGCCGTGTGCACGCCGGTGATCCGGGACCGGATTTTTGACATGATTCAGTCGATTGCAGCGGGAGAAAAGGAGGAAGCACTTTCCATTTACCTGGATCTTGTAAAGCTTCAGACAGCACCGCAGGTTGTTCTGGCACTGATGCTGCGGCAGTACAATCAGCTTCTGCAGCTGAAGGAGCTGCTGGAAAGCGCAGGAGAGAGTGAAGCAGCCGCGCAGCTTAAGATCAATCCGTGGATCCTTTCGAAGAAGCTGAGGCCTCTTGTGGACCGGCTTGGGAGAGACGGGCTGGAATCGTGTCTGGAAGAGTGTATGAAGGCGGATTTTGATTACAAAACGGGTAAAATTACACCGGAGCTTGCAGTGGAGAGACTGATTGTTCTCTGCTGCATTGTGAAAAGACAGGAAGAAGGTCAGAGAGGATGAGCAGCATGGACAGGACACCAAAGCCAATGGAACGGTACCGTCATTTTAAAGGACAACGGTATCAGATCATTACACTTGCGCAGAAGGAGGACACCGGAGAGCAGCTTGTGATCTATCAGGCACTGTACGGGGACGGAAAGGTCTTTGCAAGAAATCTTGAGAATTTTCTTTCGGAAGTAGACAAAGAGAAATATCCGGATGCGGTGCAGCGCTACCGCTTTGAGAAGATTGAACCGGTGGAGCAGGAGACTTCTGCGGCCGCTTCTGCCGATGACGAAGGATCTGGGGAAGAGGTGCCGGTTTCTGCCGCGGCTGCTCCGGAAGAGAGCGGGGAGAAACCGCTGGATCCGTTTCTGGAGAGGTTTCTGGACGCCAGAACGACGGAGGAAAAGCTGACCGCCCTTGCGGAAATGAGAGGTCATGTGACGGACGAGATGATTGATACCATGGCGCTTGCCTGTGATGTAGAGGTCGGCCCGGGGGCTCTTTCGGTCCGCTATGATGACCTGCGGGACTGCCTGCTTACGATCGAGAAATACGAGCTCGAACGCGGGAGACTTCGCGGGTGACAGCTGCAAGGCTTGCGTCCGGTGTTTCGGACTCGTTTTATTTTGTATTTTTATGCCTCGTTGAGGAAACAGAACAGATCGGAATATAAGGAGATCGTGCATGAAATTATTAAGCATCTGCGTACCCTGCTACAATTCTCAGGATTACATGGAACGGTGCCTGGATTCGCTGCTGGTCGGCGGTGACCAGGTGGAGATCCTGATTGTAGACGATGGATCCAAGGACCGGACGGGAGAGATTGCCGACCGTTATGAGAAGGAGTATCCCGGAATCTGCCGGGCCATTCACAAGCCAAACGGGGGACATGGCTCCGGCGTGAATGTCGGGATGGATCTTGCAAGCGGCCTTTATTATAAGGTGGTTGACAGTGATGACTGGCTGGACAGGGACGCATTCCTAAAGGTTCTGGATCAGCTGAAGGGGTTCTGACGGGACGAAAAAAGACCGGATATGCTGCTGTGCAACTTCACTTATATGAAGGAGGGTGTGGCGAAGCATAAGGTCATGCATTATGAATATGCGATTCCTGCGAACAAGCTGATTACCTGGGACCAGGTCGGCCTTTTCCGGAAGGGCAGCTATATTCTGATGCACTCGGTGATTTATCGCACCGGCCTTCTGAAGGAATGTGAAATGCGGCTTCCCGAGCATTGCTTCTACGTGGACAATATCTTCGTGTTCCGGCCGCTCCCCTTTGTGCAGACCCTGTATTACATGAACGTCAATCTGTACTGCTATTACATCGGCCGGCAGGACCAGTCGGTCAACGAGAAGGTGATGATTTCCCGCCTGGATCAGCAGATTAAAGTGAGCAAAATAATGATTGCCTACTATACCATGCCGCTCGTTCAGGAGAAAATGAAAGGACATCGTTCGCTTCGGGCATATATGTATAATTATCTGGAAATCATGATGACGATTTCCTCGATTCTTGCGATGATTTCCTATACCAAAGAGCATGTGAAAATGAAGGATGATCTATGGGCATATCTGAAGCGCTGCGATTACTGGCTGTATGTCCGCATGCGGCACGGCGTGTTCGGCACGTTTGTCGGCAGCGATGCCAAGGGGGCAAGATTCCTGTCCGTAGAGGGCTATCGCCTGATTCATCACTTTTTCAATTTTAACTAAGTGCAGCACGAAATGACAAAAAAGAGGAGGGCAACACGATGTATTCGCTGGAAGAAGTCAGAAGAGAGGATCCGGAAATTGCAGCTGCCATTGAACAGGAAATGGCCAGACAGAATGATCATATTGAGCTGATCGCTTCGGAAAACTGGGTCAGCAAGGCAGTGATGGCCGCAATGGGAAGCCCACTTACCAACAAGTATGCGGAAGGATATCCGGGAAAGCGTTATTATGGCGGCTGCCAGTGCGTGGACGTCGTGGAAACTCTTGCCATTGAGCGGGCTAAGAAGCTGTTCGGCTGCACCTATGCAAATGTTCAGCCGCACTCCGGAGCGCAGGCCAACCTTGCAGTGGAGTATGCAGTTTTAAAGCCGGGCGATACGCTGATGGGAATGAATCTTTCGCAGGGCGGACATCTGACGCACGGCTCACCGGCCAACATCTCCGGCGCTTATTTCAACATCGTGGCATACGGCGTGAATGAAAACGGCTTCATTGACTACGATGAGCTGATGCGAATCGCCATGGAGAGCAAGCCGAAGATGATCATTGCCGGTGCTTCTGCGTATGCAAGGACCATTGATTTTAAGAAATTCCGCGAAGTTGCGGATGCCTGCGGCGCGGTCCTGATGGCAGACATTGCGCACATCGCGGGGCTCGTGGCGGCAGGCCTTCATCCGTCGCCGTTCCCGTGGTGTGATATCGTGACAACGACAACCCATAAGACGCTTCGCGGACCCAGAGGAGGCCTGATTCTGGCAAGTCAGGAGGCCGCAGATAAGTTCAAGCTGAACAAGGCGGTGTTCCCTGGCATTCAGGGCGGTCCTCTTGAGCATGTCATTGCCGCGAAGGCAGTCTGCTTCAAGGAAGCGCTGGATCCTTCGTTCAAGGTCTATGCGCAGAGCATCATCGACAACGCGAAGGCGCTGGCCGACGGCCTGATGAAGAGAGACGTTGATATTGTCTCCGGAGGAACGGACAACCATCTGATGCTGGTGGATCTGACCAGAGATGATCTGACTGGAAAAGAGGTGGAGAAGTGGCTGGATGAGGCCCATATCACAGCCAACAAGAACACGATTCCGAATGAACAGCGTTCGCCGTTTGTGACCTCCGGAATCCGTCTCGGCACACCTGCTGTCACGACAAGAGGCATGAATACCGAGGACATGGACCGCATTGCAGAAGCCATTGCTCTTGTGATCAAGGAGAAAGAAGAGGGGATCGGAAAAGCGAAGGCGATTGTCGCAGAGCTTACCGCGAAGTATCCTCTGGTTATGTAACGGAATGTTTTATACAGAACAGGCGGCAGAGCAGAAGATGGCTCTGCCGCTTTTTTCGTAAATACAGAGCATGCGGAAATGTTTCTGAATTGCACATCGAAAAGGATGATTGATCGGAAATTGAACGTAAATTCAAGAAGGCGAAAAAGAGTGTTGACTTTGCCGGGCGGAACTCGTACAATAATTCTTGCTTGCAGAAGTGGCGGAATTGGTAGACGCGCAGGCTTCAGGTGCCTGTGGCAGCAATGTCGTGTGGGTTCAAGTCCCATCTTCTGCACTTGATCCATTCGGATGGAATTAAGCCTGACGGGTGGTGAGAGTGACAGACGGTTTGCAGGTCAGACCGGAAGCACAATAGAATATGCGGGAGTGTCGGAATTGGTAGACGAGCAAGATTAAGGTTCTTGTGACTGCAAGGCCGTGTGGGTTCAAGTCCCATCTCCCGCATCCGAGAAAGAGAAGCGGATTTCAAGGAAATCCGCTTCTCTTTTTTTTCCGGGATATCCGGCGGTGTCAGAAATTTACCACAATCACATCCTCCACAATCCGGATGGAACCGGAAAGAGGGTATCTTGGGACCTCCTCCTGCTCCAGATATGCATCGTACTGCCCGTTATCCCCGATCACCGAAGGGGCATAGCCGCAGTGGATCCGGAGAAAGTCAACATAAGAGTAATCGTTGATAATTTCGCTGCCGCCATATGGGGTGAGTGTGACCTTTTCCAGCTCAGGATCGGAAGCCAGGAAGGAGGTGTCCTTCTCCAGACCGTGAACGAAGCAGACCGGCAGGGAAGGATCATATCCGTCGATGCTCTGAATCCGCGTGATCAGGGCGGTATCATAGGAAATGGCTTCCTCCTGCATTCTCCCTGCCTTGTAGTAGCAGAGATTGTCGTAGCGGATGTAGAAGACGACGGAATAAAGCAGAACGGCGCAGACAACGGTTCGCAAACCGGTCCGGAAAGGGGCCGGGAACTCTGCATGCTCTGCCAGCAGGATTCCGAGAGCGAAAATCATCACCTCTCCGTAGAGCATCAGAGAATATACATCGAAATCGGTCATGACGAAGATGAAGTTGGCGCAAAGCGGAAACAGGAGCAGTAAAAAGGCAAAACGAAGTCTGGACGCACCGGCGAGCTTCGAAAAAGCAGCTGCGGCCATCAGAAGAATCAGAAGAATCAGCGCGCGGTAGACGAAAGCCATGGACCACATGAACAGAAGATAATCATCGCTTCCCCGGTAGGGAAGAAAGCTCTCCGGAGCAAAGAACATCCGGTATGCCATGACAATTCGCTGCAGATAGGAAAAATGTCCTCGTCCCATGGAGTCAAGACCGCGATAGGCATAGAGCTCCTTGCCGGTGAGAAGAAGTGACGTCTTCATAAGAACCAGATAGGCCGCAAAGCCAAGGACTGTTCCGGCGAGACAGTGAGTCCAGAAGCGGAACGGCTTTTCCTTCTTCTGAAATTCATGAACAAGGAGAATCAAAACCTCCAGAGAAAGCATAACCGGCAGGTAGGCCTGATAGATTCCGATCATCAGAGAGCACAGGAAAAGACCTGCAAGCAGAGAAGGAATGGAAGTGTGGTCTGCCAGAAGGCATGCGGAAAGACATGCGAGGAAAAATGCCAGCATGTAATACGGGGCCGTGAAGCCGTAGGCAAAGGTTGCTGTCAGAACCGGGAAAACAGCAAGGCTGGCGCACAGAAGAAACCGGAGCAGACGAGAGGTGATGTTCAGAGTGCGAATCATCAGATACGAGGAGAGCGCAAGGAACAGAAGTGACACAAATCCTCCGAACCAGGGCAGACTGTAGTTGCTTCCTCCAAACGGAAGACGCGTCAGCTTTCCGAGAAGACCCAGGGTGAATCTTCCGAAAATATGCGTCGCCCCCACATCATAAGTGCAGACCACGTCATCGTGAAAGGAAAGATTTCCGAAAAAATATGCGGCATGTGCGGCAAGACCGGCAGCGAATGTATCAATCAGGCAGGCAATAAGAGTGTCTGAAGGCCGTTTGATTTTCATAAATACCTCCATGAAGGTGAAAATAACAGAACTTTCTGCCATTGTATCGCAGGCAAACGGAAAATGAAAAGGAAGCGGCAAAATTTGACGAATTCTTGAGACAATGATAAAGTATACTTCGTATGGTCATTGATTCCGGGAGGAAGAGAACATTGAAGAACAGAATCGGAAATGGAATAAAAGTGATTTTGCTGACGGTAGCAGCGGCATTTCTTTTTATGCTTACGCCGGTCAATAAGACAGAGGCGGAGGCAGCGGCAGTCAGCGGCATTGACGTAAGCGCTTATCAGGGAGTGATTAACTGGAATGCGGTTGCGGCAAGCGGCGTTAAGTTTGCCATGGTACGGGTCGGCAATACCAAGTACGGCCTTGACAAGTATTTTGTTCAGAATGTCGTAGGAGCCAATGCAGCGGGAATCCGTGTGGGGGCCTATGTATATTCCTATGCCATGAATCCGGCGGAGGCAGCGGCGGACGCACAGCTTGCGGTTTCTGCAATGGGGAATCTTCCGATTTCCTTCCCGGTTGCGATTGATATTGAGGATCCGTCTCAGGTGAATCTTTCACAGGCAGAGCAGCTGGCAATTGTGAACACGTTCTGCTCGGTGATATATGCGGCAGGGTATCAGCCGATGGTATACAGCTATAAGAACTGGCTTGCGACCAAGCTTGGTGTGACTGCCTGGGATCATTGGGTGGCCAATTACAGCAGCGCCATGGGCTTTCCCGGCACGATGTGGCAGTATTCTTCCTCCGGAGCCGTTCCCGGGATTGCCGGCAACTGCGATGTGAACTATGTGATGAAGGATTATTTCACGACCATTCCGGCAACGGGGCTGTCCACACAGAACGGAGCGACGTACTATTTTGTCAATTACCGCAAGCAGTTCGGCATGCAGACCATCGGAGGACTCCAGTATTTCTTTGACGGAACCGGTGCGATGGTGAAGAATCAGACGACAGTTGACGGACAGAATAACATCATCCGTATGTGCAAGGACGGACATGTGGTTGTGATTACGGCGGCGGCACAGGCGCAGGCGGCGCAGCTGAAGGCTGTTTCGGATCAGCAGTCGGCTCTTCTGGTGCAGTGCAAGGCGGCTCTTGCAAAGGCACAGCAGGATGCAGCGGCAGGCGCAGCGCAGTACCGGACACTGCAGGCAGCGGCCGATCAGGCGGCACTTACGTCGCAGCAGGCAGCTGCTCAGGCTGCGGCTCTTCCGACGCAGGAGAATCTGAATATCCAGGCTGTCGCAGCTGTACAGGCTCAGCAGGCGGCGGACGCCGCAAGGACTGCACAGGCAGCGGCAGCACAGCTTCAGCAGGCAGCCCAGACGGCAGCAGCGACGGAAGCGTCACAGGAGACGGCAGCAGCCAAGGCACTGCAGGACAGCAATACCGCACAGCTTGCCATTGCCATTCCGCAGTAATTCAGACTGCACAGGTCAGATACTTTTTGATATAATGAAGCACGACAGCATTTGCTGTCGTGCTTTTTTACATATCTGTTTTCCGTGAACCGGATATCACATCTGCA
>ERZ1032009.68-NODE-68-length-23102-cov-6.120059_pt1 | contig 23102 bp, 10 predicted proteins | sample MGYA00516700_ERZ1032009 | MGnify/ENA primary metagenome ERZ1032009 (study PRJEB33719, sample SAMN04261292) | wastewater metagenome | biome: rural village; feature: human; material: feces | host: Homo sapiens | place: El Salvador | collected 2013-01-14 ...
TCATCGCCTTTATCCTCACGCCGATGTACTACCGCATGCATCTGACGTCGGTCTATGAATACCTAAGCAATCTCTTTGGCACGTCGTCCTATCACACCGGTGCCTGGTTCTTCTTCCTCTCGAAGATGCTTGGTGCCGCCGTCCGGCTGATGCTCGTCTGCATCACGTTGCAGATTCTCGTTGGTGACCCGCTGGGCATCCCCTTCATCGTGAATGTCGCCGCGTCGATGCTCATCGTCTGGCTCTATACGTTCCGTGGCGGAGTGAAGTCGATCATCTGGGCAGACTCCCTGAAGACGCTCTGCCTCATCGTCTCTGTGGTGCTCTGCATCTGCTTCATTGCCAGCGACATGCACCTGGGCTTCTCTGGGATGATGAAGGCTATCAATGAGAGCAACATGAGTCGTGTGTTCTTCTTTGATGATGTGAACAACAAGCAATACTTCTTCAAACAGTTCCTGGCGGGCATCTTCACCATGGTGGCCACGAATGGCCTTGACCAAGACATGATGCAACGCAACCTCAGCTGCCGTAACCCCCGTGAGGCACAGAAGAATATGGTGATGAGCATCTTGCTACAGTTTATCGTGGTGTGGACGTTCCTCATGCTCGGCGTGCTGCTCTATCTCTTTGCCTCACGTCACGGCATCAGCGCCACGGGCGACCAGCTCTTCCCCGTCATCGCCACGGGCAACTATCTCCCTGCTATCGTCGGCATCCTGTTCGTCATCGGCTTTGTCGCCGCGGCTTATAATGCTGCCGGCTCCGCACTCACTGCATTGACGACCTCGTTTACTGTGGACATCCTTGGCGCTGGAAACCAGGACGAGGCATCGCTGAAGCGCACCCGCCTGAAAGTCCATGGCGCCATGGCCGTGCTGATGGGTGTGGTCATCGTCATCATCCAGATGCTCAACAACACCAGCGTCATCGACGCCGTCTATGTCCTGGCCAGCTATACCTATGGTCCGCTGTTGGGAATGTTTGCCTTTGGCATGCTCCTCAAGGCTCCTGTGCGTGACCGTCTGGTACCCGTTGTAGCCATCGTCTCGCCGTCGCTCTGCCTCATCCTCGACAAGAACTCCGAGGCATGGTTTGGCGGGTATCACTTCAGCTACGAGATTCTCATCCTCAACGCCCTGTTCACCTTCATCGGCCTGTGGCTTATCCGTCGACCCAAAGACTCGGCCAAGCGTCCCGTGACGCGCGTCGCGACCATCGTGGTGCTCCTCATGCTCGCCGTACCGGCCACTGCTCAGCCGCTGGAGCGTGTGACACCCGAGCAGGTAGGTCTGAGCAGTGAGGGACTGAAGAACGCCGATGCTGCCATCAAGGCGGCTATTCGCGAGGGACGTGTCCCCGGCGCCGTCCTGGCTGTGGTGCGCCATGGCAAGATGGCTTATCTGAAAGCATTTGGTAATAGGAGCGTTTATCCGAAGAAGGAGGCGATGACGGTGAACACCGTCTTCGACCTTGCCTCCTGCAGTAAGCCTCTGGGCACTGCCCTGAGTATGATGCAACTCCTCGAGACAGGGCGCGTCCGACTGATGGATGCCGTGAAGACGTATATCCCCAACTTCCGCAGTTGGCGTGGCGCCGATGGCGACACCGTGACCATCCGCGTCCTGCATCTCCTCACGCACACTTCTGGTCTGCCGCCTTACGCCCCCGTGGAGGAACTGAAACAGAAATATGGCTCACCCTGTCCGGAGGCCCTGATGGACTATATTGCAACCTGCAAGCGCGACTTCCGTCCCGAGACGGCGATGCAATACAGTTGCATCAACTACGTCACCCTCCAACATATCATTGAGGGTGTCACAGGTGAGAGCCTGCGCGACTATGCCGCCCGCCACATCTTTGTTCCCCTGGGAATGGCCCATACGGACTACCTGCCCTGCCGGCAGGCTGCCGACGGGCGCTGGGTGAATACCGATCAACCTCGATGGATGAAGAAAGACCTGACGCCTGACGCTGACGCACCCATCGCTCCTACCGAGCGACAAAAAGACGGCAGCGTCCTGCGTGGGCAGGTGCATGACCCGTTGGCACGTGTTCTCAACGGGGGCATATCAGGAAATGCAGGATTGTTCTCTACGGCCGACGACATCGCCATCCTCTGCGCGATGATCTTCAATGGTGGCGAGTGGAACGGCCACCGCATCCTCGGTCCCTTGACCGTGAAGGCGATGCGTACCGTGCCTCGGCAGGTGGAGCAGCAAGGACGTTGTCTGGGCTGGGATGTGCATTCAGCCTACGCCTCCTGCAATGGCGACCTGCTCAGCGCAGAGACCTTTGGCCATACGGGCTACACCGGCACCAGTGTGGTCATCGACCCCGTGAACGACGTGGCGATCATCCTCCTGACCAATGCCGTGCATCCTGTCGACAAGACCAATGTCATCCGGCTGCGGGGCCTCGTGAGCAACGCCGTGGCGGGGAGCATCAAGTAAGGCTACCCCAGCACCTGGCGGATGATCTCCTCCTTTTTGCCCTGCAGTTTGAGGATCTGCTCCTCAAGGGTGTTGGAGGTGATGAAGCGGTATACGTTCACCGGTCGGTTTTGTCCGATGCGGTGAGCGCGGCCTATGGCCTGCTCCTCCGGCGACTTGTTCCACCAGGGCTCCATGAGGAAGACGTAGTCCGCCTCGGTGAGGTTCAGTCCCACGCCTGCGGCCTTCAGTGAAAGGAGGAAGAACTGCGTGTTGCCCTGTTGGAATCGCTTGACGATGGACTCGCGATCCGTCGACTCACCTGTGAGCATCTCGTAGGTCCACCCACGATCATTCAGTTGTGCGACTATGCGGTCGAGGAACGTGACGAAGCTGCTGAAGATCAGTACACGATGCTGCGTGCTATGGATCTCCTCCAGTCGTTCCATGAGCGTCTGCAGTTTGCCGTCTCCATCGGCGATCTGGCGGAGGCGCGTGATGGCGTTGATGACCAGCAGACTGTTCTGTCCCTGGTCGTCCATCACCTCGTTGCGCGCCTTCGAGAGCTCTGTGCTATAGGTGGCGGCCTGTTCGTCGGTCATGTCGCAATAGATCACATCCTCCTGAACGGGCGGGAGGTCGGTGAGCACCTCCTCCTTGCGTCGGCGGAGAAAGAACGGCATCACCATGTCGTGGAGCGTCTCGCTGCGCTGCCGCTCCATGTTGCTCACGATGGGCTTCACGAAACGGTCGTTGAACAACCGCCGGCTGCCGAGAAGCATCGGGTTGAGGATGCTCATCAAGCTCCATAGCTCGAAGAGGTTGTCCTCCACGGGTGTGCCGCTGATGGCCACATGATGCAGGGCGCGGATGCTGTGGGCGGCGGCATAGACCTGCGAGTCACTGTTCTTCACCGTCTGGCATTCGTCCATGACGAGGATGCCCAACTCCTTATCCTCAAAGTATTTGATGTCACGAGCCAGCGTCTGGTAGGACGTGACGACGAGGTCCCATTGCATCATCGCCTCACGCTTCGCGGCACGCTGCTCGGGTGTGCCCTTATAGGTCATCACCATCATCGATGGCGCAAAGCGCTGGAGCTCGTCGCCCCAGTTGAAGACGACGGAGGACGGCGCGAGGATGAGGGACGTCTTGAAGGGAATGGCGCCTTCTCGCTTCGCCACCTCTTTGTACTTCATCAAGAGCGCGATGGCCTGAACGGTCTTACCCAGTCCCATCTCGTCGGCCAGACAACAGCCCATGCGCGACATCAGGCTGCGCCACAGCCATTCGTAGCCCCGTTGCTGATAGGGTCGCAGCGTGGTCATGAGGCGCTCGGGTGTGGCCGGCTTCTGCTGGTCGTCATCCCATTGTACATCATGGATATAGGGTAGGGCGCCGAGCTGTGTGCGGTGCACCATGAGGTCCTTGCCCTTCTCCTTCCTGAGTCCGACGAGCAGTGTCGAGCCATAGCGTTGTATCCATTCCTCAGGGATGATGAGGCGCTCGCCCGTGGGCAGCAGATACTCCCGTTCCCCCGCCATGATGGTGTCCTTGAGGTCCGAGAAGGGAATGGTGCGGCCATCCTCCAGCCGGATGTTGACCTTCATCTGCAGCCAGTCACCGACCGCCTTGTGATCCTCCTCGATGTCGAAGGCGCCGAGGTAGTAGGTCTTGTCGTGTGGCTGCCGGATGGCGAAGCCCGCGTCTGCCAGCTGATGGCTATATTGTTGTAGCCACGCCACGAGGCTCTCCGTGTCGTCAAAATGCTTGTATCCCGTGCTGACAAGTTTGTCATCGTCCGTGATGTCGCGCAACGTCTCCAGTTGGAATGTCTCGGCATCCTTGTCGCGCTGGTAGCGTGTGAAGGTGTAGCTGTCGCCTTCTTCCAGGAGTGTCACGCGTCCGCGGCTCGTCGATGCGAAGCCGTAGGTGGCATTGGGATAGACAAAGGTGATGCTGATCTGATGGCCGCCGGTGACGACGCTCTCCGTCTTCAACCGGCACACCGGATCGCCCAGCACATCGTGCACCTCGAAGCCCTCCGCCTGCACGTCGGCCTTCGAGACGTTGCGAAGGATGAAACGGCGGAGGTAGTCGTTCTCGTTCTTTCGGGCTATCTCCACGGCGGGCTTCGTGATGAAGGGCCGGATCATCTTACCGTTCATCTCGTTGTCGGGCATGTAGAGGCCGTTGTCGACGGCAAAGATAGCCGGTTTGTGCGCGATGACCCGCGTGCGGTGGTCCATGGGCACGATGGTCTCCCCGTCGATGCGTATCTGCAAGCGATAGGTGATGCCCTCCTCGTGGCGGCGGAAGCAGAGCACGGGTTCCACGGTGCTGTCCTCCCTGAGCGTGAGCTGCCGGGAGACGCCAATGGGCGCCTTGTCGTTCTCATGCCAGATGATGGGGTATCCCAAGATCGTGGCAATGGGGATGAGTTTGCCCATGCGGTTGTCGGCATGGTTGCGCATGCGTTTCTTCGTCGCCTCGTCACCGCCAGCCCAGAGCAGTTCTGCCCGTTTGTATTTCTTCTTGTCGGCACAATGCTGGTAGAGCCACACGGGGTCCGTCTCCTGGCACAGGCGCCAGAGGCGTTTCTCGTCGTCGTCCACACATTGTCCCTCCTGCTTGCGTCGCACGTCCATAAACTCTCCGGCGGAGTCGGCGACGACCAGCTCAGCTTTCACGAGATTGAAATGTGGACTTTGCGTAAGTAGGATCAGGTTCATGCTTTCGTTTTTTGTTAAGTTCTTGCAAAGGTACGAATAGATTTGCCATTCTGCAAGCAAAATGGCATTTTTGTGTTCAAAGAAGTTGCTTTCCTTCAAATTTATGAGTACCTTTACCGCCAGAAAGCTGATTTGATTACTACGGTATATGAAACAGAATATTCACGACTGGCACCCCGACGAGACACAGCAGAAGATCATCAACCTGGAGCATGGCAGCCACTTGGTCTTCGCGCCTCCGGGCTGTGGCAAGACGCAGCTCATGGCCGAGCGCGTTCGCCGGGCCCATGCCGATGGTGTGGCCTATAGTGACATGCTCTGCCTGACGTTCACCAACCGTGCCGCCCGTGGCATGCGTGAGCGCATCAGCCACAACCTCCAGGACGAGGACGTGGCGGATGTCTTTGTGGGCAATGTGCACCGGTTCTGCTCGCGGTTTCTCTTCGAGAATGGCGTCGTGCCCCACGAGAGTGCTATCATCGACGACGACACCACGGTGAGCATCCTGGCGATGTACCTCGGTGAGGATGAGGACTATGCGCTGACCGACAGCTGGCGCCGCCGATACTATAACGACATCGTGTTTGTCTCCCATCTGATGTACGAGATTGAGCACCACCTCGACCGTCGCCTGCGCCAGCATCCCGAGTGCTTGACGCGTGACGACATCGCTGTGCTGAAGGCGCTCTGCCGGCAGCAGGCGAAGGACTTCACGCCTGAGATGCTCATCGACATTTATGAGCATAATGACTTCTATACCGACGCCAGCCACAGTCTGGACCATGCCCTGCGCCAGCAGGCCGAGCAGACGCTCCTGAAGATGCGCTATGCCCATGCCTATACCGCCTATAAGCAACAGAACAACCTCCTGGACTTTGAGGACCTCCTGCTCATGACCTATACAGCCCTCCAGGATAGTGACATCGGCAAGCGCTACCCATGGATACAGGTCGACGAGGTGCAGGACCTGAACCTCCTGCAGCTGTCCATCATCGACGAGCTCTCCACCTGTCACTTCGATGGCGTGGGGTCGCTCAGTGATGACCAGGGCACGGTGATGTATCTCGGCGATGAGCAGCAGGCCATCTTCTCTTTCATGGGCGCGAAGCTCTCCACGCTGGAGATGCTCCGCCAGCGTTGTCAGCGGCATGTGCACCACCTGGGTGTGAACCATCGGTCGCCGGCTTACCTGGTCAACCTCCTCAACCGTTATGCCACGGAGGTGCTCCATGTGGATGGCGGCTTGCTGCCCCAGCCGAACAATGATATGGCTGCTGATGACGGCGCCATCGCCATCGTGCCCAGCGACGACCTCGCGACGGAGTTTGCTGATGTGGCCATGCGCGCCAACCAGTTGAGCCAACGCTATCCTGCCGACACCACCGCCATCATCGTCAACTCCAACCGCGATGCCGACACGATGAGCCTCGCGCTGAAGAACATCCAGTGCCCCCACTTCAAGGTCTCCGGTGCCGACCTCTTCGGCTCGCAGGAGGTGAAGCTCCTCATGGCGCACCTCAGCGTCGTGGGCAACGACCACAACTTCCTCGCCTGGTCACGACTCATGAAGGGTCTGAAGGTCTGTCAGACCAATGCCGCCGCCCGGCAGTTTGTCCACCAACTGGAGGTGCGGGCGATGACGCCCACCGACTTCCTCACACCGCACCATGGCGAGGTGCCGACCTATCTGCAGGACTTCCTGCGGACGTGGGAAGAGGAGGAGATCGTCGCCTTCGACACGGAGACAACGGGACTGAATGTCTTTGAGGACGACATCATCCAGATTGCCGCGGAGAAGATCCGGCGGGGCGAGGTCGTGGACAAGTTCTCCATCTATGTGGAGACTGACCGTCACATCCCTGAGCGCCTGGGCGACATCGTCAACCCGATCATCGAGGAGCGCAAGCACCAGCGCATTTACACCCACGACTATGCCCTGCGGCAGTTCCTTGCCTTTGTGGGTGATGACGTGCTGCTGGGGCATAACGCCAATTACGACTATGCCATCATGGACTTCAACATCCGGCGCTATCTGCCCAAGGTGGACTGGCGACGGGAGCATCCGCGGTGCTTCGACTCGCTGAAGCTCATCCGCTTGCTGCGTCCTGACCTGAAGGCGTTTAAGTTGAAACTGCTCTTGAAGGAGTTGACTCTTGAGGGTCAGAACTCCCACCTGGCCGACGACGATGTCTTCGCCACGGTGTCGCTGGTGAACTATTGCTACGAGAAAGGACAGGAGTTGAAGGCTTCGCAGGACGAATACCTCAGCCGGAAACTCACACAGGACCGCATCGCTGCGTTACAGAAGAACTATCAGGACTTCTACACCCATGCCCGCAGCATCCTCTACGACCGTCTGCCGGCTGACCAGGAGCCTGCCATCCTCACGGAGATGAAGCGCATGGAGGAGCACGCACGGTCGTTTGGCGTGCCGCATCAGTCGCGGCTGCCGTATGTCTACCGCTTCCTGCGTTCCGACGTCATCGACACGGAGCGGGAGACGTCGCTGAAGGAACAGCTCGATGCCCACATCATGGAGATGAACACGTTCAAGGAGGCCGACCTCTGCAACTCGTCGACCATCGACGACCGCATCTTCGTCACGACGATCCACAAAGCGAAGGGTCTGGAGTTTGACAATGTCATCGTCTTCGACGTCATTGATGGCCGCATCCCGAATTTCCACGCCTTCACCAATCCTGCGGCGATGGCTGAGGATGCCCGCAAGCTCTATGTGGCGATGTCGAGAGCAAAAAAACGGTTGTACATCACTTGGTCAAAAGTGAAGTACAACCGGGACGGAAAAATGGAGAATAAGTTATCAAGATACTTGACAGGCATATTCCGAAACTAACGTTCTATCTCGTCTGCTTTCAATCCTGTAACTTCAACGATGCTGTTAATGTCATAGCCCTTTGCAAGCATACGCTTTGCGGTTTGCATCAAGGCCTTATGCACTGCAGAATCAAAGATAGCTCCTTCATCCTTTTCCCACTCCTGCCAATTGGTCTTTGCTAGATAGTCTGCCACTTGGCTTTGGAGTGGGGGAATATCTTCACAGACCGTCTTCCAAAGTTCTTTGACACTGATCTGATAGTAATCGTGAACAAGTACATGCCGCGTGCCGGCAATGTATTTCCATGGTGTTGCTGGATGAGCATTGCAGTAAGCAGGCGTCAATTTATAGGCAGCTTCACCTATACTCTCCACATTCTTTACTACAGCATAGAAAAGTATCTTGTCAACTTCAATGTCTTCCAAAGTCTTACCACTGGTAAATTCAGTGATATTGCTGATGGCCTGTAGCAGTGTTCAAGGCGGCCGCAATCTCTAATTGGCTCTCTCATAGATCAGTTTCTTATCGCGGTTTGCACTTTCAACAGCGAAGGGGAGCAGAGTGCCCTCTTCCACAATGTCCACCCGTCGACATAGCAGTTCCTCAAGATCGACAATCATTGAAGCATGTTTCAGCAAGCTAACGCCATCTTTATCATAGATAACCAATAAAGTCTACATCACTATGAGGCGTATCCTCTCCTCTGGCAACAGAGCCAAACACCCAAGCCTTGACGACTGGTTGTGTACGGAAGTAATCCGCAATAGTATTGGTAATAATCTGAGTACTCATGGCCTTGGTGGTGATGGTTATTTAACTTTTGTTGCCTTAATGAAATAGCAGATTAAGAGCACGTACGCCAACAACGATGTTGCCTCCGACATCGGGTTCTGCCACCATGCATCGGCGATGGAGCATTCCACACCCGCAAACTTCAGGAGGGCGGAGACGACACCCATCAGGGCGCCACCGGCGATGAAGCCGGAGGCGAGCAGCGTGCCCTTGTCCACACGGGCCTTGTTCTCGGCAGCATCCGTCGAGCGTGAGCCGACGAACCAGTTCATGGCGCCACCGATGAGCAGCGGGATGTTGAGCTGGATGGGGATGAACATACCCAGGGCAAAGGCCAGTGCCGGCACCTTACAGCGGTCGAGAATCAGGGCGATGAGCGCGCCGATGCCATAGAGCACCCATGGTGCGCCCTGTCCGCTCATCAGCGGGGCGATGACGGCCGCCATGGCATGCGCCTGCGGGGCTGCCAGTGCGTCGCCCTTGAAGCCGTAGGTCTCGTTGAGGAGCATCATCACGCCGGCAACGGTGGCAGCAGAGACAATCGTGCCGAGGAACTTCCACGACTCCTGCTTGCGCGGCGTCGTGCCGAGCCAGTAACCGATTTTCAGGTCGGTGATGAACGATCCCGCCATCGACAGCGCCGTGCAGACCACGCCGCCCATGAGTAGGGCAGCGAGCATGCCGATCTCACCCTTTAGGCCCACGGCGACCATCACCACGGAGGCGAGGATGAGCGTCATCAGCGTCATACCGCTCACAGGGTTCGAGCCGACGATGGCGATGGCATTGGCGGCCACGGTGGTGAACAGAAATGCGATGACCGCGACGAGGAGTATGGCGACGGTGGCATGGAGCAGGTTGAAGTGCATCACGCCAAAGAAGAAAAAGGCGTAGGTGATGAGCAACGTGAGAATCGAGCCGATGGCGATGACCTTGAACGAGATGTCGCGCTGCGTGCGCAGCACCTCCTCGCCCGTGGCACCCTTGCCCTTCATCTCGCGTGCGGCCAGCGAGACAGCACTCTTGATGATGCCCCAGCTCTTCACGATGCCGATGATGCCGGCCATGGCGATGGCGCCGATGCCGAGTGAACGGGCGTAGGACGTGAAGATCTCCTCAGGGGCCATAGCGCCCACAGCAGTGGTGATCGTCGGGTCCCACTGGTTGAGCACCGTGTCAGGGAAGATGACGGCCAACAGCGGCACGACAATCCACCAGACGAAGACGGAGCCCGCGCAGATGATCGCGGCATATTTCAGTCCGACGATATAGCCCAGTCCGAGCACGGCAGCGCCGGTGTTCACCTTCAGCACGAGCTTTGCCTTGTCGGCAAGGTCGGCACCGAGGCTGAACATGCGGGTAGTGACGTTCTCGTTCCACCAGCCAAATGTCGAGACGATGAAGTCGTACAGACCACCGATGAGGCCGGCGATGAGCAGCGGCTTAGCCTGCGAGCCACCCTTCTCGCCACTGACGAGGACCTGCGTCGTCGCGGTGGCCTCGGGGAAGGGATATTTGCCGTGCATGTCCTTGACGAAATACTTCCGGAAGGGGATGAGAAACAGGATGCCGAGCACGCCACCGAGGGCTGCGGCAATGAAGATCTTCAGGAAGTCGGCCTCGAGGTCGAGCATGTAGATGGCGGGCATGACGAAGATGCCGCCAGCGACGACAGCACCGGAGCAGGCACCGATGCTCTGGATGATGACGTTCTCGCCCATGGCATCCTTGCGGTGCGTGGCAGAGCTCACGCCGATGGCGATGATGGCGATGGGGATGGCAGCCTCAAAGACCTGGCCGACCTTCAGGCCGAGGTAGGCAGCGGCAGCGGAGAACAGCACGGCCATGAGGATACCCCACGTCACCGACCATGGTGTCACCTCGCGGTAAGTCTTCTGGGGACTCATCACGGGCTCATATTCCTCGCCTTCCTTCAGTTCGCGGAATGCATTCTCGGGCAGCTCAACTGCGTCTTTCATCTTCTCGGTCATGATTCGTTTTTCATTGTTTTTGCAAAGATACACAATTAAATCGAAACGCCAAAGGATTTAAGGCATTTATTGCGAGCTAAAGATTCTAGGCGTCAAGCGTCAGGCGTCAGGTTTTAATGAAATTGGGAATCCGAAGATTGGAGAATGTGTAAAAAGTCAAAGGTGAATTAATATGTACATACGCGCGAATGTACTTATAATTTCTACTAGTAAATTTATAAATTAACATAATATGAATTTTACTGTCTCAATGTCACGAATAGTAAAACCTGACGCCTGACGCTTGGCAGAAGAAATCTCTTTGCCAAGATTTTCGTTTTGTAAGATAAAATGCAAATGAAAGCGCCACGACTCGATAGGAATCGTGGCGCGAAAAGTAGTCTTTTACAAGGCGATCAATAGGCTTTCACCGTGCGTTTAGTGTGCTTTCACCGTGCGAAAGGCTAGGGGACTAGTTGCGAAACAGCAGACCATTGCCATTGGCGTCGACGATGATAGGCTTGTCGCGCAGCACCTCCTCGGCGAGCAGCTTCCGGCTGAGGTCGTTGAGGACATAGTCCTGGATGGCACGCTTCACGGGTCGTGCACCGAACTCAGGATCGTAGCCTACACCGGCCAGCCAGTCGATGGCAGCGGGTGTCCACTCGAGCGTAAAGCCTTGCGGCTCAAGCATCTGCTTCACGCGGTTCATCTGAAGCTCCACCACCCGTGCAATCTGCTGTTTCGTCAGTGGCAGGAACATGATGATGTCGTCGATGCGGTTGAGGAACTCGGGACGAATGGTCTTCTTGAGCATCTCCATGACGTTCTTCTGCGTGTCGCTGATGATTTCCTCACGGTTGTAGTCGTTCAGCTCGGCAAACCGCTGCTGGATAAACTGACTGCCGAGGTTCGACGTCATGATGATGATGGTGTTCTTGAAGTTCACCGTGCGGCCTTTGTTGTCCGTCAGCCGACCGTCGTCGAGCACCTGCAACAGGATGTTGAACACGTCCGGATGGGCCTTTTCGATCTCGTCGAAGAGCACGACGCTGTAGGGCTTACGGCGCACAGCCTCAGTTAGTTGTCCGCCCTCGTCGTAGCCGACGTACCCCGGAGGCGCGCCGATGAGTCGGGTGACCGAGAACTTCTCCTGATACTCGCTCATGTCGATGCGCGTCATCATGTTCTCGTCGTTGAAGAGGTATTCTGCCAAGGCCTTTGCGAGCTCGGTCTTACCTGTGCCCGTTGTGCCGAGGAAGATGAACGACGCGATGGGCTTCTTCGGGTCCTGCAAGCCGGCGCGCGAGCGGCGTACGGCGTCGCTGACGGCCTGGATGGCCTCGTCCTGGCCGATGACACGTTTGTGGAGCTCCTCCTCCAGATGGAGCAGCTTCTCGCGCTCGCTCTGCATCATCCGCGTCACAGGGATGCCTGTCCAGCGGCTCACGACCTCGGCGATGTCGTCGGCGGTGACCTCCTCGCGGACCATCGCCTCGCCACCCTGCGTGGCCTTCAGTTGGAGTTGGATGTTGTCGATGTCGTCCTGCAGCTGTTTCAGCCTGCCATAGCGGATCTCTGCCACACGACCGTAGTTGCCCTCACGCTCGGCACGCTCGGCCTCAAACTTCAGGTTCTCCATCTCCTGCTTGTCCTGCTGGATCTTGTTGACGAGCGACTTCTCGCTTTCCCACTTCGCACGGAACTGCCGCTCTTGGTCTTTCAGTTCGGCGATGTCTTTGTCGAGCTGCTTGATCTTGTCCTCGTCGTTCTCGCGTTTGATGGCCTCGCGCTCAATCTCCAGCTGCTTCAGGTGGCGGGTGATTTCGTCGAGCTCCTCCGGAACGCTGTCGCGCTCCATGCGCAGCTTGGCGGCCGCCTCGTCCATGAGGTCGATGGCCTTGTCGGGAAGGTAACGATCTGAGATATAGCGCTCTGAGAGCTTCACGGCGGCGATGCACGCATCGTCCTGGATGCGCACCTTGTGGTGGTTCTCGTAGCGCTCCTTCAGACCTCGGAGGATGGAGATGGCGTCCACCTCATCGGGCTCGTCAACCATCACCGTCTGGAAGCGGCGCTCGAGGGCCTTGTCCTTCTCGAAGTATTTCTGATACTCGTTGAGCGTCGTCGCACCAATGGCACGCAGTTCGCCACGTGCCAGAGCCGGCTTGAGGATGTTCGCCGCGTCCATGGCACCCTCGCCACCACCGGCACCCACGAGGGTGTGGATCTCGTCGATGAAGAGGATGATGTTGCCCTGGGCGTTCGTCACCTCCTTAATGACGCTCTTCAGACGCTCCTCAAACTCACCTTTATACTTTGCACCGGCGACCAGCGCACCCATGTCGAGGGAGTAGAGCTGCTTGTTCTTCAGGTTCTCCGGCACGTCGCCACGGACGATGCGCTCGGCGAGACCTTCGACGATGGCAGTCTTTCCCGTACCCGGTTCACCGATCAGGATCGGGTTGTTCTTCGTGCGGCGGGACAGGATCTGCAGCACGCGGCGGATCTCCTCATCACGGCCGATGACCGGATCAAGCTTCCCGGCGCGGGCGTCGCTGACGAGATTTTTCGCATACTTTGATAGGGCCTGATAGTTCTCATCAGCACTCTGCCCCGTCACTTTTTGGCCCTGACGGAGCTCCTGAATAGCCTTCAAGAGGCCGTTTTCAGTGCATCCAGCGTCCTTCAAAATGCGCGAAACTGTGCTGTTAACTTGCAAAAGTGCCAAAAGAATGGGTTCTATCGAAACAAACTCATCGCCCATTTTTTGCGCGTTTTCTTGGGCTTTTTGCAGGACTTGGTTTGTCTCGTTGCTGAAATAAGGTTGTCCGCCCTCCACTTTTGGCAGGTGCTGATGCTCCTGTTGGACGAGATTTTCGATCTGTGAGCCGTTTATACCGAGTTTTTGGAAGATAAAGTTCGTCACATCCCGGCCTTTCTGCATGATGCCCTGCAGCAGGTGCACCGGCTCGATGGCCTGCTGTCGGTTCTGCTGTGCGGTGTTAATGGCCTCCTGCACAGCCTCCTGGGCTTTGATTGTAAACTTGTCGAATGTCATAGTTTGCTCCTTTCGTTATCTGTTGTTTTCTGAAAACGCAGGAGTCAAACGGTGCGCCCAAGGGGCTCTTTCTGCCGAAAAGGCGCAAAAAAGAAGCAAAACGAAGCAAAAAGGACAATCTGGCAGTCTTCTTTGCAGCTTTTTTTGATGAAGTTCACCGTTAGACAGTCGGGCTTATTAAGCCCGACAACCCAACAGCGAACAGCAGAAAAAACGGCGAAAGAGCGGAGAAAAGGCGGGAGATTAATGCTGCAGTATGGCCTCCCGGCACTCCTCCATGAGCCACTTCGGGGTGCTTGTGGCGCCACAGATGCCGATGGTGCGGACGCCGTCGAGCCAAGAATAGTCGATCTCCGAGGCCCGTTCGATGAGGTGGCTGTTCGGGTTGACGTCACGACAGACATGGTAGAGCACTTTGCCATTGGAGCTCTTTCGGCCGCTGACGAAGAGGATCAGGTCGTGTTTGGCGGCAAAGGTGGCGATGTTCGGCATGCGGTTGGCGACCTGCCGGCAGATCGTGTCGAAGCTCTTGAAGGTCGCCGTGGGGGCGATGTGCGTCTGGATATAGTCGATGATGGTGTGGAACTCGTCGAGGTTCTTCGTCGTCTGGGAGTAGAGATAGATGTCACGGGTGAAGTCGAGGCTCTTCACGTCCTCCACGTTCTCCAGGACGATGGCATGGCTCTGCGTCTGGCCGACGAGGCCGAGGACCTCTGCATGGCCGTTCTTGCCGAAGATGACGATCTGGGCATTAGGACTATTATCGTATTGCTTCTTGATTCTTCGCTGCAGGGCGAGCACGACGGGACAGGTGGCGTCGATGATCTCGATGTTGTTTTGGCGGGCGATGGCGTAGGTCTCAGGGGGCTCGCCATGGGCACGGAGGAGGACTTTCACGTCATGGAGCTTGCGCAACTGGTCGTGGTCGATGGTGACCAGGCCGCGGTTGTGGAGGCGCTCCACCTCCATACTGTTGTGCACGATGTCGCCGAGGCAGTAGAGCGTGCCGCCCTTGGCCAGTTCCTCCTCTGCCTTCTTGATGGCCGTGGTCACGCCGAAGCAGAACCCGCTGCCGTTGTCTATCTCGATTTGTACGTTCATTACTCTTTTACGATGACTTTGATGATGACCTTGGCATTGTCCGGGTCGTTGGTGATCATGAGGATACGGGGCTTCGTGCGGGTCGTGCGGAGGTCGCTGGCGGTGGCGGTGACCTTCAGACGGGCCGTCTCACCGGGGGCGATCTTCGACTTGTTGAGCGACACCTCCAGGCCGGCGGTGAACATCTGCAGCGACCGGATGTCGAGCGTCGAGTGGCCCTCGTTGGTGATGTCTATCGTGCCACGCTTCTTCTCCTTATCGCCGAAGCTGCCCAGGTCGATGTTCTCCGCAGAGAGACGCATGCGGGGCGCCTGCTGTTGTTGTGCCGCATTCATATTGTCGAACTGCGGCAGGAGGATGGCGGTGACGGGGATGGCCTTCTCAGGTGCGGTGTGGTCGCCGGGGAATGCGCCGAGGAACAGCGTTGTCTGCGTCAGTCCAAGGTCGCGGAGCTTCCGTGAGTCGAGAGCGATGGTTACCGTGCCCGTCCGTCCTGGCGACAGACGCTGGGGCGTGACGGTGGCCCGCAGATAGGGCGGCAGCTGCATGACGACGGGCTGCAACGTCTCCAGGGTGGTGTTGCGGATGTGGATCTGCTGCGAGGGCAGGTCGCCACGGTTGACATTGTCAAACTCCAAGACGTTCGCGTCAGCCTCCAGTTCGCCGAGGCGATAGGGAAAGTTCGTCACCGTCTGCTCGATGGTGCCGACCACCCGTCCCTTGAGGCTGAGCATCACCGGGTCGTGGCTCTCGTTGCTGTAGACGGCGATCTGCTTGAGGAAGTGGCCCATGGTCTTCGCATCGTAGGTGGCGGTGATGGTGAACGTCTTGCCGGGCGCAATGGCCTCGGTGGGGTAGTCCGCCTCCGTGCAGCCGCAACTCGTCAGCACATGACTGATGGTCAGTGGCTCGCGTCCGCTGTTGGTCATGATATACTTGGCCGATACCGGATGCTGAAACAGCACCTGGCCGCAGTCGATCTCCGTACTCTCCGTCGTGATGTGCTGGGCACTCGCCAGGCAGGGCAGCAGGGTCAATCCTGCAACAATATATGCTTTAATCGTTCTCAAAACTTAAAACTCTAACTTAAAACTCTAAACTTGTAACTTCTTGACAAACTTGATAAACTCTAATCTTTAATCTGTAACTCTTTCGCTGCTTCCCTTCCCGAGAATTCTGGGCTGTAGGCGCACTGTGCCGTGCAGATGCCCGAGGCATAGTCGCCCTCACGCTCCACATAGTAGTCGGTCTCGACGGTGTGCTTGCCTTTGGCCAGACGGTCGAAGTAGTAGTTCGTCACGTTGTCGCGCGGCGAGATGTAGTAGCCCCAGCGATAGCCACTGAGTTGGCCGACGGGCTCGAGACAGGCGGCGCGCTTGTCCTCCACCTGCACGAAGTCGTAGTCTCGGTCGGCGATGAGGGTGATGCGGACGGTGATCTTGTCGCCCACCGTCAGCGGCTGGCCGTCAGCGTAGGGCTGGCCGTTGACTTTCGTAATCTCACGCTTCACGGCGATGCCTGAGGCAGCGCTAACGACCTCGGTGGCCTTCTGCTGGTATTGCGCATAGAGAGCGCCCCAAGACGTCCCCGTGCTCGTCTTCTCTGCGGTGAATGTCCGTGCCGAGACTGGACTCTCGACGGTCGTCTTCACATAGCCCAGACCCGCCGTAGCCTTCGGCGTCTCCAGCGTGCGGCCGTCGACAGCCAGCACGGTCTGCTCGCCATTGCAGAGCTTCGTCACGTCCGCCTTACCGTCCTTTGTGGCGAGGAAGGCATAGATCGCGTCGACAGCGCAGAGCGGCGTGTCCCAGCTCTGCGTGCGTTTCTCCTGGAGCAGCCAGCGTTGCATCTCCTCAATGGTCTGGCTGTCCGTGGGCTTCAGCAGACGGAGGGCCTCGATGGCGGCCACCTGCGTCGGGATGCGATAGTCGAACCACGAGTAGTAAGCCTTCGGCGTGTCGTAGTAACGGCCCATCTCCTCTTTATAAACGGTGTATTCGTCGAGACTCTGCAGATAGTCCGCTGCATGCTTCGTCCGACCGTAACGGGCGAGGATCACGGCACTGTTGGCCTTACCGTAGATGGTCAGCTCCGTGGGCACCTTGTCGAGGAGGGTGATGAGATAGTCGATGTCAGCGGTCTTCGTCCGTGCTGCCAGTGCATTGGCGTAGAGATAGTTGCACGCCAGTTCACTGGGCTGTAGGTGCTTTACGCCCTTCTTCTCCAATTTCTTGAGTTCCTTCACTTCCTCGGCAATGGAGCCGTCGAGGTAGCGGAAGGCCTTGGTGAGCATCTGGGCCGTCGCCTGCTGCTTGCCAGCGAGCGTGTTCAGGCGTGTGAGGATACCCGTCACCGCCATCGTCATATAGTCACTGCCGCGCATGCCCGGCCACCAGCTGAACGAGCCGTCGGGGTTCTGCAGCTCGCGGAGCTTCTGTGTGAATGTCGTGAGACGACTCTCGATGAGGTTTTCGTCGAGGAAGCCTGCGAACTGTTGCTTCTGGTCGGCCTCACGCTCGGCCTCAGCCACCCAGGGCGTCTCAGAGAGGATCATGGTCTTCAGCTCCTCGTTCTTCTGCAGACTGCTCATCAGCGAGGTCTTCTTGCCCGTCTCCTGCTGCCACAGGCGGATGGTGTTGCCGATTTGTGGGTTCGAGGTGATGATCTGCTGGCCGAGGGTGTTGGCATAGATAGCTGCAGCCAGCGACACGGCGTTCTTCTCGTAGGGGTTCGCCAGTGTCGGCATGGCCTGGATCATCAGCCACGCAGGGTTGTTGGTATACTCCACGGTGAGGCGACGGTGCTTCGTGCCCTTGGGGAATAATGTCGAGAGATCGATCGTCTTCGTGCCCGCGGCGTTCTGCGTGAACGGCACGGTGGTGAGGACTGTCTCGCGGTTCGGCAGTACGGGCAGATAGTGTTGCTCGCCATCGCTGAAGCCACGGCCCTCGGCGATGATACGGGTGATGAAGAGGTTACCGCGGTTGGCCAGCATCTGACTGTTGACCGAGAACGCGATAGCCTCCGTGGCATTGGCGTTACAGGTGAACGGCTTCGTGTACTCCATGATGAGCTTCTCCGTCTCCGGGTCGAGGAACTGCAGACGGGCCGTTCCGCTGACGCGCCGCTCGGAGATGTTTACCAGTCGGGTGGCGATGGTCGCCTTGTCGCCCTCACGGATGAAGCGCGGGAGGTTCGGCATCACCATCACGGTCTTCGAGGCTACCGCCTCGGCGGTGATGTTGCCATAATTGAATGCCTTGTCGTGAGCCAGGCCCATGAAGCGCCACGTCGTCACGCTCTCCGGCAGGGTGAACTTGATCGCTACGTTGCCCTGGGCATCCGTGGAGAGGGTGGGGTAGAAGAAGGCCGTCTCCTGGAGGTTCTCACGAAGCTGCGGCGCGACGTTCGTCTCTGCCGACCTGCTTTGACCAAGTTCGGCTTGCGACATCTGCTGTGCGTTGCCGGCGACATCCATTGTTGCAGCAAGCGGCTTCACCATATTTTCACTGAGTGCGGCATTGTCCTCGTTGATGACGATGCTCTTGGCTTTCGCCATTCGCTTCGAGCTAATGGCACGTTCCATGAGTACCATGCCCTGGTGTGCAAAAACATGGGGCACAGCGAAGTCGAAGAGCTCGTCGTCGAAGTGGTTGAAGAGCAGGTCGCGCTCGTTGAGTGAGCGGTAGCTCTGGAAGCCGTAGAGGCCGATGGCTGCATCGCTGCCGCCACGCCACTGTGCGTGGGGCAGAGAGACGCCATAGTCGTAGTTCATGGACCACTGATGGCGATAGATTGCGTCGAGACTCTTGTCGTACATTGTTGCCAGCAGCTGTGCCTTGGCGGGCTTGCTGTCGGGCGAGAGGATCGTCAGCGTCCACTCCTCCTTCTGTCCCGGCGTGAGCTTGTCGCGGAAGGACTTCCACGACAGGCGCAGCTCGCGGTCGGGCATCGGACGGCGGAGCAGTGCGCTGTGGGTATAGAGCTGTCCGTGGCGCACCCAGGCCACGGTGATGGTCATGCCATCGCCATACTCCTCTTTATAGGTCAGTTTCCGCGTGCGTACCTCATTATTAAGTACGGTGGTGCCTTTGGCAATGATCTTCTCGGCGGAGAACACCGTGTAGTGCACGTAGGTGTCCTTGTCCGACGAGCCCACCTGCAGATAGACCTGCTTGCCATTGGCGGGGAACTCCTCCGCAGAGACGTAGAACCAGTCGTGCGTCTCGATGGCGGGCCGATGGTCGCTCATGGAGAAGACGATGGTGCTCTGCTGCAGGGTGTCCTGCTCGCAGATCGCATCAAAACTGTGGCGGCCCGAGGAGAGCTTGTCCAGGGCCACGGCTTTGTTTGCCTCGGCCGTCTTCCATTCTCCACCGTCGACGCGATAGCTGATGGTGCCGGGGATCGGCTCGCCGGCAAGGTTCTGGCGTGTGAACGTCACTGTGTGCAGACTGTCGCGGAGCACTTTCTGCGGCAGGTCGCTCGTGAGCAAGGACGTGCGGTTGCTCAGCGGCAGCGTCGTCGTGCCCTCGTGGGTCTCGCCTGCTGCGTCGGTGACGATGGCGTTGGCGGAGATGTTATAGTAGACCGGACGGTCGAGGTCGACATTGTCGGGATACTCCATCGGCATCTTAACGATGAACGAGCCGTCGTCGGCCGTCACGGCAGAGTCAGTCAGGAGCTCCTCGCCACCGGCACGGGTCTGGCGGAACCACCAGTAGCGCTGGGAACGGCGGACGCTGTAGCGCACCTTCGCGCCCTGCACAGGCACGCCGGCATAGGTCTTCGCCACGCCTTTCACGCGGACGGTGTCGCCAGCGTGGTAGCTAGCCTTATAAGGTTCGAAGCTGACCTCGTAGGTGGGACGTTTGTATTCCTCCACACGGAAGCCTGCGTTGCCCGAACTGTCATTGCTCTTGGCAAAGATGTAGCAGTTGCCCGTGAGTCCTGTGGACGGCAAGGTGAAGTCGGCGGATGCCGTGCCATAGTCGTCAGTGGTGACGTCTTTCCTGCCCACCTCCTTGCCATTGGCATTGTGGAGGGTAAAGGTGATGGTCTGATGGGCTGCGGGCGTAGTGGTCATCGTCTTCTCGTTGCGGTGGCAGGCGATGGTCGTCACATGCAACGGCTGTCCGGGACGGTAGAGGCTGCGGTCGGTGAAGACATCAATCTGGTTATACTCCCGCTTACTATTGTAGTAGCCGTAGCTGCCGTTATGCGCGAAGACGCCCGAGCAACGGTCGTCGTCGGTATAGGCATAGACGGTGACATAGCGGTGGCTGTCGTAGATGGCCTCGCCATTCTTGTCGGTGGTGAGCGTGACGACCTTCTCCTTCTCGTTGCGATAGGTGGCCTCCATTGTTACCCGCAGATGCGCGCCGCTGATGGGCTTTCCCGTGGTGGCACTGGTCACGACGTAGAGCGTCTTGTCGCCGGGCAGCCCCTCGCTCATGACATAGAGGTTGCTCACGCGGAGCAGAGCGCGCTCGGGCTGGATATTGCTGTTGTCCGTCGTGGCCTCAATGAGGTAGACGCCCACGGGCATACCCTCCAGCCAGACGGAGTCGGTGTTCTCCTTCCATGTCGGCTGACCGATGTAGCGGCGGGTGATGCTCTGCACCGTGCCGGGGACGATGAGCTTCTGCAGCTTCTCGTAGTCGCGCTTCACGGATGGGTTGAACTTCGTGTCGCCATTGACATTGACACGGTAGACCTTGATGTCGATCTGCGAGATGTTGCGGATGGAGTTGATGAAGATCTTCCGGCGGGCATTGGGCAGGAACATGTAGTCGCCGATGCTGATGTTGAACGACGGCTGCTCGAGGTCGCTCTGGGCATTGCGCAGGATGTTCATCCGTGGCCATGTGCCCCAGTGGGCGAGAGCGTAGTTGATGAAGTTGAACTGGTCCTCAATGCTATAGTCCGTGGCATGGCTGATGGCCTGATAGTGCTCGATGGCGACCTCGCCGGCCACATCCAGGTCACGGTAGAGACTCAACAGGGAGTCCACGCGCTGGAGATAGTGTGACTTTCGGGCATGGACGTCCCACTGCTGATGGCCTAGGCGCAACTGCAACAGGGTGGTGAGACATGCCGCGGCGCGGTTGCCCTGCTGGGCGTAGTAGTCGTGAAGCAACGGATAGTTGCCAGCCTCGATGCCGAGGACGTGGAGCAGGTCGTCATAGAAGATCTTGCTGTCGATGCCTGCAACGATGGCGGGATCGTAGTCGGTGCTCTTCTGGCTTGCCAGCATCGCGGGGTCCGCGAGCGACTTCGCAAACCATGCTTTGCTCTTTGCCCCGTGGTCTTCAAGATGTGTGGCCTGGGCATAGATCTTCCCGAGGACGGAGGCATAGACTGACTTCAGCGCAGGGCTCTTGACGGTGGCCTCCTGCAGCTTGAGGCGCCGGATCTCACTGTCGAGGGAGTCGGGCGCGATCTGTGTCTGGATGGTGGACCGCAGCAGTTGTGCCTTGAGGAGGTTGCCATAGCTTGCCTCGTCGGTCGCCTTGGCGATGATCTCGTTGAGGACGGTGACTTGTGTCTTCGGCAGGTCCTTCTCTTGCGCTTCGCTGACCCGCTTCCAGAGCGAGGTGTAGCTGTCGGCCAGGGCGGTGGCTGGCAGGAGGACTAATATAATAAGGTATACAAAGAGTTTCTTCATAAGCGTCTTTTTTTCTATCCGGCTATCCGGTTACCCGGCTAGGTGCTTATCTATCCGGCTACCCGGCTATCCGGCTAGGTTTTGGGTTGATATCGTGCGGCTTGCAGGTAGTGCTCCATGAGCCATTGGTTCTGCTCCTCAATGGTCATGTGGGAGTTGTCGAGTTCGATGGCGTCGTCGGCTTTGCGCAGGGGCGACACGGCACGATGGGAGTCGAGATAGTCGCGCTCCTTGACATTCTGGAGGATATCGGCCATGTCGGCGGGCATACCCTTCGCCTGCAGCTCGTCATAACGCCGCTGAGCGCGAACCTCCGGCGAGGCGGTGACAAAAATCTTCAGCTCCGCGTCGGGGAACACCGTCGTGCCGATGTCACGGCCATCCATGACGAGGCCCTTCTCCTGGCCCATGGCCTGCTGCTGACGGACCATCGCCTCGCGGACAAAGGGTATGGCGGCAATCTTGCTCACGTGGCTGCTGACCTCCATGCCGCGGATGTCCTTCTCCACGAGGTCGCCGTTGAGGTAGGTATCCGGACGGCCCGTCTCCGCATTGAACTTAAAGGTGATGTGCATCTCGGGCATCAGGCGCTCGAGTTCCGCGGTCTTCACACTGCCGTCCTCATCAAAGAGGCCATGCCGCAGGGCAAAGAGCGTCACTGAGCGGTACATCGCGCCGGTGTCGACATATACATAACCAATCTTTCGGGCCAAGTCTTTGGCCATCGTGCTCTTTCCGCAGGAGGAAAAGCCGTCTATTGCTATCGTTATCTTCTTCATTCAAAATCCTTTTCAAGCCCTCCCGAAGGGAGGGATGTTTATTACTTTATAGGCTGTACGCCACGTTAATTATCACAGATGAGCTCGACACATGGTACTTGCCATACGCCACATTGATCTTGAAGCGGTCGAGGTTGAGGCCAGCACCGAGCGAGAGGCCCGCGCCATGACTGCTGTCCTTGCCTTCGTTGCCCTCGATCTTCATCTCGTGTGCCCGCCGGAAGTTGTAACCGCCTCCGAGCCAGAAGCTCTCCGACAGGAGCACATCTATGCCGCAGACCCAGTGGTTGAGAAACTTATAGTCGAGGTGGTTGAGGTCCACCATCGTCGCATGGAGGCGTATCGGGGTGTTCGTGAAGCGCTTCGAGACGCCGAGCTGCACGTCGATGGGCATCTTCTCGTAGTCGTCATCGTAGGCCTTGAGCTGTCCGCCGAGGTTCTTCGCCACGAGCGACACGGACCATTCGTAGTAGGGATCGTAGTAGTTCAGTCCGAGGTCGACGCCGAAGCCGATGGAGTTGTAGTCGCCGATATACGAGAGGATATACTTCATCGCGATGCCGCCGGAGAACCGGTCGGAGAGCAGGTAGGAGAAATAGCCCGCCAGGGAGATGTCCTTGGCGGAGAATTCGCCCGTCTGGTTGTTGTTCTCGTCGGTCTCCTTCATCTTGCCATAGTCGATGAACTGCCCGCTGACAGCCCAGGTGGCCCGCTCCCGGACGACACGGTTGA